>Ga0208242_100529_pt1 | contig 21192 bp, 14 predicted proteins | sample SubbioAug_CSW13A_FD_184825 | JGI IMG/M metagenome (GOLD analysis project Ga0208242, IMG submission 184825) | Serpentinite rock and fluid subsurface biosphere microbial communities from McLaughlin Reserve, California, USA - CR12Aug_CSW13A (SPAdes) | ecosystem: Environmental > Terrestrial > Deep...
CGTTGGTACGCGGGCGAGACCATTTCGCTGGGCATCGGCCAGGGCTACAACCACTTCACGATGCTGCAGCTGGCCTCGGCCATGGCCACGCTGGCCAACCAGGGCGTCCAGCACGCCCCGCACCTGGCCCGCGCCACCCAGACCGTGGGCAGCCCTGGACTGACCCCGCTGCCGCGCCCCGAACCGGTGCGGCTGGGCTACCGACCCGAGCACGTGCAGGCCGTGCTCAGCGCGATGGAAGCCGTGACGCAGGAGGGCACCTCGACCCGGGTGTTTGCCGGGGCCGGCTACCGCAGCGGCGGCAAGACCGGTACCGCCCAGGCGGTGACCATCGGCCAGCGCGAACGCTACGACGCGCGCCGGCTGGCCGAACACCAGCGCGACCATTCGCTGTACGTGGCCTTTGCCCCCATGGAAGAACCCCGGGTGGCGCTGGCGGTGGTGGTGGAGAACGCCGGGTTTGGTGCCGCGCATGCGGCCCCGATCGCACGACGGGTGTTCGACTACCTGCTGCTGGGCCAGTACCCCAGCGAGGAAGACATCCGCGCCACCCAGCAGGGCCTGAGCGCCGCCCCGATCGGCCAGCCACGCGCGGTGGCCGACGTGGTGTGGCCACCTCCAGCACCTTGATCCGTCAGCGCATCGGCGCGTAGGCGTCCCAGCCGGTCTTGAGGATGAGTGCTGTCACCACCATCAGGAACACCCCCCGCACGAAACCGGCGCCATGGCGCAGCGCCAGCCGGGTGCCCAGGGTGCTGCCCGCCACATTGGCCAGCGCCATCACCAGCGCGTAGTGCCACCAGACGTGGCCTTTCCAGGCAAACAGCGACAGCGCCGCCAGGTTGGACGTGGTGTTGAGCCATTTGGCCGACGCGCTGGCGTGCAGGAAGTCGTAACCCAGCCAGCGCACGAACAGGAAGACGAAAAAACTGCCCGTGCCGGGGCCGAAGAAGCCGTCGTAAAAGCCGATGGTCAGCCCCAGCGTGCACGCCGCCAGGGTCTCGGACCGCCCGGCGAAGCGGGGCCGGTGCTCGCGCCCCAGGTCTTTGCGTACCAGGGTATAGACCAGCACCAGCAACAGCACCCCGGGCAGCACCTTGCGCAGAAACGCGGGCGACACCACCGTCACCAACCAGGCCCCCGCCATGGCCCCCGCGAAACACACCGCAGCCGCCGGCAGCAGCGAAGCCCAGCGCATCTCGACCCGACGGGCGTACTGCCAGGTGGCCGCTGCCGTGCCCCAGACCGATGCCCCTTTGTTGACCCCGAACAGCGTGGCCGGGTGGGCGCCGGGAAAGGCGGCGAACAGCGCCGGCACCAGGATGAGGCCGCCCCCGCCGACGATCGCGTCGACGAACCCGGCCAGCCCCGCCGCCAGCGTCACAAACCACCATTCCATCATCGGGCCGATTGTGACTGAACGCGACCCCACGCAAAAAAGGCCCGGACGCCTTGGCGTCACGGGCCTGGGAGCGGTCTGCTGGACCGATCAGCGGTTGTAGGCCGACTCGCCGTGCGAGGAGATGTCCAGACCTTCGCGCTCGGCTTCTTCGCTCACACGCAGGCCGATGACCATGTCCACGATCTTGTAGGCGATGAAGGCCACCACCGACGACCACACCATGGTGATCACGACGCCTTCGGCCTGCACGTAGAGCTGGTGGGCGATGGAGAAGTCCTCGGCACCGGTACCGCCCAGGCCGGGGGCGGCGAACACGCCGGTCAGCAGCGCGCCGACGATACCGCCCACACCGTGCACGCCGAACACGTCCAGCGAGTCGTCGGCACCCAGCATCTTCTTCAGGCCGCTCACGCCCCAAAGACACAGCAGGCCAGAGATGAAGCCGATCACGATCGCACCCATGGGGCCGACGGAACCGCAGGCCGGGGTGATGGCCACCAGGCCGGCCACGGCACCCGAGGCGGCACCCAGCATGGAGGCCTTGCCTTTGTGCAGCGCTTCACCGATGGACCAGGACAGCACGGCAGCCGCGGTGGCCACCAGCGTGTTGATGAAGGCCAGCGTGGCACCGCCGTTGGACTCGAGGTTGGAGCCGGCGTTGAAGCCGAACCAGCCCACCCACAGCAGGGAAGCACCCACCATGGTCAGCGTCAGGCTGTGCGGGGCCATGGCTTCGCGGCCATAACCGATGCGCTTGCCCACCATGTAGGCACCCACCAGACCGGCCATGGCGGCGTTGATGTGCACCACGGTACCGCCGGCGAAGTCCAGCGCGCCCTTGTCGAGCAGGTAGCCGCCCTCGCCCCACACCATGTGGGCGATCGGCAGGTAGCTGAAGGTGAACCAGATCACGCTGAACAGCAGCACGGCACCGAACTTGATGCGCTCGGCAAAGGAGCCGACGATCAGGGCGCAGGTGATGCCGGCGAACGTGGCCTGGAAGGCGATGAAGATGAACTCGGGGATCATCACGCCGTCGGTGAAGGTGGCGGCCAGCGAGTTCATGGTCACGCCCGACAGGAACACCTTGTCGAGGTTGCCGATGATGAGGCCGGCGCCGCCAAAGGCGAGGCTGTAGCCGTACAGGGCCCACAGCACGCTGATCAGCGAGAACACCACCATCACCTGCATCAGCACCGACAGCATGTTCTTGCTGCGCACCAGGCCACCGTAGAACAGTGCCAGGCCAGGGATGACCATCATGATCACCAGCAGCGTGGACACCATCATCCAGGCCACGTCGCCCTTGTCCACGGTGGGAGCAGGGGCTGCGGCTTCAGCGGCAGCCGGGGCTTCGGCGGCGGGCGCTTCAGCCGCGGGGGCAGCGTCTGCGGGCGCGGCCACCACGGCAGCAGCCGGTTCGGTGGCGGCGGGGGCGGCGGCGTCCTGGGCCATGGCAGACACCGCGCCAAACGTGAGGCCCAACCCCAGGCACAGGCTCAATAGGAACTTTTTCATGTTCGTTGCTCTTGAAAGGTTGTAGGAAAGTCAGAGGGCCTCAGCGCCGGTCTCGCCGGTGCGGATGCGAATGACCTGCTCCACCGGGAAAACGAAGATCTTGCCGTCGCCGATCTTGCCGGTGCGGGCCGCGCCTTCGATCGCTTCGATCACGCGATCGACCAGTTCGTCGGCCACGGCGGCCTCGATCTTGACCTTGGGCAGGAAGTCGACCACGTATTCCGCGCCACGGTACAGCTCGGTGTGCCCCTTCTGCCGGCCGAAGCCCTTGACCTCGGTGACGGTGATGCCCTGCACGCCCATGAGCGAGAGTGCTTCGCGCACCTCGTCGAGCTTGAAAGGTTTGATGATGGCGGTGACCAGTTTCATGTTCAGCCTTTCCTGACTTCTGTGTTGCTTGAGATCGAAACCGGCAAACGTTCCTGCGGCAGGAGCGTGGCCCGGTCACGCCAAGGGGATAGCATGAAGCGTGCCAGCCGTTGCCAAGGCGCGCCCCGGGATTTCGTTACACTTTTGCCAAATGACCCCAAAACTTGCACCACCAAGGTGCATTGACAAGGGGTGCGATCGACAACAGGGAGGAAACCATCATGGGGCTGTGCATGGTGCAGAGCCGCACACTGGTGGGGCTCGATGCCCCGGCGGTGTGCGTGGAGGTGCATCTGGCCAATGGGCTACCGAGCTTCACGCTCGTGGGCCTGGCCGACACCGAGGTCAAGGAAGCGCGCGAACGGGTGCGCTCGGCGATCCAGAACGCCGGGCTGGAATGGCCGTCGTCGCAGCGCATCACCGTCAACCTGGCGCCGGCCGATCTGCCCAAGGAGTCGGGCCGGTTCGACCTGCCGATTGCCCTGGGCATCCTGGCCGCCAGCGGGCAGATCGACCCGCAACGGCTGGCCGGGCACGAGTTCGCCGGGGAGCTTTCGCTCGGCGGTGAACTGCGCCCGGTGCGCGGCGCCCTGCCCATGGCCCTGGGCCTGCGCCGTTCCCGGGATGGCGCCGCCGCGCTGGTGCTGCCCCCACAAAGCGCCGAGGAAGCGGCCCTGGTGCCGGGCGTGGCGGTGTACCGGGCCCGGCACCTGCTCGACGTTTTGCCCCACTTTGGTGCAAATCTGGAGGCGCCGCCCGATCCAGACGGCTGGAGCCGGGTCATGGCCAGCAAGCCCGACGCCCAGACGCTGGGCCCCGACCTGGCCGATGTGCGCGGGCAGGCCGCGGCCCGCCGGGCGCTGGAACTGGCCGCCGCGGGTGGCCACAGCCTGCTGATGAGCGGCCCACCAGGCGCTGGCAAATCGATGCTGGCGCAACGCCTGGCCGGGCTGCTGCCCGAACTGGACGAGGACGCCGCGCTGGAGTCCGCCGCCGTGGCCTCGCTGGCCGGGCGCTTCCACCTGGGGCGCTGGGGCCAGCGCCCCACTTGCGCGCCGCACCATACCGCCAGTGCCGTGGCCCTGGTGGGCGGCGGCTCGCCCCCGCGCCCGGGTGAGATTTCGCTCGCCCACCACGGGGTGCTGTTCCTGGACGAAATGCCCGAATTCCCGCGGGCAGCACTCGAAGCCCTGCGCGAGCCGCTGGAAACCGGCCAGATCCGTATCTCGCGGGCGGCCCGCCAGACCGAGTTCCCGGCCCGCTTTCAGCTGGTGGGCGCCATGAACCCCTGCCCCTGCGGCTACCTGGGCGCCAGCCACCGCAGTTGCCGCTGCACGCCCGACCAGGTCGCGCGCTACCGGGCCAAGCTCAGCGGCCCCCTGCTCGACCGCATCGACCTGCACGTCGAAGTCCCGGTGCTGGCTCCCGACGCGCTGCTCACGGCCCCGGCGGGCGAGCCATCGGCCACCGTGCGGGCCCGCGTGACGGCCGCGCACCGGCGCGCGCTGGCCCGGCAAGGCTGCCCCAACCGGGCGCTGGAAGGGACCGCGCTGCAGCAGGCGGTGTCGCTCAGCCCGGCGGGCCAGGCCTTGCTGACCACGGCCGCCACGCGCCTGGGCTGGTCGGGACGCGCCCTGCACCGCGTACTGCGGGTCGCGCGCACCATCGCCGACCTGGCCGGAGAGGAGCGGGTCGATTCGGCCCACCTGGCAGAGGCGATCCAGTACCGGCCACCCCACAGCTGAGCCGCCTTGCGGGTGCCGGAGACATTTCAGCGCATAATGAAAAAAATCCCCGCACGCCATGACACTCTCCGCCTTCCTGAACCGAGGTCACACCACCTCCGAGCGGCCCGGCGCGGCCACGTTCGACTGGCCCACCCCTCCTTTTCCCAGCTACGCCACGGCCAGGCCGACCACCCAGCCGCAGCCCTGCACCATCGAGGGACCGAACGGCCAGATGCGACCCTGCCTGCTGGTGTCACTGGACCCACCGGCGCGCACCGCCCACATCCAGGTGCCGCCGTCGCGGGCGGTGATGCCGCTGCGCTTCGAGATGTTCCGCGGCATCACGCTGGAGCAAACCCTGTCACCCGACGACGGGGCTGCGGACGGGGACGACGGGCCAGCCGATTTCGCCCATTCGCAGCTGCTGGCGTACCGGACCCGGCTGCCCTACAGCCTCACGCTGAGCGACGGCAGCACCCGCCAGGGCGAAACGGTGGGCCACGTCGAAACCGAGGACGGACTGTTCCTGTTCACGCCGGTCAACGAACGCGACGACGTCCAGCCACAGTTCCTGCCGCGCAACGCCTACACCGACTTTCAGGTGGGCGAAACGATAGGCCGCGTGCTGGTGTCGCAACAGGCCGTGACGCCTGAGCAGGTGGAGCTCGCCGCCCGCGAGCAGGACAACCTGCGCAACCGCAAGCTGGGCGACTACCTCGTCATCAAGGAGATCGTCAAGCCCGAACAGCTGCTCATGGCGCTGGAAGAACAGTCGCGCATGCCCATGGTGCGCATCGGCGAGGCGCTGACCGCGCTGGGGCTGGTGACGCCGCAGCAACTGGCCGATGCGCTGGAGCGGCAAAAGTCCGAGCGCAGCGTGCCGCTGGGCGAGCTGCTGGTGCAAAGTGGCCAGCTCACGCGCAGCGACCTGCGCATCGCGCTGGCCCGCAAGATGGGCTACCCGGTGGTGGACCTGGGCCAGTTTCCGCTCGACGCCGAGGCCCTGCGGCGCGTGCCACAGGCCTTGGCCCGGCGCCACGTGATCCTGCCACTGCTGTGGCGCAACGGCCTGCTGGTGGTGGCGGCCGAAGACCCGTCACGCCGCAGCTCGATCGACGAGCTGGAGTTTTCACTGCAGTGCAAGGTGGTGGCCGCGCTCGCCAGCGGGGCGCTGACGGCGCGCACCATCGCCGAGGCCTACGCGCGCTTTGGCATGGACGGCGGCCTCGCCACGCCGGACCTCCCGGCCAGCGACGCCCCGACAACCACTTCCGACCAACTGCTCGAGTCGCTGGAGCAGGAAGTCCAGCCCGACTTCCAGGACACCCAGACGCCGATCGAGCAGTCTGACAACTCGCTGGTGCGGCTGATCAACACCATCATCATCGAAGCGCACAGCCAGGGAGCGTCGGACATCCACATCGAGACCCACCCAAGCAAGCGCAAGGTGCGCATCCGCCTGCGCAAGGACGGCCGGCTGGTGCCCTACATGGAGCTGCCGCACACCTACCGCAATGCGGTGATCAGCCGCATCAAGATCATGTGCGAGCTCGACATCTCCGAGCGCCGCAAGCCGCAGGACGGCAAGATCGATTTCGCCAAGTTCTCGCCGCAGCACAAGCTGGAGCTGCGGGTGGCCACCATCCCGACCCACAACGGCGCCGAAGACGTGGTGATGCGCCTACTGTCGTCGGCCAAACCGCTGCCGCTCGACCAGCTGGGCCTGACGCCGCAGAACCTGGCGCACCTGCGCGACGCGGTGGAGCGGCCCCACGGCATGGTGCTGTGCGTGGGCCCCACCGGCTCAGGCAAGACCACCACGCTGCACTCCGTCCTGCAGCACATCAACACGCCCGACCGCAAGATCTGGACGGCCGAAGACCCGATCGAGATCAGCAACCCCGACCTGCGCCAGGTGCAGGTCAACCCCAAGATCGACTGGACGTTCGCCAAGGCCCTGCGCGCCTTCCTGCGGGCCGACCCGGACGTGATCATGGTGGGCGAAATCCGCGACCAGGAAACGGCGCAAATGGCGATCGAGGCGTCGCTCACCGGGCACCTGGTGCTGTCCACCCTGCACACCAACAGCGCGGTGGAAACCGTGGTGCGCCTGCTCGACATGGGCATGGACCCGTTCAACTTCGCCGACTCGCTGCTGGGCGTGGTGGCCCAGCGGCTGGTGCGCAGGCTGTGCACGAACTGTGCGGTGTCGGAGCCGGCGGATGAAGCCTACGTCGACGAGCTGTTGCTGGACTACCTGCACGGTTTTCCGGCCGAACTGCGCCCCGACCCCACCGAGCTGCGCCGGCAGTGGCTGGCCCAGTACGGCCAGGGTGGTCGGCTGATGCACCGGCACGCCCCCGGCTGTCCGAGTTGCGACCAGTCGGGCTTCAAAGGCCGCGCCGGCGTGCACGAGCTGCTGTTGGTCAACCCCGCACTGCGGCGGTTGATCCAGACGCGGGCGCCGTCCGACCACCTGCAGCACAGCGCCATGGAGACCGGCCACTTCCGCACCCTGCGGCAGGACGGCATCCTGAAGGTGCTACAGGGCCTCACCAGCATCGACGAGGTGCGGGCCCACTGCACCCACTGAGGGCGCCGCGGCTTACAGGTTGGGCGCCAGCAGGCGCTCGAGCTCCGCTTCGGGCAGGCCGCGGCGGCGGGCCATGTCGGCCAGCTGGTCGTGGCCGATCTTGCCGACGTTGAAGTACGTCGCCTCCGGGTGGGCGATGTAGAACCCGCTCACGCTGGCGGCCGGGGTCATGGCCAGGCTTTCGGTCAGGCCCATGCCAATGTCGTCGCACTGCAGCACCTCGAACATGGCACGCTTGACCGAGTGGTCGGGGCAGGCCGGGTAGCCGGGCGCGGGGCGAATCCCCTGGTACTTTTCAGCGATCAGCTCGTCGTTGCCCAGGGCCTCGTGCGGGGCGTAACCCCACAGGTCGGTGCGCACGCGCTGGTGCAGGCATTCGGCAAAGGCCTCAGCCAGGCGGTCAGCCAGGGCCTTGAGCATGATGGCGTTGTAGTCGTCCTGCGCGGCCTCGAAGGCAGCGGCACGCTTGTCGGCGCCGATGCCCGCCGTCACGGCGAACATGCCCACGTAGTCGGCCACGCCCGTGGCCTGCGGCGCCACAAAGTCCGACAGGCAGCGGCTGGGGCGCATGACGCCATCGATCTCCTGCTTTTCGGTCTGCTGGCGCAGGCCGTGCCAGGTCAGTGCCACCTGGGTGCGGGACTCGTCGGTGTAGAGCACGATGTCGTCGTCGTTCACCGTGTTGGCGGGGTACAGGCCCACCACGGCATTGGCCGTGAGCCAGCGGCCGTCCACGATCTTCTTCAGCATGGCCTGGGCATCGGCAAACACCTTGCGGGCCTGCTCGCCCACCACCTCGTCGTCCAGAATGGCGGGGTAGGGTCCGGCCAGGTCCCAGGTCTGGAAGAACGGGCCCCAGTCGATGTACTGGGCCAGTTCGCCCAGGTCAAAGTGCTTGAACACGCGCCGGCCCAGAAACTTGGGCACCACTGGGGTATAGGCGTCCCAGTCCAGCGGGGTTTTGTTGGCGCGCGCCTTGGCCAGCGGCCACAGGGGCGTCTGCTTCTTGTTGGCGTGCTGGGTGCGCACCTTGTCGTAGTCGGCCTGCAACTCGGCCAGGTAGGCGGGCTTGGCCTCGCCCAGCAGGTTCTGCGCCACGCCCACGCTGCGCGAGGCATCGGGCACGTAGACCACCGGGCCGCTGTAGTTGGGGGCGATCTTCACCGCCGTGTGCACGCGGCTGCAGGTGGCGCCACCGATCAGCAGCGGGATGCCCAGTTCGCGGAAGTACGGGTCCTTCTCCATCTCGGCGGCCACGTACTGCATCTCTTCCAGGCTGGGGGTGATCAGGCCGCTCAGGCCCACGATGTCTGCACCCACCTCCTTGGCCTTGGCCAGAATTTCATGGCAAGGCACCATCACGCCCATGTTCACCACGTCGAAGTTGTTGCACTGCAACACCACGGTGACGATGTTCTTGCCGATGTCGTGCACGTCGCCCTTGACGGTGGCGATCACGATCTTGCCCTTGCTCTTCACGTCGCCCCCGGCGGCCTCGAGCTGGCGCTTTTCTTCCTCGATGTACGGCACCAGGTGGGCCACGGCCTGCTTCATCACGCGGGCGCTTTTCACCACCTGCGGCAGGAACATCTTGCCCTGGCCAAACAGGTCACCGACCACGTTCATGCCGTCCATCAGCGGACCTTCGATCACGTGCAGCGGGCGTCCCCCGTCGGCGCGCAGGGCCTGCCACATCTCTTCGGTGTCTTCGGTGATGAATTCGTTGAGGCCGTGCACCAGCGAATGCGACAGCCGCTCGCGCACCGGCAGCGCGCGCCAGGCGTACTTGGCGGAGTCGTCCTTGGCCGCGCCTTTCACCGTTTCGGCGATCTCGAGCAGGCGCTCGGTCGCGTCCGGCCGGCGGTTCAACACCACGTCTTCCACCCGCTCGCGCAGTTCGGGGTCCAGGTCGTCGTACACGCCAATCATGCCGGCGTTGACGATGCCCATGTCCATGCCGGCCTGGATGGCGTGGTACAGGAACACGGTGTGGATGGCCTCGCGCACCGGCTCGTTGCCGCGGAAGCTGAACGACACGTTGGACACGCCGCCGCTCACCTTGGCCCCCGGCAGGTGCTGCTTGATCCAGCGCGTGGCGTTGATGAAATCGACCGCGTAGTTGTTGTGCTCTTCGATGCCGGTGGCAATGGCGAAGATGTTGGGGTCGAAGATGATGTCTTCGCACGGGAAGCCCACCTCGTCCACCAGGATGCGGTAGGCCCGCTCGCAGATCTCGATCTTGCGCTCGTAGGTGTCGGCCTGGCCCTGCTCGTCAAACGCCATCACCACGGTGGCGGCGCCGTAGCGCTGGATCAGCCGGGCCTGGCGCTTGAATTCCTCCACCCCCTCTTTCATCGAGATGGAGTTCACCACGCTCTTGCCCTGCACGCACTTCAGGCCGGCTTCGATCACGCTCCACTTGGACGAGTCGATCATCACCGGCACGCGGGCGATGTCGGGCTCGCTGGCCATGAGGTTGAGGAAGCGCACCATGGCGGCCTGGCTGTCCAGCATGGCCTCGTCCATGTTCACGTCCACGATCTGCGCGCCGTTTTCCACCTGCTGGCGCGCCACGGCCAGGGCTTCTTCGTACTGGCCATTGAGGATCATGCGCGCGAACGCCTTGGAGCCGGTGACGTTGGTGCGTTCGCCAATGTTGACGAACAGGCTGTTGTCGTCAATGACGAGCAGCTCCAGACCGGACAGCAACATGGGAGGCACGCGAGGGGCCTGGGGAGGGTTCAAGGGTGTGGTCGGTGTCATAAACGCATCGCTCACCTGGGCAGGCAAACATCAGGTGAGCGCGGTTGAAAGGTGATGTGCCCAAGCCTGACGGGAGGACGTGACCTGTCCACACCGCTGCAGCGCTCCTTGGGCGGCTGCTATTTTAAATCGGGCCTTGTTTTTCGCGTGCCGGCGGTGGCACGACACTCTGCCGGGGGGGCACGGCACGGCTCAAAACACGAGGTTTTTTATCAGGCATTCGCAAAACTTGTCATTTTTTCTCGCCACGGCGAGTATTTCCAGATGAGCAACGCCGTCTTGTCGATTCAAACCATCCAAGCCCTGTCACAACCCACGCAACGCCTGCTGTTTGGCGCGGTGCAGTTCAGCGAAAACGAGGAATACCAGACGTTTCGCTACAAGCTGCTGGTGTTGCTGATGGTGACCGGTGCCCTGTTCACCGCGCTGTTCATTGCCGGCAATGCCACCGAAGTCAACCCGATCCGGGGCCTGCACAGCTGGTCGATGGTGATCTTCACGTCGGGCGCCTTGCTGCTGTGGTTGTGGCTGCGGGGCCACCCGGAGCGTTTCTGGAAAGCCGCATGGACCTACGAGGGCCTGTGCCTGCTCGAATACACCTCGGCCCTGGTGTTCGTGCCGTTTGACGAGCTGCGCATCCTCTGGTTTTATGTGAACGTGCCAGGCGTCTTCATCCTGCTCGGGCAACGGGCGGGCTGGTTCATCACTGGCGGCACGGCAGTGGGGCTGGTGGTGGGTAACGCCTGGCTGGAAGCCCCCTATTCCAGCAATGCCGTGGCCACCGCGGTGCTGAGCCTGATCTACATGGGGGTGGTTTTCCATGCCTACGTGGACCGTTCCCTGTCGTACTTCATGCGGATGCGGGCCTACAACCGCAAGCTGCACGAGCTTGCCACCCGCGACCCGCTCACGGGCGTGATGAACGCTCGGGCCTACTACGCGGCCTGCGACCAGCAAATCCGGCTAGGCCAGCGGCACGGTCGGCCGTTTTCGGTACTGTTCGTGGACCTGGACCATTTCAAGCGCATCAACGACACGCTGGGCCATGCCGCTGGCGACGAGGTGTTGCGCACCGTGGCGCAAACGTTGCGTCAGTCGGTACGCGGCAGCGACCTGCTGGGCCGCATCGGCGGGGAGGAGTTTTCGGTGTTTCTGCCCGAAACCGACCTGAACGGCGCCACGCAACTGGCAGAGGGCTTGCGCAGTGCCATTGAAGCCTGCCGCCCGATGGTTGGCAACGAGGGCATCCAGATCACGGCCAGCATCGGCGTGGCCACCAGCCGCGCGCCGACCGCCACGCTACAGGCCATTCAGGAACGGGCCGATGCAGCGATGTACCGAGCCAAGCAAGCGGGGCGCAACCGGGTATCGGTGCTGGAGTGACCGCGCGAACGGCGGCCATCCCACCAGCAGGTTGAACCCGCCAGTGGTCGCCCGCCCCCACCCGACACCGCTCAACGCGCGGCGGCCAGGAAGGCCTCCAACAGCGGGTGGCAGTCCAGCATGTCGCTGTTGAGGTGGTGGAATTCCGGGTGCCACTGCACGCCGCAGACGAAGCTGCGCCCGGTCCAGCGGATCGCCTCGACCACGCCATCGGGCGCAGTGGCCTCCACCACGACGTCCTTGCCCAGGTGCTGCACCGCCTGATGGTGGATGGACGCCACCGGCCCACCCGTCACCCCACCGAACCATTTCACGAACTGGCCGCCGGGGGTGAAAGTGACCTCGTGGGCGTTGCGGTCGTAGTCAGGCGTTTCGTGGCCACGCGATTCGGGACACTGGGTGGGCAGGTCCTGGTACAGGCTGCCGCCCAGCGCCACGTTGATGAGCTGCATGCCCCGGCAGATGCCCAGGATGGGCTTGCCCGCCTCCATGAACTCGTGCACCAGCTCCAGCTCGTACGCGTCACGCACCGGGTCGCCGCTCCATTCGGGCTTAAGCGGTTCCTCACCGTAGGCACGCGGGCTCACGTCGGCACCACCCTGCAGGATCAGGCCATCGAGGTAATCTGCATAGTCGCGGATACGGATGCTGCTGCGCATCAGCGCCCCGTCGGACAGCACCGACGGCACCATCAGTACCAGCGTGTCGCGCGACGCCGCCCATTGCGCCACCGACTGCTCCAGCACCTGCAAGGTTTTGGTTTTCAGGCCGGTGCCCCCGTGCTCCGGGTGGAAGATACGGGCAGACAGCCCAATATGGACAGGACGGCGGCGACCCAACATACAGACTCCAGCGGTGTTTCGCGGATTATCGGCCGCACCGGGGGAGTTTGCAAAAGCCCGTCGTCAGCCCTCAAGCGGGCGCAGCCATTCGGGCCAGGTAGCGGTACCAGGTGGAGCGGGACAACCCCAGCTGGCGCGCCGCCACACCCACTTCGCGGCCTGAACGCGCTGCGAACGGGGCGTCATGCCCCCGCCGACGGCTGGAGCGGGTCGTACTCCCGCACCTGCTGCACCCGCCCCGCCACATCCACACTTTCCATGCGCACCGGGAACCCCCACAGCGTGGCCACGTGGCGCAACACCGCGTCGGCGCTGTCGGCCAGGGGGTGGCGGTCCAGCATCTGGTAGCGCAGCGTCAAGGTGCGGTTGCCGCGCGTGTCCACGTTCCAGACCTGGATGTCGGGTTCGCGCACGCCCAGGTCGTACTGCTGTGCCAGCAGGGTGCGCAAGCGCCGGTAGCCCCGTTCGTCGTGGATGGCTTCGATGCGCACGCGCGGCTGGCTGTCGTCGTCCACGGCGGCAAACAGGCGGAAGTCGCGCATCACCTTCGGTGACAGGTACTGGGCGATGAAGCTTTCGTCCTTGAAGTTGCGCATCGCAAAATCAAAGCTCTCCAGCCAGTCGCTGCCGGCCAGGTCGGGAAACCATTCGCGGTCCTCGTCGGTGGGGCACTCGCAGATGCGGCGGATGTCACGCCACAGGGCGAAACCCAGCGCGTAGGGGTTGAGCCCGTCGTAGTGGGTGTGGTGGAACGGCCGCTGCGCCACCACGTTGGTGTGCATGTGCAGCACCTCCATCATGAAGCCGTCGCCCACCAGCCCCTCTTCGTACAGGCCGTGCAGCAGGTGGTGGTGCCACCAGGTGGCCCAACCCTCGTTCATCACCTGCGTCTGGCGCTGCGGGTAGAAGTACTGCGCCACCTTGCGCACGATACGCACCACTTCCCGCTGCCAGGGCTCGAGCAAGGGGGCGTGCTTTTCGATGAAGTAAAGCAGGTTTTCCTCGGGCTCCTCCGGGAAGCGCTGGGGCTGGGCCACCGCCTCCTTGCCCGGCGCCTGGGGCAACGTGCGCCACAGTTCGTTGACCTGCTGCTGCAGGTAGGCCTCGCGCTCGCGCTGGCGCTGGCGCTCCTTTTCCAGCGACAGCTTGGCCGGGTGCCGGTAGCGGTCCACGCCCACGTTCATCAGCGCGTGGCAGGCGTCCAGCAGGGCTTCCACCGCCGCCACCCCGTGGCGTTCTTCGCAATCGGCAATGAAGTTGCGCGCGAACACCAGGTAGTCGATGATGGCATCGGCCGACGTCCAGGCCCGGAACAGGTGGTTGCCCTTGAAAAAGGCGTTGTGGCCGTAGGCGGCGTGCGCGATCACCAGCGCCTGCATGGTCAGGGTGTTTTCCTCCATCAGGTAGGCGATGCAGGGGTTGGAGTTGATGACGATCTCGTAGGCCAGCCCCATCTGCCCGCGCTGGTACTGCTTGGCCTGTGCCAGGTAGTGCTTGCCGAAGGACCAGTGGTGGTAAAGCACCGGCATGCCGATGGAGGCGTAGGCGTCGAGCATCTGCTCGGCGGTGATGATCTCGATCTGGTGCGGGTACAGGTCCAGCTTGTGCCGGTGCGCCAGCCGCTCCAGCGCGGCGTCGTACTGCCGCAGGGCCTCGAAGGTCCACTCCGACCCCTGGGGCAGTGGCGTGGGTCGGTGGCGGGGCGGCGGGCGGCGGCTCATGGCAGTCTCCGGCCGTCAGGCCAGCCGCTTCTTGAACAGGCTGCGGAACACCGGGAAGATGTCGGCCGGCTCGGTGATGCGCTGCATGGCAAAGCGGCCCTCGTGCTCGGGCAGCAACTTCGCATATTCCGCCCACAGGTTGCGCGGCTGGTCGTCGGCAATTTCGATGTAGGCGTAGTACTGGCACAGCGGCAGCAGCGACTCGTCGAGCAGCGTGCGGCACAGGGGGGAGTCGTCGTTCCAGTTGTCCCCGTCCGAGGCCTGGGCCACGTACACGTTCCAGGCCTGGCTGCCGAAACGCTCGCGCACGATCTTGAGCGTCAGTTCGAGCGCGCTGGACACCACGGTACCGCCCGATTCGCGGGAATGGAAGAACTCGTCCTCGTCCACCTCGGCGGCCTGGGTGTGGTGCCGCACGAACACCAGCTCGATGCGCTCGTAGGTGCGGCGCAGGAACAGGTAGAGCAGCATGAAAAAGCGCTTGGCCACCTGCTTGCGCTCCTCGTCCATCGAGCCCGACACGTCCATCAGGCAGAACATCACCGCCTGGGTGGAGGGCAGCGGCACGCGCACGCGGTGGGTGTAGCGCAGGTCGAACTCGTCGATGAACGGGATGGCCTCGAGCCGCGCACGCAGGCGGGCCATCTCGTCCTGCAGCTCCAGCGCACGCGGGTCGTCCTCCCCGCGCTCGGCCACCACCTGTTCCCATTCGCGCTGCAAGGCCTCCAGGCGCTGGCGCAGCGGGGTGCCGTGGGCAATGCGCCGGCCCGCCGCGCCGCGCATGCTGCGGCGGATGCTGATGTTGGCGGGCGTACCGGTCTGGGTGTAGCCGGCGCGGCGGCTCTGGTACTCCTTGATCTGCGCGAGCTGGGTCTTGACCAGGTTGGGCAGGGCCAGGTCGTCGAAAAAGATGTCAAGGAACTCCTCGCGCGTCAGGGTGAAGACGAAGTCGTCCAGGCTTTCGCCGTCCTGGCTGGCCTGCCCGCCACCGCGGCCGGACGAGCCGCTGGGCCGCTCCAGTTCGTCGCCGACCACGAAGCGGTCGTTGCCGGCGTTGACGCGCCGCCACACCCCCGCACGCCCATGGCGGAACTGGGGCTCCGAGATGTCCTTGCCGGTGATGCGGACCTCCTCGCCCGCATCGATGTCGCGCACATTGCGCCGCCCGATCGCCTTGCGCACCGCGTCGCGGATCTGCCCCTTGAAGCGGCGCAGAAAGCGCTGGCGGTTGACGGTGCTCTTGTTGCGAGCATCGTTGCGCCGATCGACGATGTGCACCATCTGGCTCATGAACCTGCTCCCACCAAGGTTGTTCGCCCTCGAGGGGCCGCCTTCAGGACGACTTGCGCACCCGCAAATACCATTCCGCCAGCAGACGCACCTGGCTTTCGGTGTAGCCCTTGGCCACCATGCGGTTGACGAAGTCCTGGTGTTTCTTCTGCTCGTCGGCGCTGGCCTTGGCGTTGAAGGAAATGACCGGCAGCAAGTCCTCGGTGGTCGAGAACATTTTCTTCTCGATCACCGCGCGCAGTTTCTCGTAGCTGGTCCAGGCGGGGTTGCGGCCGTCGTGCTTGGCGCGGGCGCGCAACACGAAGTTCACCACCTCGTTGCGGAAGTCCTTCGGGTTGGAAATGCCCGCCGGCTTCTCGATCTTCTCCAGCTCGTCGTTCAGGGCCGAGCGGTCCAGCATCTCGCCGGTGTTGGGGTCGCGGAACTCCTGGTCCTGGATCCAGAAGTCGGCGTAGGTGACGTAGCGGTCGAACACGTTCTGGCCGTACTCGGAATAGCTCTCCAGGTAGGCGGTCTGGATTTCCTTACCAATGAATTCGGCATAACGCGGCGCCAGGTATTCCTTCAGGAAGCGGCGGTAGCCCTCTTCCACCTCGGGCGGGAACTGCGCTTGCTCGATCTGCTGCTCCAGCACGTACATCAGGTGCACCGGGTTGGCGGCCAGCTCCCGGTGGTCGAAGTTGAACACCTTGGACAAAATCTTGAACGCGAATCGCGTGGACAGGCCGGTCATGCCCTCGTCCACCCCGGCAAAGTCGCGGTACTCCTGCAGGCTCTTGGCCTTGGGGTCGGTGTCTTTCAGGTTCTCGCCGTCGTACACCCGCATCTTCGAAAAAATCGACGAGTTCTCGGGTTCCTTCAGGCGCGATAGCACCGCAAACTCGGCCATCATGCGCAGCGTGTCGGGCGCGCACGGTGCGTTGGCCAGCGACGAATTGCGGATCAGCTTGTCGTAGATGCGCACCTCGTCCGACACGCGCAGGCAGTACGGCACCTTGACGATGTAGATGCGGTCGATGAAGGCCTCGTTGTTGCGGTTGTTCTTGAAGGTCTGCCACTCCGCCTCGTTGGAGTGGGCGAGGATGGTGCCGTCGAAGGGGATGGCGCCAAAGCCCTCGGTGCCCTTGTAGTTGCCCTCCTGCGTGGCCGTCAGCAACGGGTGCAGCACCTTGATCGGCGCCTTGAACATTTCCACGAACTCCATCAGCCCGCGGTTGGCCAGACACAGGCCACCGGAATAGCTGTAGGCGTCGGGGTCGTTCTGCGAGTAGGCCTCCAGCTTGCGGATGTCGATCTTGCCCACCAGGGACGAAATGTCCTGGTTGTTCTCGTCGCCCGGCTCGGTTTTGGAGACCGCGATCTGCCGCAGCACCGAGGGGTAGAGCTTGACCACCCGGAAGCGGGAAATGTCGCCGTTGAATTCGTGCAGCCGCTTCACGGCCCAGGGGCTCATCACCGCGTTCAGGTAGCGGCGCGGGATGCCGTAATCCTGCTCCAGCAGGTGGGCGTCTTCGTCGGGGTTGAACAGACCCAGTGGCGACTCGTGCACCGGCGAGCCCTTGACCGCGTAGAACGGCACCTTTTCCAGCAGGTACTTGAGTTTTTCGGCCAGCGACGACTTGCCGCCGCCCACCGGCCCCAGCAGGTACAGGATCTGCTTCTTCTCCTCCAGCCCCTGCGCCGCATGGCGGAAGTAGGACACGATGTTCTCGATCGTCTCCTCCATGCCGTAGAAATCGCGGAAGGCCGGGTAGATCTTGATGACCTTGTTGGCGAACAGGCGCGACAGGCGCGGGTCGGTGCGGGTGTCCACCAGCTCCGGCTCGCCGATGGCCAGCAGCATGCGCTCGGCCACGCTGGCGTAGGCCTTGGCGTCGCGCCGGCACAGGTCCAGGTAGTCCTGCAGGGACATCTCCTCTTCCTGCGTGGCCTCGAAACGGCTCTGGTAGTGAGCGAAGATGGACATGGCACACCTTCCTTTCCACAACGGGCACGCGGCCCCCGTGCACGCCCACAACCGTTGCAAGCCCGGTCGTCGGCGCACCCCGTTAGTCGGACTGGGTACGGTGTGAAAAGTTCATCGAAGCACGCCAACCTCGCGAGAAACCGGACGAACGAAAAAACCCCGCCGGCAACAGCCTTGCGGGGTTTGGAGGGGGTCCATCAAGACCCCGTGACTCAAGCGGGCGTCAGACGTTAAACCAGAAATCTGTCCGTAAAGCGTTTATGGATGCGGAATTACCCCTGTTGTCACTCATCTTGTAGTCACTTCCATATACACTTTGGCCGCTGCTACCCGGAGCGAAGCCCGCGCATCGCTTGCCTGGCCCGCATCGCTGCTGTCGGATTTTTTGCTGCAAAAATTCCCTTCTGGGAATCCGTGACCGCTGCCGGGTCGCCGCCTGAAACTTCCTGCATCGACTTTCAATGTGCAGGAGGTGGGGACGATGAAAATTCTACGCCGCAAGGCCGTCTGCGAAAAGCTTGGCGGCATCAATGACGTAACGCTCTGGCGGATCACACGCGATGATCCGACATTCCCGGTATGCATCCAGATCAACAAGCGGGTTGTCGGATGGCTGGAACACGAGATTGATACCTGGCTCGGACAGAAGGCCGCTGCCGCCCGCACCGCCAACAACAACGCTGTCCATCCCTGATCGCTGCGATCCCGCCGGTCGAGGGTCAGGATTTGACGATGCGCAGCGTGGGCAATTTGCTGGACGCTGGTGTGGCAAAAGCCACGCTCAAGCGCGATCCGCTGGAGCGGATCAGGCAGAATGCCGCCGAGGTGGCGAAGCAGGCGGAGCAGCACGACGCCGCCCAAGTATTGACTCCGCGGGTACGCCACCTGATCGACGAAGCCGTGGAGCTGGAGGTCGAGCAGGCCCGCAGCGCAGGCGCGACAGGCTACATCGCGCACTTTCTGGCGCAGGCCACGCTTCCTCATACAGACCCCAAGAGCAACTACTTTGAACGCGGCACAGGCAAGCTGACCCTCTCCATCACAGCTAACCCCAAACATGGCGTGCCCTATGGCGGTCTGCCGCGCCTGCTGTTGGCGTGGATGTGTACCGAGGCCGTCCGCACAGGCAGTCCGGAGCTATCGCTGGGGCGCTCACAGGCGGAATTTCTGGAAAAGCTCGACCTGTACAACGATGGCCGGTACATCGCCAGAGTGCGTGACCAGAGCTTGCGGCTAGTCCGCTCGCTGATCTCCGTCAGCGGCGCGGACGGGGATGCACTGGGTATCGAAAACATCCTGATCGCCAAACGGGCATTTCTCTTCTGGAACGCCCGCGACACTGAGCAGCCCGCACTGTGGGACAGCTCAATCACCCTCAGTACGGACTTCTTCGAGAGCCTGACCCATGCTCCGGTGCCGATCAGAATGGAGGCGCTTCAAGCGCTCAAGAAGTCGCCTCTGGCGATGGATATCTACACATGGCTGGTCTACCGCATGTTCAGTCTGAACGTGGCGACAATCAAGGGCGGCAAGCGGCTTGCTCAGGTGCCTTGGGCTGGCTTGATGAGGCAGTTCGGCTCTGGCTATGCGAATACTCCTAAGGGGCTGGCCAACTTCAAGACCAATTTCCGCCTCCGGCTAAATGAAGCGCTGCTGTTCTATCCCGAGGCTCGGAACCACATCGAGGAAACGAAAGACCACCTGATCCTCACCCCTGCACGCCTACATATCGCAGCGACCAAGAGGAGAGGATAAGCCTGTGGGCTTTTCGGGTTGTCCACGTGACATCACTAGTAAGGCTGAAACCCTTGCCAGAGCTGGCTTTGGTGCCATTTCTGCAAGTTGTCCACGTGACATTGCTAGTCATCGGTACGTGACATCGCTAGCCGTTTTACGTGACATCGCTAGTCACGGCCGACGTGCGGAATCGCCTGTAAACCCCACTGGGACGGGGATTCAGCGAAATGGAGAGACCGCCCCTAGTAGTTCTGCTTTTAGGCTTTTCTAGTATTTATAGAAAACCTAGTAGCTGCCGCTCTTCGGCTGTGGGCAATCCTTCGCACCCTCCGGTCGCTGCGCGGCTACTCGTTATTTAAAAGGGTATCCGGATTTTTTGGTTGATTGGCTCATATCATGATGACGGAACCAACCATCAGCTCAGCGGATTACCTGGTTGATGACGACTCTTCTTCACGGCCCCTGCAAGTTTGCAGCAACGCCCAGGTTCGCATGCCGAGATACGCAGTGAGGCTTCGCGATCAACACACCATGCATTCACAATGTCACTGCAAGGTCCGGCATGTCTCTGCTCAGTCCTTACGGCCTGAGCTAGCCCTATACAGCTGTTGTTTGCTCTCCTCGCTGATCCCCGTCAGGATGCCGCAGGCATTGATCTCCCGACCCTCGTTGCAACTCGCCCTCAGTGAAACGAGTTGTTGCTCAAGCGCTTGCAGAGCAGTTATCTGCGACCGCACATGAGAGATGTGGTCATCGAGCATGGCGTTGACGGCGGTACAGGGCTGGCGAGGGTCGTCCTGATAGCTCTGTAGCTCGCGAATCTCTGTCAGTGACAGGTCCAGAATTCGGCAGCGGCGGATAAAGGCAAGCCACTCGCCATGCTTCTCGGTATAGACACGGTAACCATTCTCCTGCCGTTCTGGCGGCGGCAACAGGCCCTGCTGCTCATAGAAGCGGATCGTCTGCGTGTCGATACCCGCTATCTGGGCTAACTGACCAATGCGCATCAGGCTTACTCCTCAACGGATCATCTGTCCCATTGACCTTATAGTAGCTATATAGTTTTTAATACTAGCAATCTATGTTGGTTAACTGGAGCCGTATCGTGAGTAAAGCCTGTGGTGGCCCATGTAGCTGCGATGCAACGCCTGCAGCGGATACCGATATGCCGGTCTCCTCCGAAGCGTCAGGGGAATGGGTCAGCGTGTATGCTGTGCCGAAGATGGATTGTCCCTCAGAAGAACGGATGATCCGCTTGGCGCTGAACGGCTTTGATGAGATTCGAACGCTGTCCTTCGACTTGTCGAACCGCCGATTGGAGGTCGTGCATGACGGCGAGGCTGAGCCCATTACCGCGAAACTGGCGACCTTGGGGCTAGGCGCCTCTCTTCAGGAAACCGTCATTGCCGACCCAGAGACGATCAAGGCCGCTGAGAGCTCGGCAGTCTCTGCTACGCAGGAGTCAGGCACTCTGCGCGTGTTGCTCGGTATCAATGCGATCATGTTCGTGGTGGAAATGACTGCTGGCCTGATCGCCCAGTCTACCGGCCTGATCGCTGATTCCCTGGATATGTTTGCCGATGCAGCCGTCTATGGCCTGGCTCTCTATGCCGTAGGGCGCAGTGCGAAAATGCAGGTACGTGCCGCGCATCTGGCAGGGGTACTGCAACTGATTTTGGCTATCGGCGTACTCGTCGAGGTGGTGCGACGCTTTGTTTTCGGTAGTGAGCCTGAATGGCTGGTGATGATAGCCATCGCCTTCGTCTCATTGATTGCCAATACCGCCTGTCTGCTGCTCATATCCAAACATCGGGAGGGCGGGGCGCACATGAAGGCAGGCTGGATATTCTCGGCCAACGACGTGGTGATCAACCTGGGGGT
>Ga0208242_100531_pt1 | contig 21101 bp, 26 predicted proteins | sample SubbioAug_CSW13A_FD_184825 | JGI IMG/M metagenome (GOLD analysis project Ga0208242, IMG submission 184825) | Serpentinite rock and fluid subsurface biosphere microbial communities from McLaughlin Reserve, California, USA - CR12Aug_CSW13A (SPAdes) | ecosystem: Environmental > Terrestrial > Deep...
TCGTTTGAAAAACGGCTGGCCCGCCCACAGCACGATGGGCAGGGACAGCGCCAGTTCCAGCCAGGTTTGCACGCCGATGTCCAAGTCCGGCACGCGGTGCCCCGCCATGGCCAAAAAGGTGACCGCCACGGTCAGGGGCAAGGTCCACCAGAAGCGCCGCTGGAAGTCGCGCAGTTCGGGGTCTTCCTCGTCGTCCAGGGACGGCATCACCGGTTCCAGCGTCATGCCGCACTTGGGGCAGGTGCCAGGGTGGTCCTGGCGAATCTCCGGATGCATGGGGCAGGTGTACACGGTGCCCGCAGCCGACGGCGGCGATGCCAGCGAAGGCTCGGCGCCTTCTGCTGTGTGAGGGTGATGGCCGGCGTGATGGTGGTGGTGGGTGTGGTCCATGGTTCAGGCGCCGTCGTTCTTGTGGCCGTGGCGGGAGTGGTGTCCTCCATGCCCATGAAGCAAGTGCATCAGCGGGCAAAGCATCAACACCAGGTAAGGCCACCAGCCCAGCACATGCCCCCAATGTTCCCGCAGCAGGTAAAACACCGCAATCACCGCCGCCGCTGCCCAAGCCAGGGCAAGCGGCCTGCGCCAAAGCGGGGTGTGCCCTTCGTTGGTTTTTTCTAGTGAGTTCATGGGGTCCTCCTGCGCAGGTGGCGCTCAACGCTTGTCGGCGTCTCGGTCCAGCAAAGATTTGGCCTGTTCGTAGGCTTCCGGGTTGATTTCCCCTCTGGCCAGGCGCCGCTTCAGCAGCTGGTGTGGTGACTCACGGTCTGTCCGCTGCGCGCGTTGCTGCGGTGACCAGACGACTACCACCAGCACAACCACCAGAATCAGCCAGAAGACCCACCAAAAAGCGTGCATGCCGCCCATGTAATACCCATGATCGAAGAACATGTTGTCACCTCTTTGATCGCTGGGTCACGGGGCGGGCATGCGGTCCATCATCATCTGCATCATGGCCTGCATCATGTCCATGCGTTTTTCCATCAGGGTATGGCGCTGCATCATCTGGCCCATCATCTGCGGGCCCATGCCTGGAGCGGGCGCGGCTGTGCTGCCTGCTGTAGATGGAGGAGTTGCCGAACCACTGGGCATTCCTGTTCCCCCCATCATCATCGGGCCACTCATCATGCCCATACCCCCCATGGGCATGCCTTGCATTTGCCCCATCATTTTCATGCTGTCTTGCATGGTCTTCTGGTGTTCGGCCATCACGGCCTGCCGCTCCTGTGGGGTTTTGGCGTCGGCCAGTTTGCGGCTCATGTCACGCATCAGCTGCAGCTGCTTGTCCATGGCGGACACCTGCTGCTCGGGCGTGGCTGGCGCGGCCTGGGCGGGTGTGGATGCTGCCCCGTCGGGGTGGTGCTGGGCATGCTCTGCAGCCGTTTGAGCCGAGGCGGAAAACGCTGCCATGCCGATGAGCGCGGCCAAGGCCAGGGGTTTAGAGGCATTCATGGTGCAGTCCTTTCAAGACAAGTTCCGGTGGCAAAAGCCTGTGTGGTGCATCACCGCGTCTCCATGACGCGTGATTTACGCCATTGACTTCACTTTATGCCAGCAAGGGTCGCTTGAACATGACCGTTGGATTACAAAATTGTCATGAATTTGCTGGACGACCGCTTTCCTTTTCTTCGGCGCTGCAACAGTGTGCCTGCTCGTCGCGACCGCTGCGGTAGCCGGCCTGAACCGCCTCGACCCAGGCCAGCGTTTCCTCGCGCTGGGATTGGAGGAGCTGGATGGCCTGTTCCTGGAAGTGCCGTTCGAACCAGGCCAGGGCGGTCTGTGTCCGCAACTGGGCGGCCTGGAGGTCGCGCGTCGCGGAGGCCAGTTCCGCCTCGCGCGTGAAGCGCAGGCTGCGTGCCTGCCGCTTGCCGGGGCTGACGTGGGTCTGCATCCACTCAGCCGAGCGCATGGTCATGAAATCGTCCGTCAGGCGGTAGCGCATCGGGCCTTTGATGGGCAGGTTGCTGACGGACAGGCGCAATTCCGGGTCGGGCAGGCGGCCTGCGGCCACTGCCATCTCGCGGGGTTAGCCCAGGCGAGGCACGCCATGCCCAGGGACAGCACGGCGGCGACAAAAGACCTGGACCCATGGGGCCGGCGTCGGCGGGCCATGGAATGGCCAACCGCCGCATCGCGTTTACATGGGATCAGCCGGCCGAGGGAGGGCGCCAGACGTCCGGTGGATCGAACGAGGCGGCCGGGGCCGCAGGTGCGGGAGTGGGGCCGAGTGCCGGCGCAGGGGAGAGGCGGGAATGGGACGACGCGACGAAGGCGCTGAACGAACTGCAGGGCATGTCAGCCTTGCAGGGTTGCCCGGTCCTGGCCGTGGTCTCGGCGTCGTTGCAGCAATCGTCGGCGGCCTGAGCGTCCCCGTCGGCGGGCACCGCCTGGCCCATGCCCTGCTCCATGGGGCAGGGGTTGGGCCAGGCACGGGCGATCCGCTGCCTTGCAGGGCAACGAGGAAACAGAGCAGCCAAGCCACTAAGACGCGCCTGGGCTCATGCTATCGAGGGGTGCGTTTCCGTGGTGGCTGTGGGGCACGGTTTTCAGTTCTTGTGACCTTCGCGCAGCAGACCGCCAAGGCGAGCCACCTCGTTGCTGTTGGCCTCGATCTTTTGACCGTCAGCGGTTTCCAGCGATTGCCCTTTCTGGAGGTAAACCGCGCGCCCGAATTGGTCTTCCTTGGCCATCTTGCCGTCCTTGAAGACATAGAGAGTGCCGCCATCCTTAAGCGTGTACCTCTTCTGGGCGCTGGCCGCGGCCGCGTCTGCGGCGAACGACGGCATGGCGATCATTCCCATGACGGAAGCAGCAACAACTGCAGCGATTTTCGATTTCATGACATTACCTTTCAGTGAGTTCAAATGGTTGTGCACACTTGTGCAGTGCACGGAACGCATTCTGAAGTTCAGCACCTGACAGGTCCGTGAGCACCGCATTACTTCCGTGACATCTATCGCAGTTGTCCTGCCTGCCCGCCATCCTGTGGCGATTGCCAGGATGGAGATGGCAGCTGGGCCACAAGCGGGTCAGGTATTGCTGGTCGCGCCATCGGAATGCGCGTCGTCGTTTTTGAGCTGACGGCGCTCAAGATGCCTGCCACGCCGTACGCCGATCCAGTAGGCCAGGAAAACCAGGGCAAAAGGCGCTACACAGATCAAAAAAAAGGCCAGCCAACCTCCGATCACCATGGCCGTGTGCAGTAGGACACCATGTTCGGCACCGTACATGGGCCTACTCCTTGGGTTGGGCCAGGTGGCGGCGCTCGATTTCCCGCGCGACACCTTCGACCATGGTCTTGACGTTCTGGGCCATCACCGCCGGACCGATCAGCGGGGGCACAGCAAATTCAGGCAACAGTTCTGCCCGGTAGGCAACCATGGTGGCATGGTCATGGGGGCTCAGGGTCCAGGCACCGCGCATGCGCTTGAGGTTGCCGCTCACCAAGTCGAAACGGATTTCGCTTTCCGGGATTTCGACGATGCGCGAGACGGTCGTGGTTGTGACCTTGAAGAACAGCACGCCCGATGCCCCCTTTTGCTCCAGCAGCAGGGGCTCTCCACGGCCGCTCACGATGCGGCTGGACTGCATGCCCGGCACGAAACGCGGCAAATTGTCGTAGTCTGTCAAGACCTTCCACGCCATGGCGCGCGAGCCAGCAACGTCCATGCGGACATTGACTTCATAGGCCTCGCCCAATCGCGTCACAGAAACCTGGGGCTCTGCCTTGAGCGCCAAGGGAAATGACAAACAACAACAAGATGCCGTGTAAATGGCGGCTCTGGAACATTTCATGAACAAGCCGCCCTTTTGTGATCGGTCAGGGCGCAGGCACGATGCGGGTGACGATCAGCTTGCCCTGCTGTTGCTCCACCACGAAACGGATTTTGTCACCCACTTTGAGGTTGTTCAGCAGGCCTGGCTCGGCTGCCGTGAACACCATGGTCATGGGGGGCATGTCCAGGTGCTTGATTTCACCGTGCTTGATGGTGAGTTTGCTGGCTGCCGCATCGATGCGGCGCACCTCCCCATCCGTGAGGTCGGCGGCGGTGGCAGCCGGCGCGGCAGGCGTCTGGGCATGCCCGTGGTGGTCCGGCGATGGCGTTTGCGCAAAGGTTGGGCCGGCCAGCATCAGTGCCATCAATGCTGCGGCCCCGGCTGTGTAAGTGAATTTCATCTTGGGCTCCTTGGGGCAAAGGCTTACTTGGCCACGACCTGGATTTTGCCGACCATGCCGGCCTCGTAGTGACCAGGCAACAGGCAAGCAAAGTCAAATTCGCCCACCCGATTGAAGGTCCAGACGATTTCGCCCTTCTTGCCCGGGCCCACGTGGGCCATGTAGGGCTCTTCGTGCTCCATGCCGGGGAACTTCTTCATCATGGCGGCATGTTCGTCAAGGTCTTTCTTGGTGCCCAGCACGAATTCGTGCATCACCTTGCCGTTGTTGAGGTGAACCAGACGAATGGTTTCGCCCTGCTTGACCTGAATGAGGCCAGGGGTGAAACGCATGTCGTCGGTCATCTTGACCTCGATGGTACGCACGGCCTTGCGGGCCTCCCCGGCGATGCCCCAGGGTTTCTGTTCCATTTTGACGGGGCCCGCTTTCGGGGCGTGCATTTCATTGCCGTGGGCGAATGCGAAAGAGGAAGCAGCCACAAGGCCGCTGACCAACAGGGATTTCAGGAGATTCATGGTGTGGTCCTTGAAAGGGTGAGGGAAAGGTGCGTTGAGAATGATTCAAACAATGGAACAAGGTTCAGTGTGACATGCCGTGCATGCCCGGCATGTTTTTGGTCACCGAGGCGTTGGCGGGTGCGCTGGGTGCCGCAGCCTTAGCTGGTGCCGGGGTGGCGCCGGTCCACTCGTGGGCCACGGTGCCGGGCGGGAACTTGTAGTTGCCAGGATCGCTGTAGTCACCGGGCTTCTGGTCTTTGCGCACTTTGAGCACGCTGAGCATGCCGCCCATGCCGATGGGGCCGAACTGGCCGTGTCCGGTCATCATGGGCGCGGTGTTCTCGGGGATAGGCATCTCCATCGTCTTCATGTCGTACATGCCGCGCTCGCCCATGAGCATGTAGTCGGGCACGACCTTCTGGATCTTGCCGATCAGGCCCCGGTGGTCCACGCCGATCATGGTCGGCACGTCGTGCCCCATGGCGTTCATGGTGTGGTGGCTCTTGTGGCAGTGGACGGCCCAGTCGCCTTCCTCGTCGGCGATGAATTCGAGCTGGCGCATCTGGCCGACCGCGATGTCAGCGGTGACCTCGGGCCAGCGGCTGGCCACTGGCGTGGGACCACCGTCGGTGCCGGTGACCTCGAACTCGTGGCCGTGCAGGTGGATCGGGTGGTTGGTCATGGTCAGGTTGCCGACACGGATGCGCACCCGGTCGCCGTGGCGGACGTTGAGCGTGTCAATGCCCGGGAAGATGCGGCTGTTCCAACACCAGATGTTGAAATCCGTCATGGTGTTGACCTTGGGCGTGCGGGTGCCGGGCTCCACATCGAAGGCGTTGAGCAGGAAGCAGAAATCACGGTCCACTTCGCTGATCAGCGGATGCTTGGTCTTGGGGTGGGTGACCCAGAAGCCGTGCATGCCCATGGCCATCTGCGTCATCTCGTCGGCGTGGGGGTGGTACATGAAGGTGCCGGGGCGGCGCGCCTCGAACTCGTACACAAACGTCTTGCCGGCGGGAATGGACGGCTGGTTCAGTCCTGTCACGCCGTCCATGCCGGCGGGCAGGCGCTGACCGTGCCAGTGGACGCTGGTCGGCTCGGGCAGTTTGTTGGTCACGAACAGGCGCACGCGGTCACCTTCCACCACCTCGATGGTGGGGCCAGGGCTTTGCCCGTTGTAGCCCCACATGTTCACCACGAAGCCGGGTGCCACCTCGCGCACCACCGGCTCGGCCACCAGGTGGAATTCCTTGACGCCATTGTTCATGCGCCAGGGCAACGTCCAGCCGTTGAGGGTGACCACCGGGTTGTAGGGCCGCCCGGTGTTGGGCATCAGCGGTGCGGCAGTGGCTGCCGAGGTCTGGATGACGGGCTCGGGCAAGGCCGCCAGCGCAGAGCGGGCCACGGCCAAGCCGGCCACCGAGGCGGCAGCGCCTGCGAAGAACTGCCGGCGGGAGGGAATGTTCTGTGTCATGGGTAAGGGTCCTCGTGTCAATGCAATGTCGGGTCAATGACCGGCCGCCGCTGAAGCCGCCTGTTCGCCACCACCCAGGGCGACGAAGGCGTCGGGCTGACCGCCTTGCAGCACCCATTGCAGGTCGGTCTCGGCGATCAGGGCGTCGCGCTGGGCACCAATCGCCGCCACCACAGCCTGCGAACGCACCCCTACATCGGCCAGCAGGCCCCAGACGCTTTCAAGCATGCCGTTGTAGCGCAGCAGCGTTTCCTCGCCGATGAGCTCGCGCTGTTTCAGCACGTCTTCGCGGTGGCTGCGGTAGGCATCGAGGCTGGCGCTGTAGGCGGCGTAGGCCTGCCGGGCGTTGTTGCCCGCCTTGCGGCTTTGTGCGTTGGGCAAGTTGCCTTGTATGGCCGCCAGACGCGTGCGCAGTTCAGCCTCGCTGATCGGGGTGAGTGGCGCATCGGGCAGACGGTCTGGCAAGGCCACGCGGTCGTGCACCGTGTCCAAGCCCATGGATTTGAGCAGTGCCCACTCTGCTTGCTGGGCTGCCAGCCGGGCACGCTTGAGTTCCAGGCGTGCAGAGGACTCGCCCAGCGCCACCTGGGCCTGCTGGAAGCGGCTCCACGTGCCCACGCTGACCATGCGCCGGCCCAGTTCAGCGGCGGCCTCGGCGGCCGTCACCGCGTCTTCGAGGGATTTGAGCGTTTGCCGCGCGGCCACGGCGCCGATCCAGGCTTTGCGGGTGTTCGCTGCCACTTCAAGAACTTCGTCGACGTCATCGATTCGGCGTTGCAGGCTGGGGTCCAGCTCGCCCCAATTTCCCGCAGCAATCCGCTCGACATTCTGTTGGCCCAGTCGAGCCAGGGGGGATGCCAGTTCCCGGTGAACTTTCCAGGCAGCACGCACGGCATCGGGCGCGGAAGCCAACGCAAAACCAGGCACCGCGCCCTGCGTTGCGGCCACCGCAGGCGTCTGCGCCTTTTCCCAGCGCAGCACGTCGGCGTGCCCTTTGGGAAACTGGCCAACCGTTTCGTTGGCTTGGCGCCAGTCCTGTGGCGTGCTTTCTTGGGCCTGTACCACCCAGGGGGTGACCGCCAAGCCCAGTGCCAGTACGGGGCGCCATGTCAGGCTTGCCCATTGATGCTTCATGGAATTCACTCCTTTTGTTGTGGATCAACGGGGCGAATTCTGGATGGGTCGCACCGACAACAGCCTGTCTGAAAGATTACAAATCCGTCATGTTCGCCCATGCCGGGCTGACCACAGGCACACTGGAGGCCTAGGGGAAGCATTGCCGTGAAAATCCTGATTGTTGAAGACGAGCCCAAGACGGGCGACTACCTGCGCCAAGGGCTGCGCGAGGCGGGTTTTTCCGTGGACCTGGTGGCCAACGGCGTCGATGGCCTGCACCATGCGCTGGAGGGTGCCCACGACCTGGTCATTCTGGACGTGATGCTGCCAGGCCTGGACGGCTGGCAGGTGTTGCAGGGCCTGCGGCGCCAGGGGCGGCAAATGCCGGTGCTGTTCCTGACGGCGCGCGACCAGGTGGAAGACCGGGTCAAGGGCCTGGAACTGGGCGCCGACGATTACCTGGTCAAACCCTTTTCCTTCGCCGAGTTGCTGGCGCGGGTACGCACGATTCTGCGCCGCGGGCGCACCAGCACGGAAAGCACCACCCTGCAGGTGGCCGACTTGGAGCTGGACCTGCTGCGCCGCCGCGTGAGCCGGGCGGGGCGGCGCATCGACCTAACGGCCAAGGAATTCGGGCTGCTGGAGCTGCTCATGCGCCGCCAGGGCGAGGTGCTGCCGCGCTCGCTGATCGCCTCGCAGGTGTGGGACATGAACTTTGACAGCGACACCAACGTGATTGAAGTGGCGGTACGGCGCCTGCGCGCCAAGGTGGACGACGGTTTTGATGCCAAGCTGATCCAGACCGTGCGCGGCATGGGTTATGTGCTGGAAATGCCCGATAGCCCATGAAGCCCTTGCGCCTGACCCTGACCGCAAGGCTGACCGTGCTGTTCACACTGGTGGCGGCCTCGGTTCTGCTGGGCCTGGGCGTGTTGGTGGCCTGGGCCACCGCCCGCCACTTCGTCGAACTCGACAGGATATTCCTCGACGACAAGGTGCATCTGGTAGAAAAGCTCGTCGCTGAAGCCGCCAGCCCTGCCGCCTTGACGGGGGCGCTTGATGACATGCTGGACAGCCACAAGGGGCTGTTTGTGCAGGTCTGGCTGGGGGGCGATCTGATTTATGGCCAACAGGCGCTGACGCAGAACCTTCCTGCTGATTCTCTGGCATCTGGCAGGCTGATGGAGTGGAGCCACGCCGGGCAGGCGCTGCGCGGCGTCATGGAAAACCTGCCACTCCCCGCAGCGTCGCCATTGGCATCCACTGCCGATCGGCGAACCTTGCGGGTGCTGGTGGCCTTGGACACCGCGCACCACACCCATTTTCTGGCTGACCTGCGCAAGACGCTGGCCGCCTATCTCCTGGTGGCCACACTGGTCAGCGGTGTGTTGGGCTGGTGGGCTGCCCGCAGGGGGCTGGCGCCCCTGAAGGCGATGCGCGACAGGGCAACCGCCGTCACCTCTCACACCTTGCAGGAGCGCATGCCCGTGGCGTCGGTGCCGGTGGAGTTTGCCGAATTGGCCGCCAGTCTCAATGGCATGCTCGACCGGCTGCAGCAAGACTTTCAACGGTTGATGGACTTTTCCAGCGACCTGGCGCACGAACTGCGCACCCCTTTGAGCAACCTGCTCACCCAGACCCAGGTGGCGCTTGCACAGCGGCGCAGTGCCGACGAGTACCGCGACATTCTGGCCTCGAACGCCGAGGAGTTTGAGCGCCAGGCCAGGATGGTGTCGGACATGCTCTTTCTGGCCAAGACGGAAAACGGCATTGACCTGCCCCATCGCGAACGCATCCAGCTGCACCAGGAGGTGCTTGCGCTGTTCGATTTATACGAAGCCGTGGCCGACGAAAAGCACATCCGGCTGGTGCTGGAGGGGCAGGCCGAAATGGAAGGCGACCGCCTGATGATGCGCCGTGCCATCAGCAACCTGCTGTCAAACGCGCTGCGGCATGCGGATGCCGGGTCAGATGTGGCGGTGCAGGTGGCGTCGAATGGAGGCGCCGTGACGCTGGCGGTCAGCAACCAAGGGCTACCGATAGCACCGGAGGACATCCCGCGGCTCTTCGACCGTTTCTACCGCGCCGACCGGTCCAGGGCCCACCCTGCTTCCGAGGGGGCGGGGCTTGGGCTGGCCATCACCAAGGCGATCGTCGAGTCGCACGGTGGGGCAATAGACGTCCAGTCTCATGCGGGGCAAACGCGTTTCACTATGTTGTTCGACACATCTCTCTAAGAGCCCTGGCATTGACGGTTTCAAGACAGCCATCGGGATAAACGGGTGGCAGGACCGCTTGACCTTGTCACAGTGGCAACTCCGAGCATTTGGCTACCTCAATCGAAGGAGTCAACATGTCTCATTCACTATCTTTTGATACACCGTCCCCGGGGGGGTGGCGTATTCGTATCGCAGCTGCTGCTGTTGCAGCATTGTTGTCCGCGTGCAAGCCTGCCGTGGAGTCCGCCCAGGCAATGAGCGGACGGTGTTCTTCGGCCAAGTCGAGCTCGACCCGGTCAAGGCCAAGCTTCAGTTCTCGGATGTCGCTGAGGAGGTGCTCATGCTCTTCACTTCAAAGCCAGGCGTGAAGGTCAAGGTGAGCCTGGAAATTCAGGCGGAGGCGCCGACGGGTTTCGACGAGTCGACCCAGCGAGCGGCCCGCGAAAACTGTAACCAGCTCAAATTTAAAAATCACGGCTTCGAGGACTGATGGCCCTCATAGGCCAGAAGCTCGCCTACCCGTTCAATTGGTACGGCGCCAAAACCCCGATTTTTCGCCAACCCCCTCCTGCCGTACTACGGCAAAAAAGTCAGGAGGTTCTGAGACGAAACGAGGTTTGAGACGGATTTCGGGGGTGGGTGACCATGGGGTCAGTCAGGAGCCCATAGCAAAAAGCCCCGCGTGGTGCAGGGCTCTGAGCGCCTGACAACCCGACTGAGCGAGTTGGCAGGACTTGTTCTGGCGGAAGAGGAGGGATTCGAACCCTCGATACGGTAGAAACCGTATACCGGATTTCGAGTCCGGCGCATTCGACCACTCTGCCACCCTTCCTGAAGTCGAAGCCGATATTCTAGCTTATTCGGCGTCGCGCAACGCCTGCAGCGCGGTTTCTACATCATCGGCGCTGGCGCCCGGTGCCACGGGGGCTTGGTCGTGCAGGTCGGTACAGGCGGCATGGCCTTGTGACTTCAGTCGGGCAATCGCCTGGCCAGCGTCTTTGGGCGAGGCGAAGCCCGTGCTTTGCAGCAGCACGCGGCCCTTGCCATCGGCCAGCTTGAAGTAGAACAGGCCGTCTTTCTCGCGGTATTGCTTGAAGGTGGGCAGGGCCGCCTTGTCGGCCTTGGCCGCCTGGGGTTGGGCCACGGCCTGCAGTGGGCGCAGACCCACCGCGTGCCGCACGCGCGCCGTGAAGGGCGTGGCCACGGCACGGGCCTTGACCGCGCCGGCCTGCAGCATGGCCTCCACTTTTTCGGGGTGGGCCATCAGCTCGTCGTAGGTGGCGCGCATGGGCGCAATTTCGCGGTCGATGCGTTCAAACAGCAGTTGCTTGGCGTCGCCCCAGGCAATGCCGTCGGCGTAGGCCTGGGCCAGCGCGGCGGTTTCTTCCGGGGTGGCAAAGGCCTGGTAGATCTGGAACAGGGCCGAGCCTTCGGTCTGCTTGGGCTCGCCGGGCATTGTCGAGTCGGTCACGATGCCCATGATCAGTTTGCGCAGCTGCTCCGGCGGCGCGAACAGCGGGATCACGTTGTCGTAGCTCTTGCTCATCTTGCGGCCGTCCAAGCCAGGCAGGGTGGCCACGCTTTCTTCGATCACCGCGTCGGGCAGGGTGAAGTGCTCGCCGTACAGGTGGTTGAAGCTGCTGGCCATGTCGCGCGCCATCTCGATGTGCTGCACCTGGTCGCGCCCCACCGGCACCTGGTGGGCGTTGAACATCAGGATGTCGGCCGCCATCAGCACCGGGTACATGAACAGGCCAGCGCTCACGCCGTCGTCGGGCTCGGCGCCGGCGGCCGCGTTCTTGTCCAGCATGGCCTTGTAGGCGTGGGCGCGGTTGAGCAGGCCTTTGCCGCACACGCAGGTCAGGAACCAGGTCAGCTCCGGGATTTCGGGGATGTCGGACTGGCGGTAGAACGTCACCCGCGCCGGGTCGAGCCCGCAGGCGATCCAGGTGGCGGCGATCTCCAGGGTGGAGCGCTGCAGGCGCACCGGGTCCTGGGTGGAGATCATGGCGTGGTAGTCGGCCAGGAACAGGAAGCTGTCCACCTGCGGCTGGCGGCTGGCGCGCACCGTGGGGCGGATGGCGCCCACGTAGTTGCCCAGGTGGGGGGTGCCGGAAGGCTTGATGCCGGTGAGAACGCGCACTTGGCTCATGGTGAGGAACGACAGACGAAAACGTGGGAGTGATGAGGACTCAGAACAGCAGCCAGCGCAGCGGGGCCAGCAGCGTTTCGAGCAAACCAGCGGTCAGGCCCATCAGCGGGCGCAGCCAGTAGGTGCTCAGGATGCCAGTGAGTACCAGCCCCAGCACGATGAAGAAACCGAACGGTTCGATGCGCGACACGGCCAGGGCCGGGCGCATGGGCAGCAGGCCCACCAGAATGCGCCCGCCGTCGAGCGGCGGCAACGGGAACATGTTGAGCGCAAACAGCACCAGGTTGACGCTCAGGCCCGCCTGCGCCATCTTCAGAAAGAACACCTCGGTCACTCCGGTGGCGCGCATCAGGTAGAACAGCACCAGCCAGGCCACGGCCTGCACCAGGTTGGCGGCCGGGCCGGCCAGTGCCACCCACACCATGTCGCGCTTGGGCCGGCGCAGCTGCCCGAAGTTCACCGGCACCGGCTTGGCATAGCCGAACAGGAAGGCCCCACCGGTGGCGAACAGCAGCAACAGCGGCATGGCAATGGTGCCGAGCGGGTCGATGTGCTTGAGCGGGTTGAGCGTGATGCGCCCCAGCATGTAAGCGGTGTTGTCGCCAAAATGGCGCGCCGCGTAGCCGTGGGCGGCTTCGTGCACGGTGATGGCAAACAGCACCGGGATGGCATAGATGGCCACCGTCTGGATGATCTGGGCAAAGTCCATGGGCGTATTGTCTCAGGCCGGCCGCGGCCGGCGCTCGGGTGTCGTCAAAGGCCCAGCGCGGCGAGCGGCCCGGCGCCTTCGCGCAGTACCTGCGGGTCGTCGCCATTCGCCATGGGCGTCAGGTCCACCACGGTGGTGGGGGCCAGGGCGCAGGCGCCGGCGTCGATCACCGCCGCCAGGTCGTGTTCGAAGCGCTCCCGGATTTCGTGCGCATCGTTCAGGGGTTCGGTCTCACCGGGCGGGATCAGTGTCGTCGCCAGCAGCGGTGCGCCGTGCAGCGCCAGCAATTCCTGCAGCGCGCGGTGCTCGGGCACCCGCAGGCCGATGGTCTTGCGCGAGGGGTGGCTGACGCGCCGCGGCACTTCCTTGCTGGCTTCCAGCACGAAGGTGTAGGCCCCGGGGGTGCCCAGCTTGAGCAACCGGTACTGCCTGTTGTCCACCCGCGCGTAGCTGGCCAGCTCGCTCAGGTCGCGGCACAGCAGTGTCAGGTGGTGCTTGTCGTCCACGCCGCGGATGCGGCGCAACCGGTCGGCGGCGGCCTTGTCGTCGAGGTGGCAGACCAGGGCGTAGCTCGAATCGGTGGGCACGGCCAGCACGCCGCCCTTGTGCAGCAGCTGCACCGCCTGCTTCAGCAGCCGGGCTTGCGGGTTGTCGGGGTGGACTTCGAAGTATTGCGACATGCCCCGATTGTCCTACGGGTGCTTACGGCCGCGCCGCGCGGGCAGCGAGCCAGGCCAGGGTCGCTCCGCAGGCCGTGATGAGCGCAATGCCCCACAGCTCCATGGCTCCCGGCACGTGGTCAAACACGAGCCAGCCGGCCAGCAGCGCAAAGCCGATCTGGGTGTACAGGTAGGGCGCCAGCGTCGCGGCCGGCGCCCGCTTGAACGCCTGGATCAGGATGAAATGCCCCACGGTACCGAACAGGCCCAGCGTCTGCCAGTCCTCCACCGTCTGCCAGATCCAGGGCAACGCCAGGCTGATGCCGAGGGCCCCCGTCCATCCGGTGTAGAAGTGCAACGTCATGGCATCTTCGGTGCGGGCCATGCGGCTGGTGAGGATCTGGAACAGCGCGTACACCAGCACCATGGCCAGCGGAATGCCCACCGCCCAGCCAATGGCCTCGCCGGTGGGCTGGATCACCAGCAGCGCGCCGGCAAAGCCGCCGAGCACCAGCAGCCAGCGCCGCAGGTCCACCGACTCCTTCAGGAACAGCGCCGCCAGCAGCGTCACCACCAGCGGCGTGAGCATGATGATGGCGGTGAATTCGCCCACGGGCATGTAGATCAGGCTGATGAAACCCAGGGTGCTGGTGAGCAGCAGCAGGATGCCGCGCAGCACGTGCTGCACCGGCTTGGCCGTGCGCAGCGAGCGCCAGCCGCGCGTGGGCAGTAGCACCGCCGCCATCACGATGGCCTGGAACAGGTAACGGAACCACACCACCAGCAGGACCGACACCGTGGCGCTGAGCACCTTGACGGTGGTGTCGAGCAGGGCGAAGCACGCCACCGCCAGGATCAGGAAGAAGACCCCGAGCAGGGGGCGCGAGTAATCGGCGCCCATTGCTCAGCGGATGCGGTCGGCCAGCCGTTCCCACACCGGGGTGAGGCGGCCTTCCAGGTAGGGCAGGGCGCCCAGGTCGCAGCGGCTTTCCTCGGGGCTGTGGAAATCGCTGCCGCGCGATGCGGCCAGGCCGAATTCCAGCGCCATGTCGGCGTATTTGCCGTATTCGCTCGGCGTGTGGCTGCCGGTGACCACCTCCACCCCTTCGCCGCCGTGCGCCTTGAATTCGCTGAACAGCGCGTACTCTTGTGTCGGGCTGTGGTCGTAGCGCGCCGGGTGGGCAATGATGGCCATGCCGCCCGCTTCGCGGATCCAGCGCACGGCATCGCCCAGCTTGGCCCAGCGGTGCGGCACGAAACCGGGTTTGCCTTCGGTGAGGAAGCGGCGGAACACCTCGCTGGTGTCCTTGCAGACGCCGGTTTCGACCAGGTAGCGGGCGAAATGGGTGCGGGAGATCAGGTCGGGGTTGCCCACGTACTTCAGCGCCCCTTCGAAGGCGCCGGGGATGCCGACTTTCTCGAGTTGCTCGCTCATCTCGCGTGCCCGCTCCTCGCGCCCGCCCCGGGTGGCCTGGAGCCCCTGCACCAATGCCGGGTGGTCGGGGTCGAAGCCCAGGCCGACGATGTGCACCGTCACGTCGGCGAAGGTAACGGAAATCTCGGTCCCGGTGAGGTAGGGCAGCCCCACCGCCCGGGCCGCCGCCAGGGCGCGGTGCTGACCGCCGATTTCGTCGTGGTCAGTCAAGGACCACAGTTCCACGCCGTTGGCCTTGGCGCGCTCGGCCAGGGCCTCGGGCGTGAGCGTGCCGTCGGACACGGTGGAGTGGCAATGGAGGTCGGCATTCAGGATGGTCATGTTTCAAGCATTTTAGGGGTTAGGGCCCGCCCCTGCTGGCACGGGGGTGTCACCGCCAGGGGGCGGCTACACTCCCGGCGTGTCGCTGTTCAAATCCGCCTCCCTGGTCTCCCTGCTCACGTTGGCCTCGCGCATCACCGGCCTGGTGCGCGAGCTGCTGATCGCCGCCACCTTCGGTGCCAGCGCGCTGACCGACGCGTTCAACGTCGCGTTCCGCATCCCCAACCTGCTGCGCCGGCTGTTTGCCGAAGGGGCGTTCAGCCAGGCCTTCGTGCCGGTGCTGGCGGCCAGCCGCGAAGCCGATGGCGAGGACGCGACCAAGGTGCTGATCAATCAGGTGGCCACCGTGCTCGCCTGGGCGCTGGCCCTCACCTGTGTGGTCGGGGTGGTGGCGGCCCCCGCTCTGGTGTGGGCCATGGCGGCCGGCTTGCGGCAGACCGCCGAAGGTTTCGACACCGCGGTGGTGCTGACGCGCTGGATGTTCCCCTACATCGGCTTCATGTCGCTGGTGGCCCTGGCGGCCGGTGTGCTCAACACCTGGAAGCGCTTTGCCGTGCCGGCCGCCACGCCGGTGCTGCTCAACGTGGCCATGATCGCCGCCGCTTACTGGGGGGCGCCCTGGTTTGGCGAGCTGGGCGTGCCGCCCATCTACGCGCTCGCCCTGGGCGTCATGGTCGGCGGCGTGCTGCAGCTCGGGGTGCAGTTGCCGGCCTTGCACCGCCTGGGGCTGCTGCCCCGCATCGGCCTGCGCTGGAGCGCCGTGCGCCAGGCCTGGCACCACCCGGGCACCGAACGCATCACACGGCTGATGCTGCCGGCGCTGCTGGGCGTGAGCGTGGCGCAGATTTCGCTGCTCATCAACACCCAGATCGCCTCACACCTGACCACCGGCAGCGTGAGCTGGCTGACCTACGCCGACCGGCTGATGGAATTCCCGACCGCGATGCTGGGCGTGGCGCTGGGCGTGGTGCTGTTGCCCCAGCTGGCGGCGGCGCGCGCGGCCGACGACGCCGACCGCTACAGTGGCCTGCTCGACTGGGGGCTGCGCTGGGTGGTATTGCTGGCGGTGCCCTGTGCGGTGGCGCTGCTGACCTTTGCCCAGCCGCTGGTGGCGGTGCTGTACCACTACGGTGCGTTCACCGCCGCCGACGTGCGCCAGACCTCGCTGGCCCTGATGGGCTACGGCGTGGGCCTGCTGGGGCTGATCGCCATCAAGGTGCTGGCACCCGGGTTCTATGCCCGTCAGGACATCCGCACGCCGGTGAAGATTGCCATCGTGGTGCTGGTGTTCACCCAGGCCATGAACGCGGTTCTGGTGCCCCACCTGGCCCATGCCGGGCTGGCCTTGGCCATCGGCCTGGGGGCCCTGCTGAACGCGGGCTGGCTGCTGGTGGGGTTGCGCCGCCGTGGGGCCTACCAGCCCCGGCCGGGCTGGGGCACGTTCGCCTTGCAAGTGGTGGCGGCCAGCGCGCTGCTGGCCGTGTTCCTGCTGTGGGTGGGTGGCCAGGTGGAGTGGGTGCATGGCGTGGTGGCCTGGCGGCGCATCGTCACCCTGGCGCTGACCGTGCTCGGTGCCGGCGTGGTGTACTTTGGCGTGCTCTTGCTGGCCGGTGTGCAACTGCGCCAGTTTGTGAGAAAGTAAGGCATGCGTCTGCCCGTTCAGCCCCCGTCGCCCCTGGAGTATTTTGCCGCCCTGGTGCAGGACGACGAGGGATTCCCGCTACTGGAGGCGACCGCTGCCGTGGCCATGGACGAATACCCCGACCTGGACGTGCAGACCGTGCTGGGCGACGTGGACCAGTTGCTGGCACGGGTGCGCCGGCGTCTGCCGGCCGATGCCGGGCCGCTGCAGCGCCTGCGCCTGCTCAACCAGTTCTTTTTCCACGACCTGGGCTTTGGCGGCAACGTCAACCACTACTACGACCCCGACAACAGCTACGTCAACGTGGTGCTGCGCACCCGCCGGGGCATCCCGATCACGCTGGCCATCCTGTGGCTGGAGCTCGCGCAGGGGCTGGGCCTGCAGGCGCGCGGGGTGAATTTCCCCGGGCACTTCATGGTCAAGGTCAACCTGCCGCAAGGGCAGGTGGTGATCGACCCGTTCACCGGCCAGTCGCTGAGCCGCGAAGACCTGAGCGACCGGCTGGAGCCCTTCAAGCGCCGCAACGGGCTGGTCGAGGATTTCGACGTGCCAGTGGGCTTGTACCTGCAGTCCGCTCCCTCGAGGGACATCCTCGCGCGGGTGCTGCGCAACCTGAAGGAAATTCACCGCACCCAGGAAGACTGGCCCCGTCTGATCGCCGTGCTGGACCGGCTGGTGCTGCTCCTGCCCGAGGACTGGAGCGAGCGGCGCGACCGCGGCCTGGCCTGGGCCGAGCACGGCCATCCCGAGCGTGCCGTGCCCGACTTGGAGGCCTACCTCGCCCATGCCGACGACCCCATGGACGTTGATGCGATTGCCCAGCGGGTGCGCGAACTCCGGCGTGAGTTGAGCTGAGCGCGCACCGGCCGGCAGGCGAAGTCGGATGTTTCGCGATGTAAGTCCGGTTGCGTTGGTGGTGTAGCCTGTGCTAGCCTGATAAAACTGCCAGCGAATGTTTCGCTGGCGGTGTACGCCAATTTCTGGGGGCTGCCATGCTGAAAACCTTTTACCGTTTTGTTGCCTCGGTGCTCATGCCCTGCATCGCCCTGGCCGGTCTGCCGCTGGCTTCGCAGGCGGCCATCGTCTCCACTGAAGAGGTGATCGCCGCCCCGGTTGCCGATGGCAGCCGCGAGCGGGTCCACGCGTTCTTCCAGCGGGATGACGTGCGGGCCGCCTTGCAGGAGCAGGGTGTCAGTGCCGACGACGCCATTGCCCGGGTGAACGCCATGTCCGATGCCGAGGTGGCCCAGCTGGCGCACCGGGTGGACCAGGCGCCCGCAGGCAGTGGGGTGGTGGGTGTGCTGTTCTCGGTGTTCCTGATCCTGCTGGTGACGGACATCCTTGGGTTCACCAAGGTGTTTCCGTTCACCCGCAGCGTCCGCTGACCGATGGCGGCCCGACCGACCCGCCGACCTTTCCTGGCGCTGGTGGTCGGGCTGCTGGTCGCGTCACTGCTGGGCGGTTGTGCCACCGCCCCCCAGTTCGCCGCGCTCGAGCGGCAATGGCCGGCGCAGTTGCCAGCACGGGTGTTGCTGGCCGACGTGCCCTTTTTTCCGCAGGACGACTACCTGTGCGGTCCGGCCACCCTGGCCATGGTGGCGCAGGCCGCGGGCAAGCCGGTCACGCCCGAGGAACTCACGCCGCAGGTTTACCTGCCGCAGCGCCAGGGTGCCTTGCAGCTGGAAATGCTGGCCGCCGCCCGGCGCCAGGGGCTGGTGGCCTATCCGATCGAGCCCACCTTGCAGGCCCTGCTGACCGAGGTGGCCAGCGGTGCGCCGGTGCTGGTGTTGCAGAACCTGTCGTTGCCGGTCTCGCCGCTGTGGCATTACGCGGTGGTGATCGGCTACGACCAGGTGCGGCGGGAAATCGTGTTGCATTCCGGCACCACACCCCGTCTTGTGATGCCGCTGTCCACCTTTGAGTACACGTGGGCCCGCTCGGCACATTGGGCGGTACGCGTCACCCCACCCAGCCAGTTGCCAGTGACCGCCAGCGCCGACGCCTGGGGCCGGGCCGTGGCCCCGCTGGAACGTGTGGACGCCGAAGCCGCTCACCGCGCCTACGCCACCGGGCTGGAGGCCTGGCCGCAGGACCGCATCGGCTGGCTGGGGTTGGGCAACACCGCCTATGCCCTGGGACGGATCGAGCAGGCCGCGCACGCCTACGAAGCCGCCACCCAGGCCCATCCCGACTTTGCCGACGCTTGGAACAACCTGGCGCAGGTTCGGCTGGAACAGGGCCGCCTGGCCGCGGCGCAAGACGCGATCACGCGGGCGGTGGCCCTGGGGGGGCCTCGTCAGGCCGATTACCTGGTGTTGCGGGACAAGATCGTGCGCCAGCGGCCCTGACGTGTTCAGGCCACGACGACCTGCGCGCCGTCGCCCTGGGGCGCGATGGCGCCGATGGTGTAGACGGTCTCGCCTTGGGCGCGCAGCGTGGCTGCAGTGGCCCCGGCATGGGCCGCCTCCACCACCACGACCATGCCAATGCCGTTGTTGAAGGTGCGGTTCATCTCGATGTCGTCGATCGCTGCCGTGGCCTGCAGCCAGGCGAACAGCTCGGTCTGCGGCCAGCTGCCCTTTTTCAGGTGGGCGGCCAGGCCTTCGGGCAGCACGCGGGGGATGTTTTCCAGCAGGCCGCCGCCGGTGATGTGGGCCAGGGCCTTGATCGGGTGCTGCGCCAGCGCGGCCAGCACGCTCTTCACGTACAGCCGGGTGGGCGCCATGATGGCCTGCTTGAACGGCTGCCCGTCCAGCGTGGCGGGCAGGCTGGCACCCGCACGCTCGATGCACTTGCGCACCAGGCTGAAGCCGTTGGAGTGCACGCCCGCCGAAGCCAGCCCCAGTATCACGTCGCCAGCCTGCACGTTGCGGCCGGTCAGGATCTTGGATTTTTCGACCGCGCCGACGGCAAAGCCCGCCAGGTCGTATTCGCCGGCGGGGTACATGCCGGGCATTTCGGCGGTCTCGCCGCCGATCAGCGCACAGCCGCTCAGCTCGCAGCCCTTGGCGATGCCGCCCACCACGGCCGCGGCGGTGTCCACGTCCAGCTTGCCGCAGGCAAAGTAGTCGAGGAAGAACAGCGGCTCGGCGCCCTGCACCAGCACGTCGTTCACGCTCATGGCCACCAGGTCGATGCCCACGGTGTCGTGCATGTTCCATTCGAAGGCCAGCTTGAGCTTGGTGCCCACGCCGTCGGTGCCGCTGACCAGCACCGGCTCCTGGTAGCGCTTGGGCACTTCGAACAGCGCGCCGAAGCCGCCGATGCCGGCCAGCACCCCTTCGCGCATGGTTTTCTTGGCCAGTGGCTTGATGCGTTCAACCAGGGCGTCGCCCGCGTCGATGTCCACGCCAGCGTCTTTGTAGGAAAGGGGAGTCGTCATAAGAGTAGGGCCGATAGAATTGCCGTGATTTTACGGGCCCCGCCATGACCACCTGTTTTTTGCCATGTCCCTGACCGCGACGCAAGCCCGTGCCCTGGCGTGGCTGGCCCTGGCAGTGGCCGCCTGGTGGCTGCTGTCCCTGTTGTCGCCGGTGCTGTTGCCGTTCGTGGTGGCCGCGGTCATGGCCTACGCCTTGCACCCTGCGGTGGAAGCATTGCACGCGCGCCGGGTGCCGCGCTGGCTGGGCGCCGGGGTCGCCATCGTGCTGCTGATGGTGGTGCTCCTGGCGGTGGCGTTGATGATCGTGCCGGTGGTGACCCGCCAACTGCCATTGCTGCGCGAGCAGATCCCGCCGCTGTTCGAGCAGCTCAACCTCTGGCTGGCGCCCTGGGCGCAGCGCTATGGCATCAACGCCGAGATCGACGTCAACCTGGTGCGCGACGTGCTGCGGCGCATGGTGTCCGGTCACGAGGGCGAACTGATCGACCGGCTGCTGTCGTCGCTGCGCATCGGTGGCAGTGCGATCGCGGCGGTGCTGGGCAACCTGGTCCTCATGCCCATCGTGGCGTATTATTTGCTGCTCGACTGGTCGGGCCTGGTCGCGCGCTGCAAGGCGCTGGTGCCGCCGCGCTGGCAGCACAGCACCCAGCATTTCCTGGACGAGACCGACGAGGTGCTGGGCCAGTACCTGCGCGGGCAGCTGCTGGTGATGGGCATTCTGGCGGTGTTCTACACGGTGGCGCTGGCCGGGGTGGGGCTGAGCCTGGCCTTGCCGATCGGGGTGTTCACCGGTCTGGCGGTGTTCGTGCCCTACCTGGGGTTCGGCCTCGGGCTGGTGCTGGGCCTGCTCGCCGCGCTGTTGCAGTTCCAGAGCCTGACCGGCGTGCTGTTGGTGGCAGCGGTGTACGCGGTGGGGCAGGTGGTGGAAAGCCTGTACCTCACGCCGCGGCTGCTGGGCGAGCGCATCGGCTTGCACCCGATCGCGGTGATCTTCGCACTCATGGCCTTCGGGCACGTGTTCGGTTTTGTGGGCGTGCTGATCGCCCTGCCGGCCAGCGCGGTGCTGCTGGTGGCGGTGCGCCGGCTGCAGGCGGTGTACGTGGGCAGCCCGCTGTACACCCATGGCGCCCCGCCGTCCCGCTCGGCCCAGGACGGAGAAGGCTGATGCAGCAGCTCACGCTCGACATGGGTCTGGCGCCCCAGCCCTCGCTCGACAACTTCCTGGCCGACCACAACGACGCGGTGCTGGAGCACCTGCGCCTGTGGGTGTCCAACCCCTACCGCTCGCCCGTGCCCACCCTGCTGTGGGGCGGCCCGGGGG
>Ga0208242_100532_pt1 | contig 21100 bp, 16 predicted proteins | sample SubbioAug_CSW13A_FD_184825 | JGI IMG/M metagenome (GOLD analysis project Ga0208242, IMG submission 184825) | Serpentinite rock and fluid subsurface biosphere microbial communities from McLaughlin Reserve, California, USA - CR12Aug_CSW13A (SPAdes) | ecosystem: Environmental > Terrestrial > Deep...
GCGCCGACGCCGAGGCCGCGCTGGCGCGCCTGCCCCCGGGCCTGCGCGCCTGGGTGGCCGACGGGGTGGACGTGTCGCCCCTGCACCGGGCGCTGTCCGCGCGGCGGGCCTGAAGCGGCGTTTTTCCAGCGGTGGGGCGTCGCCAAGTGGCCTAAGGCACCGGGTTTTGATCCCGGCATTTCGTAGGTTCGAATCCTACCGCCCCAGCCACCCGCGTCGCGTCGCCCGCCCGTCCACCAACCGGAAGCCCGCCCCATGAGCAAGCAGAACCTGCTCGTCTTCACCGGCAACGCCAACCGCCCGCTCGCGCTGGCGGTGTGCCGCCAGCTGGGCATCCCGCTGGGCAAGGCGCAGGTGGGCAAGTTCTCCGACGGCGAGGTCCAGGTCGAGATCGAGGAGAACGTGCGCCGGCAGGAGGTGTTCGTCATCCAGTCGACCAGCGCCCCGACCGCCGAGAACTTCATGGAGTTGCTGGTGCTGATCGACGCGCTCAAGCGCGCCTCGGTGGCCAGCGTCACCGCCGTGGTGCCGTACTTCGGCTATGCCCGCCAGGACCGCCGCATGCGCTCGGCGCGCGTGCCGATCACGGCCAAGGTGGCGGCCAAGATGTACACCGCCGTCGGCACCGACCGCGTGCTCACGGTCGACCTGCACGCCGACCAGATCCAGGGTTTCTTCGACATCCCGGTCGACAACGTCTACGCCTCGCCGCTGCTGCTGGCCGACATCTGGCGCACGCTGGGCACCGACAACCTGGTGGTGGTCTCGCCGGACGTCGGCGGCGTGGTGCGCGCGCGCGCCATCGCCAAGCGCCTCGACGACGCCGACCTGGCCATCATCGACAAGCGCCGCCCGAAGGCCAACGTCGCCACCGTGATGAACATCATCGGCGACGTCGAGGGCAAGACCTGCGTGCTGGTGGACGACATCGTCGACACCGCCGGCACCCTGTGCGCGGCCGCGGCCGCGCTCAAGCAGAACGGCGCGAAGAAGGTCGTGGCCTACTGCACCCACCCGGTGCTGTCGGGCGCGGCCATCGCCAATGTCTCGAACTCGCAGCTCGACGAGCTGGTGGTCACCGACACCATTCCGCTGTCGGAGGCCGCGCGGGCCTGCCCGCGCATCCGCCAGCTGTCGGTGGCCGAGCTGCTGGCCGAGACCATCCGCCGCATCGCCTTCGGCGAGTCGGTGAGCTCGCTGTACGTGGATTGAGGCAGGGCGGGGGCATCCGGCATCGGCGTCGCGGCGCCGATGCCCGATTCCCCCGGGAACGACGCCAGGCCTGGTCGCGGGCAGGGCGGTAAGCACCGCGAGGTGCATCACAACCAAAGAAGGCAACACGAACATGGCTAAGAACGAACACAAGCTGGTCGCCACCAGCCGCAAGGACGAGGGCAAGGGTGCGAGCCGCCGCCTCCGTCGCAGCGGCCAGGTGCCGGCCATCGTCTACGGCGGCCACCAGGAGCCGCAGAGCGTGCAGGTCGAGCACAACCACCTGTGGCTGACCAGCCAGAACGAGTGGTTCTACTCCGCCATCCTCGACCTCGATGTCGACGGCAAGGTGCAGAAGGTCCTGCTGCGCGATATGCAGCGCCACCCGTTCAAGCAGCAGATCCTGCACATGGACTTCCTGCGCGTGAGCGAGAACGAGGCCCTGCGCGCCAAGGTGCCGCTGCACTTCGCCAACCAGGAGAAGTCCCCGGCCGGAAAGTCGGCGGGCGTCGTGGTCACCCACGAGCTCAACGAAGTGGAAGTCAGCTGCCTGCCGAAGGACCTGCCGGAGTTCATCGAGGTCGACCTGTCGGCGCTGGCCGTCGGCGACATCGTGCACCTCTCGCAGATCGTGCTGCCCAAGGGCGTCACCATCCCGGCCCTGGCCCACGGCAAGGAGCATGACCTGGCGGTCGTGATCGCCAAGCACGCCCGCGTCGAGGCCGAGGAAACCGCCGCGCCGACCTCCGCCGAGGTCCCGGCCGCCAAGGTCGCCAAGCCCGACGCCGCCCCGGCGGCGCCGAAGAAGAAGTAACCCTCGCTTCCCTCCCTCTCCCGTCGGGAGAGGGTCGGGGAGAGGGAACGCTTTTCGACGTGGCAGGTCTCCGCCTCATCGTCGGCCTGGGCAATCCCGGTGCCGAACACGCCCGAACCCGGCACAACGCCGGGTTCTGGTTTCTTGACGCCCTGGCGGAAAAGGCCGGGGCGCGCTTTGGCCTCGAGTCCAAGCTCCATGGCGAGACCGCCAAGGTCGAGCTGGCCGGGCACACGCTCTGGCTGCTCAAGCCCGCGACCTTCATGAACGCCTCCGGGCGCTCGGTGGCCGCGGCCCTGCGCTACTGGAAGATCGACCCGTCCGAGGCCCTGCTGGCCCACGACGAGCTCGACCTGCCCCCCGGCGCCGCCCGCCTGAAGTTCGACGGCGGCCACGGTGGCCAGAACGGCCTGCGCGACACCATGCAGCACCTGGGCCACGGCAAGTTCCACCGCCTGCGCATCGGCATCGGCCATCCCGGCCACAAGGACAAGGTCACCCCCTGGGTGCTTGGCCGGCCCGGGAAGGACGACGAGGCCGCCATCCTGCGGGCCATCGACGACGCCCTGGCGGTGCTGCCGCTGGCGGTCGCCGGCGAGTTCCCCGAGGCGATGAAGCGCCTGCACACCCCCAAACCCTGAGGAAGAACACCCCACCATGGGCATCAAATGCGGCATCGTCGGCCTGCCCAACGTCGGCAAGTCCACCCTGTTCAACGCGCTGACCAAGGCCGGCATCGCCGCCGCCAACTTCCCGTTCTGCACCATCGAGCCCAACACGGGCGTGGTGCCGGTGCCGGACCCGCGTCTCAACCAGCTGGCCGAGATCGTCAAGCCGCAGAAGGTCATCCCGACCTCGTTCGAGTTCGTCGACATCGCCGGCCTGGTCGCCGGCGCCAGCAAGGGCGAGGGCCTGGGCAACAAGTTCCTGGCCCACATCCGCGAGGTGGACGCCATCGCCCACGTGGTGCGCTGCTTCGAGCACACCGACATCGTGCACGTGGCCGGCAAGGTCGATCCGATCTCGGACATCGAGACCATCGACACCGAGCTGGCCCTGGCCGACCTTGATTCGGTCGAGAAGGCCCTCAACCGCGCCGAGCGCGAGGCCAAGACCGGCAACAAGGACGCCATCGTCCGCAAGGAGGTCCTGGCGCGCCTGCGCGCCGGCCTCGACCAGGGCACCCCGGCCCGGGCCCTGGGCCTGTCGGCCGAGGACAAGGCCGTGGTCCGCGACCTGTTCCTGCTCACCCTCAAGCCGGTGATGTACGTGGCCAACGTGCTCGAGGACGGCTTCGAGAACAACCCGCACCTGGATGCCGTCCGGGCCCGGGCCGAGCGCGAGGGCGCCCAGGTGGTGCCGGTCTGCGCCGCCATCGAGGAGGAGCTGGCCCAGCTCGAGGACGCCGACCGGGGCGAGTTCCTGGCCACCATGGGACTGGACGAGCCGGGCCTGAACCGGGTCATCCGCGCCGGCTACGCCCTGCTGGGCATGCAGACCTACTTCACCGCCGGCGTGAAGGAAGTGCGGGCCTGGCAGGTCCACAAGGGCGCCACCGCGCCCCAGGCCGCCGCGGTCATCCACACCGACTTCGAGAAGGGCTTCATCCGCGCCGAGACCATCTCCTTCGAGGACTACATCCGCTACCGCGGCGAGTCCGGGGCCCGCGACGCCGGGCGCCTGCGCCTGGAGGGCAAGGACTACGTGGTGCAGGAGGGCGACGTCCTGCATTTCCGCTTCAACGTCTGATCCAGGCAGGGAAAGGGTTCGCGGGGCGTTGACATTTGTCCCCCGCGCGAACAAAATTACGGGCTCCCTGACGGAGGGATACCCAAGCGGCCAACGGGGGCAGACTGTAAATCTGCTGGCTCACGCCTTCGGTGGTTCGAATCCACCTCCCTCCACCAGCTCCGCGGGGCCAGGTCACCGGTCGCGCAGTGCGGGAGTAGTTCAATGGTAGAACCTCAGCCTTCCAAGCTGATCATGCGGGTTCGATTCCCGTCTCCCGCTCCATTGATCGACAGTTCCACCGCAACACCCAAAATTCCGCTCATGTAGCTCAGTCGGTAGAGCACTTCCTTGGTAAGGAAGAGGTCGCTGGTTCGATTCCAGTCATGAGCACCACATCCAAACCTTGAATCCGCCAGGTACACGCTAATGTCCAAGGGTAAGTTTGAGCGCACCAAGCCCCACGTGAACGTGGGCACCATCGGTCACGTTGACCACGGCAAGACGACGCTGACTGCGGCGCTGACGAAGGTGGGCGCCGAGCGCTTCGGCGGCGAGTTCAAGGCCTACGACGCGATCGACGCGGCGCCGGAAGAGAAGGCTCGCGGCATCACGATCTCGACGGCGCACGTCGAGTACGAGAGCCCGACGCGCCACTACGCGCACGTGGACTGCCCGGGCCACGCCGACTACGTGAAGAACATGATCACGGGTGCGGCGCAGATGGACGGCGCGATCCTGGTGTGCTCGGCCGCTGACGGCCCGATGCCGCAGACGCGCGAGCACATCCTGCTGGCGCGCCAGGTGGGCGTTCCGTACATCGTGGTGTACATGAACAAGGCCGACCTGGTCGACGACGCGGAGCTGCTGGAGCTGGTGGAGATGGAGATCCGCGAGCTGCTGAGCAAGTACGACTTCCCGGGCGACGACACCCCGATCATCAAGGGTTCGGCGCGTTCGGCGCTGGAAGGCGACCAGTCGGAGATTGGCGTGCCGTCGATCATCAAGCTGGTCGAGGCGCTGGACACCTGGATCCCGGAGCCGCAGCGCGACGTGGACAAGCCGTTCCTGATGCCGGTCGAGGACGTGTTCTCGATCTCGGGCCGCGGCACGGTGGTGACGGGCCGCATCGAGCGCGGCATCATCAAGGTGGGCGACGAAATCGAGATCGTGGGCATCCGCCCGACGGTCAAGACGACGGTCACGGGCGTGGAGATGTTCCGCAAGCTGCTCGACCAGGGCCAGGCGGGCGACAACGCCGGTCTGCTGCTGCGCGGCACGAAGCGTGACGAGGTCGAGCGTGGCCAGGTGCTGGCCAAGCCGGGTTCGATCACCCCGCACACGGAGTTCGAGGCCGAGGTGTACGTGCTGTCGAAGGACGAGGGCGGCCGCCACACGCCGTTCTTCAAGGGCTACCGCCCGCAGTTCTACTTCCGCACGACCGACGTGACGGGCGCCTGCCAGCTGCCGGAAGGCGTGGAGATGGTGATGCCGGGCGACAACGTGAAGATGGTGGTCACCCTGATCGCCCCGATCGCGATGGACGAGGGCCTGCGTTTCGCCATCCGCGAGGGCGGCCGCACCGTCGGCGCCGGCGTGGTTGCCAAGATCATCAAGTAATCGCGTCGCCCGGCCAGCCCCGGCCGGTCGGGTGACCCGGGAAATGGCGGGCCGGAAGCGGTCCGCCATCGCCCGTTAAGGGAATGCCATTGCGTCAGTAGCTCAACTGGCAGAGCAGCGGTCTCCAAAACCGCAGGTTGTAGGTTCGAGTCCTACCTGGCGCGCCAATCCGCAGGCGGTGGTCCCCCGGGGCCACCACCACCAACCGGCAACAGCCGGGCAAGAGTCGAATGAACACGAAGGTCGAACACTCAGATCAGGCGGCCAGCGCCGCCGACATCGCCAAGTACGCCCTCGCCCTCGCCGTCGCGGTGGGCGGCCTGGTGCTGTACTGGATGACCGGCTGGCCGACCCTCGCCCGCGTGATGCTGGTGCTGGCGGGCCTGGCGGCCGGCGCGGCGATCATGTCGGCGACGGCCAAGGGCCGCGCGGCGCGCGAGTTCATCAGCGAGTCGATGTTCGAGCTGCGCAAGGTGGTCTGGCCGACCCGGCAGGAAGCCACCCGCACCACCGGCGTCATCCTGGTGGTGGTCGTCATCGTCAGCCTGATCCTGTCGGGCTTCGACCTCGTCATTTCGTGGGCGATCCGGCTGTTGCTGGGTCAATAAGGAGCTTAAGAACGTGGCCAAGCGCTGGTATGTCGTCCACGCCTACTCGGGCTTCGAGCACCAGGTGCAGCGCGCGCTCGACACGCGCATTGCGCGCGCCGGGATGCAGGAGAAGTTCGGCCAGGTGCTGGTCCCGACCGAGGAAGTGGTCGAGATGCGCGGTGGCCAGAAGCGCAAGTCGGAGCGCAAGTTCTTCCCGGGCTACGTCCTGGTGCAGATCGAGACCACCGACGAGGCCGGCATCCCGCGCATCGACGACGAGAGCTGGCACCTGATCAAGGAAACCCCGAAGGTGATGGGCTTCATCGGCGGCACCGCCGAGCGCCCGCTGCCGATCCAGGACCGCGAGGCCGACGTCATCCTGCGCCGCGTGCAGGACGGCGCCGACAAGCCCAAGCCCAAGGTGCTGTTCGAGCCGGGCGAGATGGTCCGCGTCACCGAGGGTCCGTTCAACGACTTCAACGGCGTGGTCGAGGAAGTCAATTACGAAAAGAGCCGCCTGCGCGTGGCGGTGTCGATCTTCGGCCGTTCCACCCCGGTGGAGCTGGAGTTCGGCCAGGTCGAGAAGGCCTGACGCGAGTTTCGCAACACGTGGAAGCCGGGGCACGAACCCACCCGGCACGATGGGGAGCCTGACAACAGGCGCTTGCACCCGGAGACAAGACAATGGCTAAGAAAGTAGTTGGTTACATCAAGCTGCAGGTGAAGGCCGGCCAGGCCAACCCCTCGCCGCCGGTCGGCCCGGCCCTGGGCCAGCGCGGCCTGAACATCATGGAGTTCTGCAAGGCGTTCAACGCCGCCACCTCCAAGCTCGAGCCCGGCCTGCCGACCCCGGTGATCATCACCGCGTACTCGGACCGCACCTTCACCTTCGTCACCAAGAGCACCCCGGCCACCGTGCTGCTCAAGAAGGCCGCCGGCATCAGCTCGGGCTCCAAGCGCCCGAACACCGAGAAGGTGGGCAAGGTCACCCGCAAGCAGCTCGAGGACATCGCCAAGGCGAAGGAACCCGACCTGACGGCGGCTTCGCTCGACGCCGCGGTGCGCACCATTGCTGGTAGCGCCCGCAGCATGGGTCTCGTGGTGGAGGGCTAAGACATGGCGAAGATTTCCAAGCGTTACAAGGCCCTGCAGGCCCAGGTCGTCCCGGGCAAGGCCTACTCGATCGACGAGGCCCTGAAGATCATCCAGTCCAACTCGAAGACCAAGTTCGTCGAGTCCGTGGACGTGGCCGTGCGCCTCGGCGTGGATGCCAAGAAGTCCGACCAGCAGGTGCGCGGTTCGACCGTGCTGCCGGCCGGCACCGGCAAGTCGGTGCGCGTGGCCGTGTTCTGCCCGGCGGGCGCCAAGGCCGACGAGGCCCTGGCCGCCGGCGCCGACGTGGTGGGCATGGACGACCTGGCCGACAAGATGCTGGCCGGCGACCTCAACTACGACGTGGTCATCGCCACGCCGGACGCCATGCGCGTGGTCGGCAAGCTCGGCCAGGTGCTGGGCCCGCGCGGCCTGATGCCGAACCCGAAGGTCGGCACCGTGTCGCCGGACGCCGCCGGCGCCGTGCGCAACGCCAAGGCGGGCCAGGTGCGCTACCGCACCGACAAGGCCGGCATCATCCACTGCACCATCGGCAAGGCCAGCTTCGACGCCGAAGCCCTCAAGACCAACCTGCACGCCCTGCTGGGCGACCTGGTGAAGGCCAAGCCGGCCGCCGCCAAGGGCCAGTACCTGCAGAAGGTCTCGCTGAGCTCGACGATGGGCGTGGGCGTGGTCATCGACCAGTCCTCGCTGTCGCTGGCGAAGTAATCGTTCCAGGCCGGCCGGGGTCGCGACCCCGGCCGGCCAGAGTTTTGAAGGCGCCGCCGCGGACGCGTCCGCGGCGGAGCCATCAAAGACCGCAGGTGCGGTCAGCGCGCGTCGACGTCGGGCAGGGATGCACGAAAGGCAAGGAATCGCCGTCGCCGCTAGCGGGATCGCTTAATCCGCGCTTCCAACGAAGCCGGGCCTGCGTAGATGGTGCCGCCTCCTGGAGAAATCTGGAGTGGCCACCACCGGGACGCACCCGCGTCCCCGGCGCCGAGGGAACGGCGCCGCCCAAGACCACCAGCGGCTGGAGCCGCGGGTGGAGTCCAATTGGAGGAGTGCAATGGCTCTTAATCTGTCCCAAAAGCAAGAAGTTGTCGCCGAGCTGGCGGACGTTGCCGCCAAGGCGCACTCCCTGATCGCAGCTGAGTACGCAGGCACCACGGTCAGCCAGCTGACCGCGATGCGCAAGAAGGCCCGTGAGTCGGGCGTGTTCCTCAAGGTAGTGAAGAACACCCTGGCCACCCGCGCCGTCGCCGGCACGGAATACGAGTGCGTCAAGGACGTCCTCGTCGGCCCGCTGCTGTATGCGTTCTCGCTCGAGGAGCCCGGCGCCGCCGGTCGCCTGATCAAGGAGTTCGCCAAGGGCAACGACAAGCTGCAGCCGAAGGTGGTCGCCGTCGGCGGCCAGCTGTACCCGGCCAGCCACGTCGAAGTCCTCGCCTCGCTGCCGACCCGCGAACAGGCCCTGGCCATGCTGGCCCGCGTCCTGGCCGAGCCGGCCGCCATGTTCGCCCGCGCCGTCAAGGCCGTGGCCGACAAGCAGGGCGGTGGTGGTGAGCAAGCCCCGGCCGAGGCCGCGGCGGAAACCGCCTGAGCGACGATCCGCTGATATCCAAACCATCCAGATAAATATCCAGAGGTAATCAAAATGTCCCTTTCCAACGAGCAGATCGTCGAGGCCATCGCCGCCAAGTCCCTGATGGAAGTCATGGAGCTGGTCAAGGCCATCGAAGAGAAGTTCGGCGTCTCCGCCGCCGCCCCGGTCATGATGGCCGCCGGCCCGGCCGCCGCCGCCGCCCCGGTCGAGGAGCAGACCGAGTTCACCGTCGTCCTGAAGGCCGCCGGCGAGAAGAAGGTCGAGGTCATCAAGGCCATCCGCGCCATCACCGGCCTGGGCCTGAAGGAAGCCAAGGACCTCGTCGAGGGCGCCCCGCAGACCGTCAAGGAAGGCGTGTCCAAGGACGACGCCGCGAAGTTCAAGAAGGACCTCGAGGCGGCCGGCGCCACGGTCGAGCTCAAGTAAGCGCTTCTTTGCGTCGCCGGATGTCATCGGCGACCACCTGAGGCTGGGGGCGAAAGCCCCCGGCCTTTGGCCGTTCCTGGAGCGGCCGTTGCAAGACAGGCGAGTTGCCAGTGTGAAGTAGCGGGAGAGGGCGTGCTGGTGCCGGCAATACCAGCGACTTCCCACTGGCAGTTTGACGTTCCCCCAAGGTCCGCGGACGCGCGGACCACAGATACCCGAGGCGGTAGCTCACCATGACGTACTCCTTCACCGAAAAGAAGCGCATCCGCAAGGACTTCGGCAAGCGCCGCGCCGTCCTTGACGTGCCGTACCTGCTGGCGATCCAGATGGACTCGTACCGCGAGTTCCTGCAGGAAGGCGCCAGCGGCGACAAGCGCGAAGACCGCGGCCTGCACGCCGCCCTCAAGTCGGTGTTCCCGATCACGAGCTACTCGGGCAATGCCGCCCTTGAGTACGTGAGCTACAAGCTCGGCGAGCCCCCGTTCGACGAGCGCGAGTGCCGCAACCGCGGCCTGACCTTCGGCGCCCCGCTGCGCGTGACCGTGCGCCTGGTGATCTACGACCGCGAGTCGTCGACCAAGGCCATCAAGTACGTGAAGGAACAGGAGGTCTACATGGGCGAGCTGCCCCTGATGACCGACAACGGCACCTTCATCGTCAACGGCACCGAGCGCGTCATCGTCTCGCAGCTGCACCGCTCGCCGGGCGTGTTCTTCGACCACGACCGCGGCAAGACCCACAGCTCGGGCAAGCTGCTCTACAGCGCCCGCATCATTCCCTACCGTGGTTCCTGGCTCGACTTCGAATTCGACCCGAAGGACTGCGTGTTCACCCGCATCGACCGCCGCCGCAAGCTGCCGGTGTCGATCCTGCTGCGCGCCCTCGGCTACAACAACGAGGAGATGCTCAAGCTCTTCTTCGACATCAACACCTTCCACATCGCCAAGAAGGACGGCGTGGAGCTGGAGCTGGTGGCCGAGCGCCTGCGCGGCGAGACCCTGAACTTCGACCTGGTGATCGGCGGCAAGGTCGTCGTCGAGGCCGGCAAGCGCATCACCGCGCGCCACGTCAAGCAGCTCGAGCAGGCCAAGGTCGACACCCTCGCGGTGCCCGACGAATACCTGTACGGCCGCATCCTGGCCCACGACGTCATCGACACCAAGTCGGGCGAAGTGCTGGCCCTGGCCAACGACGAGCTCAACGAGGCCAACGTCGAGAAGCTGCGCAAGGCCGGCATCGACACCATCGGCACCCTGTGGGTGAACGACCTCGACCGCGGCCCGTACCTGTCCAACACCCTGCGCATCGACCCGACCAAGACCCAGCTCGAGGCCCTGGTCGAGATCTACCGCATGATGCGCCCGGGCGAGCCGCCGACCAAGGACGCCGCGCAGAACCTGTTCTACAACCTGTTCTTCACCTTCGAGCGCTACGACCTCTCGGGCGTCGGCCGCATGAAGTTCAACCGCCGCGTGGGCCGCAAGGAGACCACGGGCGCGCCGGTGCTGTTCGACCACAAGTACTTCGCCGAGCGCAACGACGAGATGGCCAAGTCGCTGGTCTCCGAGTTCGGCGAGACCTCCGACATCCTCGACGTGATCCGCACCCTGTGCGAAATCCGCAACGGCCGCGGCATCGTCGACGACATCGACCACCTCGGCAACCGCCGCGTGCGTTCGGTGGGCGAGATGGCCGAGAACGTGTTCCGCGTCGGCCTGGTCCGCGTCGAGCGCGCCGTCAAGGAGCGCCTGTCGCTGGCCGAGTCCGACGGCCTGACCCCGCAGGACCTCATCAACGCCAAGCCGGTGGCGGCCGCGATCAAGGAGTTCTTCGGCTCCTCGCAGCTGTCGCAGTTCATGGACCAGAACAACCCGCTCTCGGAAGTCACCCACAAGCGCCGCGTGTCGGCCCTTGGCCCGGGCGGCCTGACCCGCGAGCGCGCCGGCTTCGAAGTGCGCGACGTGCACCCGACCCACTACGGCCGCGTCTGCACCATCGAGACCCCGGAAGGCCCGAACATCGGCCTGATCAACTCGCTGGCCGTGTACGCCCGCTCGAACAAGTACGGCTTCCTCGAGACTCCGTACCGCAAGGTCGTGGACGGCAAGGTCACCGACCAGGTCGAGTTCCTCTCGGCCATCGAGGAGCACGAGTACGCCATCGCCCAGGCCAACGCCGAGCTCAACAAGGACGGCAGCTTCCAGGCGCCGTTCGTGCCCTGCCGCTTCCAGGCCGAGACCCTGCTCAAGCCGCCGAGCGAGATCCAGTACATGGACGTCTCGCCGATGCAGTCGGTGTCGGTCGCGGCCGCGCTGGTGCCCTTCATCGAGCACGACGACGCCAACCGCGCCCTGATGGGCGCGAACATGCAGCGCCAGGCCGTCCCGACCCTGCGCGCCCAGAAGCCGCTGGTCGGCACCGGCATCGAGCGCGCCGTGGCGCGTGACTCGGGCGTGACCGTCAACGCCCTGCGCGGCGGCGTGATCGACCAGGTCGACGCGGGCCGCATCGTGGTGCGCGTCAACGAGAGCGAGATCCACGGCAACGACGCCGGCGTGGACATCTACACGCTGGTCAAGTACACCCGTTCGAACCAGAACACCTGCATCAACCAGCGTCCGCTGGTGAACGTGGGCGACCGCGTGGCCCGCGGCGACGTGCTGGCCGACGGCCCGTCCACCGACATCGGCGAGCTGGCCCTGGGCCAGAACATGCTGGTCGCGTTCATGCCGTGGAACGGCTACAACTTCGAGGACTCGATCCTGCTCTCCGAGCGCGTGGTCGAGCAGGATCGCTACACCACGATCCACATCGAGGAGCTGACCTGCGTCGCGCGCGACACCAAGCTCGGTCCCGAGGAGATCACCGCCGACATCCCGAACGTGTCCGAGCAGGCCTTGGGCCGGCTGGACGAGTCGGGCGTGGTGTACATCGGCGCCGAAGTGCGCGCCGGCGACATCATGGTCGGCAAGGTCACCCCGAAGGGCGAGAGCCAGCTGACCCCGGAAGAGAAGCTGCTTCGCGCCATCTTCGGCGAGAAGGCCTCCGACGTTAAGGACAGCTCGCTGCGCGTGCCCCCAGGCATGGACGGCACCGTCATCGACGTGCAGGTCTTCACCCGCGACGGCATCGAGAAGGACAAGCGCGCGCGCCAGATCGAGGAATCCGAGATCAAGCGCGTCAAGAAGGACTTCGACGACCAGTTCCGCATCCTCGAGGGCGCGATCTACGCCCGCCTGCGCACGCAGCTGGTCGGCAAGGTCGCCAACGGCGGCCCGAACGGCCTGAAGAAGGGCGCCGAGATCACCGGTGAGTACCTCGACGGCCTGAAGAAGGACGACTGGTTCTCGATCCGCATGAAGGACGAGGACGCGGCCGAGATGGTCGAGCGCGCCCAGAAGCAGATCGAAGCCCACGAAAAGGAATTCGAGAAGCGCTTCCAGGACAAGCGCGGCAAGATCACCCAGGGCGACGACCTCGCCCCGGGCGTGCTCAAGATGGTCAAGGTCTTCCTGGCCGTTAAGCGCCGCATCCAGCCGGGCGACAAGATGGCCGGCCGCCACGGCAACAAGGGCGTCGTGTCCACCATCGTGCCGGTGCAGGACATGCCCTACATGGCCGACGGACAGACCGTGGACATCGTCCTCAACCCGCTGGGCGTGCCGAGCCGAATGAACATCGGCCAGGTGCTGGAAGTCCACCTGGGCTGGGCCGCCAAGGGCCTGGGCCAGAAGATCCAGCGCATGCTCGAGGCCCAGGAGAAGGTCGCCGAACTGCGCAAGTTCCTCGACCAGATCTACAACCACGACAAGAAGCTGGCCGGCGACCGCGTCGACCTGGCGCAGTTCAGCGACGCCGAGCTGCTGGGGCTGGCCCGCAACCTCACCGACGGCGTGCCGATGGCCACCCCGGTCTTCGACGGCGCCGCCGAGGCCGAGATCAAGTCGATGCTCAAGCTGGCCGAGCTCCCCGAGAGCGGCCAGACCACGCTGTTCGACGGCCGCACCGGCGAGGCGTTCGACCGCCCGGTGACCGTGGGCTACATGCACATGCTCAAGCTCAACCACCTGGTCGACGACAAGATGCACGCCCGCTCGACCGGCCCGTACTCGCTCGTCACCCAGCAGCCGCTGGGCGGCAAGGCGCAGTTCGGCGGCCAGCGCTTCGGTGAGATGGAAGTGTGGGCCCTCGAGGCCTACGGCGCGGCGTACACCCTGCAGGAAATGCTGACCGTCAAGTCGGACGACGTGCAGGGCCGCAACCAGATGTACAAGAACATCGTCGATGGCGAACACGAAATGACCGCCGGCATGCCGGAGTCGTTCAACGTGCTGGTCAAGGAAATCCGCTCGCTGGCTATCAACATCGAGCTGGAAGAGCAGTGATAGGGCGCCGGGAACAGGAGAACCAAAAATGAAAGATCTACTGAATCTGTTCAACCAGCAGCGCCAGTCGCTGGATTTCGACGGCATCAAGATCGGCCTGGCTTCGCCGGACCTGATCCGTTCGTGGTCGTTCGGCGAAGTGAAGAAGCCGGAGACCATCAACTACCGTACCTTCAAGCCCGAGCGCGACGGCCTGTTCTGCGCCGCGATCTTCGGCCCGATCAAGGACTACGAGTGCCTGTGCGGCAAGTACAAGCGCATGAAGCACCGTGGCGTGGTCTGCGAGAAGTGCGGCACCGAGGTCACGCTGGCCAAGGTGCGCCGCGAGCGCATGGGCCACATCGAGCTGGCCAGCCCGACCGCGCACATCTGGTTCCTCAAGTCGCTGCCCTCGCGCATCGGCCTGATGCTGGACATGACCCTGCGTGACATCGAGCGCATCCTGTACTTCGAGGCCTACGTGGTCATCGAGCCGGGCCTGACCACGCTCGAGCGCGGCCAGCTGCTCACCGAGGAGCAGTTCCTGACCGCGCGCCAGGAGCACGGCGACGACTTCGACGCCCTGATGGGCGCCGAGGCGGTCTACCACCTGCTGCGCACGATCGACCTCAACGCCGAGCTGCTGCGCCTGAAGGAAGAGATCGCCGCCACCAACTCCGAGACCAAGCTCAAGCGCCTCACCAAGCGCATCAAGCTGATGGAGGCCTTCATCGACTCGGGCAACCGCCCGGAGTGGATGGTGATGACGGTGCTGCCGGTGCTGCCGCCGGACCTGCGTCCGCTGGTGCCGCTGGACGGCGGCCGCTTCGCGACCTCCGACCTCAACGACCTCTACCGTCGCGTCATCAACCGCAACAACCGCCTCAAGCGCCTGCTCGAGCTCAACGCGCCCGACATCATCGTGCGCAACGAGAAGCGCATGCTGCAGGAGTCGGTGGACGCCCTGATGGACAACGGCCGCCGCGGCCGCGCCATCACCGGCACCAACAAGCGCCCGCTCAAGTCGCTGGCCGACATGATCAAGGGCAAGCAGGGCCGCTTCCGCCAGAACCTGCTGGGCAAGCGCGTCGACTACTCGGGCCGTTCGGTCATCGTGGTCGGCCCGACCCTGCGCCTGCACGAGTGCGGCCTGCCGAAGAAGATGGCGCTGGAGCTGTTCAAGCCCTTCATCTTCGCCAAGCTGCAGCGCCGCGGCCTGGCCACCACCATCAAGGCGGCCAAGAAGCTGGTCGAGCGTGAGTCGGCCGAGGTCTGGGACATCCTCGAGGAGGTCATCCGCGAGCACCCGGTCCTGCTCAACCGAGCCCCGACCCTGCACCGCCTGGGCATCCAGGCGTTCGAGCCGGTGCTGATCGAGGGCAAGGCCATCCAGCTGCATCCGCTTGTCTGCACCGCGTTCAACGCCGACTTCGACGGCGACCAGATGGCCGTGCACGTCCCGCTGAGCCTCGAGGCCCAGCTGGAAGCCCGCGCGCTGATGATGTCGTCCAACAACATCCTGTCGCCCGCCAACGGCGAGCCGATCATCGTGCCGACCCAGGACGTCGTCCTGGGCCTGTACTACATGACCCGCGCGCTCGAGAACAAGAAGGGCGAGGGCATGGTGTTCGCGAACGTCGGCGAGGCGCGCCGCGCCTACGACAACCGCGTCGCCGAGCTGCACGCCAAGGTCAAGGTGCGCATCAAGCGCGAGGAGATCGACGAGAACGGCGAGCGCCACCTGAAGTCGGCCATCGTCGAGACGACGGTCGGCCGCGCCCTGCTGGCCGAGATCCTGCCGGACGGCCTGCCGTTCGCGCTGGCCAACACCGAGCTGACCAAGAAGGCCATCAGCCGCCTGATCAACTCGTGCTACCGCATGCTCGGCCTCAAGCACACGGTCATCTTCGCCGACAAGCTGATGTACACCGGCTTCTCGTTCGCCACCCGCGCGGGCGTGTCGATCGGCATCGACGACATGATCATCCCGCCGGAGAAGAAGGACATCCTGGCCGAGGCCGAGGCCGAGGTGCTGGAGATCCAGGAGCAGTACCAGAGCGGCCTGGTCACCGCCGGCGAGCGCTACAACAAGGTCGTGGACATCTGGTCGCGCACCAACGAGCGCGTCGCCAAGGCGATGATGGAAGCCATCGGCACCGACAAGGTGGCCAACGTGAAGGGCCAGACCGTCGACCAGAAGTCGATGAACTCGGTCTACATCATGGCCGACTCCGGCGCCCGCGGTTCGCAGGCGCAGATCCGCCAGCTGGCGGGCATGCGCGGCCTGATGGCCCGTCCGGACGGCTCGATCATCGAGACCCCGATCACCGCGAACTTCCGCGAGGGCCTGAACGTCCTGCAGTACTTCATCTCGACCCACGGCGCCCGCAAGGGCCTCGCGGACACCGCGCTGAAGACCGCGAACTCCGGTTACCTGACCCGCCGCCTGGTCGACGTGGCCCAGGACGTGGTGGTCACCGAGCCCGATTGCGGCACCACCAACGGCCTGACCATGACCCCGATCGTGGAAGGCGGCGACGTGGTCGAGCCGCTGCGCGACCGCGTGCTGGGCCGCATCGTGGCCGAGGACGTGTACCTGCCGGGCAACGACGAGGATCCGATCGTCACCCGCAACACGCTGCTCGACGAAGCCTGGGTGGACAAGCTCGAGACCGCCGGCGTGCAGTCGATCAAGGTGCGCTCGGCGATCACCTGCGACAGCGCCTTCGGCATCTGCGCGCACTGCTACGGCCGCGACCTGGCCCGTGGCCACATCGTCAACCTCGGCGAGGCCGTCGGCGTCGTCGCGGCCCAGTCGATCGGCGAGCCGGGCACGCAGCTGACCATGCGTACGTTCCACATCGGCGGCGCGGCTTCCCGTGCGGCCGCCGTGGACAACATCACGGTCAAGACCACCGGCACCATCAAGTTCAACAACCTCAAGCACGTCCAGCACGACAAGGGCCACCTGGTGGCGGTGTCGCGTTCGGGCGAGCTGTCGGTGCTCGACAACCATGGCCGCGAGCGCGAGCGCTACAAGCTCCCGTACGGCGCCGTCATCAACGTCAAGGACGGCGATGCGGTGAAGGCCGGCCAGGCCGTCGCCACCTGGGACCCGCATAACCACCCGATCGTGTCGGAAGTGGCGGGCTTCGTGCGCTTCATCGACTTCGTCGACGGCGTCACCGTCATCGAGAAGACCGACGAGCTCACCGGCCTGGCCTCGCGCGAGATCACCGATCCCAAGCGCCGCGGCTCGGCCGGCAAGGACCTGCGCCCGATCGTTCGCATCGTCGACGCCAAGGGCAACGACCTGAGCATCCCGGGCACCGACCTGCCGGCGCAGTACCTGCTGCCGCCGCGTTCGGTCGTCAACCTGCAGGACGGCGCCGCCGTCGGCGTGGGCGACGTGGTGACCAAGGTGCCGCAGGAAGCGTCCAAGACCCGCGACATCACGGGCGGCCTGCCGCGCGTGGCCGACCTGTTCGAGGCCCGCAAGCCGAAGGACCCGGCGGTGCTGGCCGAGGTCTCGGGCATCATCAGCTTCGGCAAGGACACCAAGGGCAAGCAGCGCCTGATCATCAAGGACGCCGAGGGCAACGAGCACGAAGAGCTCATCCCGAAGTACCGCCAGGTCATCGTCTACGAGGGCGAGCACATCGCCAAGGGCGAGACCGTGGTGGACGGCGAGCCGAACCCTCAGGACATCCTGCGCCTGCTGGGCGTCGAGCCGCTGGCGGCCTACCTGGTCAAGGAAATCCAGGACGTGTACCGCCTGCAGGGCGTCAAGATCAACGACAAGCACATCGAGGTGATCATTCGCCAGATGCTGCGCAAGGTCGAGATCACCGACGCCGGCGACACCCGCTTCATGGTGGGCGAGCAGGCCGAGAAGGTGAGGGTGGTCGAGGACAACGCCAAGGCCGCCACCAAGAACGAGCTGCCGGCGAAGTACGAGCCGGTCCTGCTGGGCATCACCAAGGCCTCGCTGGCGACCGAGTCGTTCATCTCGGCGGCCTCCTTCCAGGAAACCACCCGCGTGCTGACCGAGGCCGCCGTGCGCGGCACCCGCGACAGCTTGCGGGGCCTGAAGGAAAACGTTATCGTCGGCCGCCTCATTCCGGCGGGTACCGGCCTGGCCTACCACAACAAGCGGCGCCAGGCCGCGCTGCCGGAGCTTTCCGATTCCGAACTGGAGACCTTGCGGGCCGTCTCGACGGCCACTGAGACTACCGAAGAAGCCGGCTCCGAAGGCTGACCTAGTGCGCTGGCAAGCTCGCCGATAGCTTGCCCACATCCGGAAAGAGGGAACAGGACGTTCCCTCGTGTCCGGTTCAGGGACGATGGAAACCAGAATGACGCGACCTGTCGCTCGTTGACAGGTCCGTTTAACGCGAAGTAAACTCCCGCTTCTCGGTGGGCCGGTTTCCGGCCTGCCTTGTTCTTTATCCAGGATCCCCAAGCATGGCGACGATCAATCAGCTGGTGCGCAAGCCGCGTCAGCCCAACACCTACAAGAGCGCCTCCCCGGCGCTGGCCAACTGCCCGCAGCGTCGTGGCGTGTGCACCCGCGTGTACACCACGACCCCGAAGAAGCCGAACTCGGCCCTTCGCAAGGTGGCCAAGGTCCGCCTCACCAACGGTTTCGAGGTCATCTCGTACATCGGCGGCGAAGGCCACAACCTCCAGGAGCACTCGGTGGTCCTGATCCGCGGCGGTCGCGTCAAGGACCTGCCGGGCGTGCGCTACCACACCGTGCGCGGCTCGCTCGACGCCGCCGGCGTCGCCAAGCGTCGCCAGGCCCGTTCCAAGTACGGCGCCAAGCGTCCGAAGTCCTGATCGCGCGGCCCAGGCCGCAGCGATAGCCACCCGAACACCAAAAATCTAGGCAAGCATCATGTCCCGTAAAGGTTCTCCCGGTACCCGTTCGGTCCTCCCGGACCCGAAGCACGGAAGCGAGGTCGTCGCGCGCTTCATCAACATGGTCATGAAGTCCGGCAAGAAGTCGATCGCCGAGAAGATCGTCTACGGCGCCATGGACGTCATTGGCGAGAAGAACTCCGACGCCCTCGGCCTGGTCGAGAAGGCGCTGGGCAACGTCGCCCCGGCGGTCGAGGTCAAGTCCCGCCGCGTCGGCGGCGCGACCTACCAGGTCCCGGTCGAAGTGCGTTCGTCGCGCCGCATGGCGCTGGCCATGCGCTGGGTGATCGAGTCGGCGCGCAAGCGCGGCGAGAACACCATGCCGCGCAAGCTGGCCGCCGAGCTCCTTGAAGCCGCCGAGAACCGTGGCGGCGCCGTCAAGAAGCGCGAGGAAACCCACCGCATGGCGGAGGCCAACAAGGCCTTCTCGCACTACCGCTGGTAACAGAGAAGGACCTCCCCCGTGGCACGTACTACCCCCATCGAGCGTTACCGCAACTTCGGCATCATGGCCCACATCGATGCCGGCAAGACCACTACGTCCGAGCGCATCCTGTTCTACACCGGCAAGAGCCACAAGATCGGTGAAGTGCACGATGGTGCTGCCACCATGGACTGGATGGAGCAGGAGCAGGAGCGCGGCATCACCATCCAGTCGGCGGCCACCACCGCCTTCTGGAAGGGCATGGACAAGACCTTCCCCGAGCACCGCTTCAACATCATCGATACCCCGGGCCACGTCGACTTCACCATCGAGGTGGAGCGTTCGCTGCGCGTGCTCGACGGTGCGGTGTTCGTGCTGTGCGCCGTCGGCGGCGTGCAGCCGCAGTCGGAGACGGTGTGGCGCCAGGCCAACAAGTACCGCGTGCCGCGCATCGCGTTCGTCAACAAGATGGACCGCACCGGCGCCAACTTCTTCAAGGTCCGTGACCAGCTGAAGTCGCGCCTGGGCGCCGTGCCGGTGCCGATGCAGGTGCCGATCGGCGCCGAAGACGGCTTCGAGGGCGTGGTCGACCTGCTCAAGATGAAGGCCATCCACTGGGATGCCGCCTCGCAGGGCCTGAACTTCGAGTATCGCGACATCCCGGCCGACCTGGTCGAGGTGGCCAACGAGGCGCGCGCGTTCATGATCGAGTCCGCGGCCGAGGCCAGCGAGGAACTCATGGACAAGTACCTCGAGGGCGGCGACCTGTCCGAGGAAGAGATCATCGGCGGCCTGCGCCAGCGCTGCCTGAGCACCGAGATCGTGCCGATGTTCTGCGGCTCGGCGTTCAAGAACAAGGGCGTGCAGGCGATGCTCGACGGCGTCGTCAAGCTGCTGCCCTCGCCGGTCGACGTGCCGGCCGTGCGCGGCGTCGACATCGACGACGAGACCAAGGAGCTGAGCCGCGAGTCCAGCGACAAGGCCCCGTTCTCGGCCCTGGCGTTCAAGATCATGACCGACCCGTTCGTCGGCTCGCTGACCTTCTTCCGCGTCTACTCCGGCACCCTGAGCGCCGGCGACCAGGTGCTGAACTCGGTCAAGGGCAAGAAGGAGCGCATCGGCCGCCTGCTGCAGATGCACTCGAACCAGCGCGACGAGATCAAGGAAGTGCTGGCGGGCGACATCGCGGCGGCCGTGGGTCTCAAGGACGTCACCACCGGTGACACCCTGTGCGCCCAGGAGCACCCGATCGTGCTCGAGCGCATGACCTTCCCCGAGCCGGTCATCTCGATGGCCGTCGAGCCCAAGACCAAGTCCGACCAGGAGAAGATGGGCATCGCCCTCGGCCGCCTGGCGCAGGAGGATCCGTCCTTCCGCGTGCGCACCGACGAGGAGTCGGGCCAGACGATCATCTCGGGCATGGGCGAGCTGCACCTGGACATCATCGTTGACCGCATGAAGCGCGAGTTCAACGTCGAGGCCAACGTCGGCAAGCCGCAGGTCGCCTACCGCGAGACCATCCGCAAGGCGCTCAAGCAGGAAGGCAAGTTCGTGCGCCAGTCCGGCGGTCGCGGCCAGTACGGCCACATCGTCATCGAAATGGAGCCGGGCGAGCGCGGCACCGGTTACGTCTACGAGAACGCGATCGTCGGCGGCGTGGTCCCGAAGGAATACGTCGTCGCCGCGGGCAAGGGCATCGAAGAGGCCATGAAGAATGGCGTGCTCGCCGGCTTCCCGGTGGTGGACGTCAAGATCAAGGCCGTCGACGGCTCGTTCCATGACGTCGACTCGAACGAAATGGCGTTCAAGGTCGCCGGCTCCATGGCCTTCAAGGAAGGCTTCATGAAGGCCAGCCCGGTCCTGCTCGAGCCGATCATGAAGGTCGAGGTCGTGACCCCCGAGGACTACATGGGCGACGTGATGGGCGACCTGAGCCGTCGTCGCGGCATCCTGCAGGGTTCGGACGACACGCCGTCGGGCAAGGTCATCAACGCGATGGTCCCGCTGGGCGAGATGTTCGGCTACGCCACCGCGATGCGCTCGATGTCCCAGGGCCGCGCGACCTTCACGATGGAATTCGATCACTACGCAGAGGCCCCGGCGAACATCGCCGAGCAGGTCATCAAGAAGTCCTGATCCATCCCCAGTATCCAGAATCCAGATTAGAGGCGACAGAAAATGTCCAAGGGTAAGTTTGAGCGCACCAAGCCCCACGTGAACGTGGGCACCATCGGTCACGTTGACCACGGCAAGACGACGCTGACTGCGGCGCTGACGAAGGTGGGCGCCGAGCGCTTCGGCGGC
>Ga0208242_100533_pt1 | contig 21100 bp, 14 predicted proteins | sample SubbioAug_CSW13A_FD_184825 | JGI IMG/M metagenome (GOLD analysis project Ga0208242, IMG submission 184825) | Serpentinite rock and fluid subsurface biosphere microbial communities from McLaughlin Reserve, California, USA - CR12Aug_CSW13A (SPAdes) | ecosystem: Environmental > Terrestrial > Deep...
GGCCGCGCCCTGCTGGCGCCGCGGGACGTGGCCAAGCTGCTGCACGCCCTGGCCATAGCGCCGGGCCAGAAGGCCCTGGCCATCGCCGCCCCCTATGGCGCGGCTGTGCTCGAGCACGCGGGCCTGGGCGTCGAACGTCTGGACGGGGACGACCTGGCCTCGCCCAAGGCCGGGACCTACGACGTCATCATCTGCGAGGGGGCGGTGGCCCGCACCCCCGACGCCTGGACCGGGGCGCTGGCGCCTGGCGGACGGCTGGCGGTGATCGAGCGTATCGGCCCGGTGGGCAAGGCGGTGGTCTACACCCAGAGCCCCACGGGCCTCGCCCGGCGGGAAATCTTCGATGCGACCCCCAGCTACCTCGGCGGTTTTGAGCCTGAGCAAGGATTTGCTTTCTGAGGCGTGCTGAAACACGTGCGAAAGCCACGCGTGAAAAAAGCTTAAGGTTGCGACCCCTGGCCGAGTTGAAAACCGCGGGCCATATAGGTCGCAGAGACACACTGCCTTAATCGGGGTCCCATCGGGGCCTGAGTCGAGGACTACGCATGTTCATCAGCCGTCGCGGAGCCTTGCTGGCCGCCGTATTCACTGCGGGCCTGTCGTTTGGAGGACCTGCGTCCGCCGAGTCCCTGGCCGATGCTATTGCGCTGGCCTACGAAACCAACCCGACCTTGCAGGCCCAGCGGGCCTCCCTGCGGGCGCTCGACGAGAGCATCGTCCAGGCCAGGTCAGGATGGCGCCCGTCGCTCAGCGCCTCGGCCTCAGGCCAGTACACCGAAACCCGCACCCCCCGTCAGCTGGTCGATCTGAATGGCGACGGCATCCCCGACACCTCCGTCGGCGGGATCGATGAGGGTAATTCCGGGACCGCCGGGCTCAACCTGACCCAGCCGGTCTGGACCGGCGGCCGGGTCGGTGCGGCGGTCTCCGCAGCGCAGGCCGATGTCTTCGCCGGCCAGGAAAATTTGCGACGGATCGAGGCCGAGGTCCTGGGCGGCGTGATCGTCGCCTATGTGGACGTTCGCCGTGACCAGGAAGCCCTGCGAATCCGCCAGGACAATGTTCAGGTCCTGACCCGGCAGCTGGAAGAGACCGACGCGCGCTTCGAGGTCGGCGAAATCACCCGCACAGACGTCGCTCAGGCGCAGGCCCGTCTGGCGGCGGCCGAGGCGCAGATGCGCTCGGCCGAAGCCCAGCTGGCGATCAGCCGGGCGGGCTACGCCGCCATCGTTGGTCAGAACCCCGGCGACCTTGCGCCCGAGCCGCCGCTCACCGCGGTGCTGCCCGCCACGGTAGATCAGGCCTATGAGGCGGCGGAACGCAACAATCCGCAGCTTCGCCAGGCCCGCTACAACGCCCAGGCCGCCGGCGCCCGCGTCGCCGCCGCCCGGGCCGAGCGCATGCCGAACCTGTCGCTGACCGGCAGCGTCGGCTGGAGCGGCCTGGCCGATCCCTTCGAGCCTTCGGACTATTCGCGCAACGTGACGGGTCGCGCGACTCTGACCGTGCCGATCTTTACCGGCGGCCTGAACAACTCCCGTGTGCGGGCGGCCCGCGAACGCGAGAACGCCAGCGAGCTCACCGTCGAGCAGGCGCGCCGCAGCGCCTTGCAGAATGTCACCCAGGCCTGGAGCCAGCTTCTGGCCGCCCGGGCCAATATCGGCTCCACCGACGTCCAGGTCCGCGCCGCGCGCATCGCCGCCGAGGGGGTGCGTCAAGAGCAGCAGGTCGGCCTGCGCACCACGATCGATGTGCTGAACGCCGAACAGGAACTCCGCGCCGCTGAGCTGGCCCAGATCTCGGCCCGGCGGGACGAGTATGTCGCCGCCGCTTCGGTCCTTTCGGCGGTGGGACGCCTGGACGCCGCCAATCTCGCGCCTCAGCTCGACATCTACGACGCCACGGCCAATTCCCGGGGCCTGCGCTACGCCTGGGGCTGGACGCCGTGGGAGGAGCCGATCGCCATCGTCGACTCCATATTCACGCCGCAACCTGAGCAACTGGCGCGGGACGCGCCCATGATCACGGCCGGCGCGCCGCAATAGGCGCGCCCGGCGGTCTTATCGGTCTTATCGGTCTTGCGTCGCAAAGCTGAAATTGCAGGATCGCTCCATCGCGCCTAGGCTGGCGCACGGATTCCCTACCGCATTCAAAACGGCGCGCCCCATGTCCGATCAGACCTCCCAAGAACCGACGATGGAGGAGATTCTCGCCTCCATTCGCCGCATCATTTCGGAGGACGACGCGCCTGCGGACGAGGCGAAGGCCGAGGAGGCGCCGGCGGAGGCCGCCGCGCCCGAGCCCGAGTCGACCTACGAGCCTGAGCCTGAGCCGGAACCTGCGCCGGCCTATGAGGCGTCCGCGCCTGAGCCCGACCCGGAAGACGACGCCCTCGAACTCACCGAGCGGGTCGATCAGGTCGGCGACCTGGACGTCTACAGCCCCACCTCGGCCCCTGCTTCGTCGGAGCCCGAGTCGGCCGTCTATTCGCCGCCGTCCAGCTACGAGCCGGTCAGCCGTGGTGATGATGAGGGGCTGCTCAGCCAGACGGCGGCCACGGCTGCGGCCTCGGCCTTCGGTCAACTGTCGGCGGCGATCGGCATGCCGCACTCCGACCGCACCCTTGAGGACGTGGTCCGCGAAATGCTCCGCCCGCTACTCAAGCAGTGGCTGGACGACAACCTGCCGCAGATCGTCGAGGCCTCGGTCCGCGAAGAGGTCGAGCGCATCGCCCGCGGTCGCGTACGCTAATCTATCTGTCTCCCACGCCCCACGGGCGTGCGAGTCGCCGAACCCGCCCCGTCAGGGCGGGTTCGTTCGTTTCGGCGCAGCATCCGGCTTTCGCGCAAATGCGCGGGCCTGTATGGACCCCCTGATCCGCCATGCTTGAGAAGACCTTCGATCCCAAGACCGCCGAGCCCCGCCTCTATGAGGCCTGGGAGCAGTCGGGCGCGTTCGCCCCCACCGACGATCCGAACGCCGAGCCGTTCTCCATCGTCATCCCGCCGCCGAACGTCACCGGCTCCCTGCACATCGGCCATGCGCTGAACAATACGCTGCAGGACGTGCTGATCCGGTTCGAGCGGATGCGGGGCAAGGCCGCGCTGTGGCTGCCCGGCACCGACCATGCGGGCATCGCCACCCAGAACATCGTCGAGCGCCAGCTGGCCGAGGCCGGGAACATCAGCCGCCGCGACATGGGCCGCGAGGCCTTCGTCGAGAAGATCTGGGAGTGGAAGGCCAAGTCTGGCGGGACCATCGTCAACCAGCTGCGCCGCCTGGGCGCCTCGTGTGACTGGAGCCGCGAGCGGTTCACCCTGGACGAAGGTCTGTCGGCCGCCGTCCGTAAGGTGTTCGTCCAGCTCCACAAGGAAGGCCTGATCTATCGCGACAAGCGGCTCGTGAACTGGGACCCCCATTTCCAGACCGCCATCTCCGACATCGAGGTCGAGCAGCGCGAGGTCGACGGCCACTACTGGCACTTCGCCTATCCGCTGGAGGATGGCTCCGGCGAGATCGTCGTCGCCACAACCCGGCCCGAAACCATGCTTGGTGACACCGCCGTGGCGGTCCATCCCGATGATGAGCGCTACAAGCACCTCGTGGGCAAGGCTGTTCGGCTGCCGATCGTTAACCGGCCGATCCCGATCATCGCCGACGAATACCCCGACCCGGAAAAGGGCTCCGGCGCGGTGAAGATAACGCCTGCCCACGACTTCAACGACTTCCAGGTGGGCAAGCGCCACAACCTGCCCGTTATCAACGTCTTCGACGACTTCGCGAAGATCAACGACAACGCGCCGGAAGACTACCGCGGCTTGGACCGGTTCGCCGCCCGCAAGAAGGTGGTCGAAGCGTTCGAAGCGCTCGGCCTGCTGCGCGAGATCGAGAAGACCCGCCATGTGGTCCCGCACGGGGACCGCTCCGGCGCCGTGGTCGAGCCCTATCTGACCGACCAATGGTACGTCGACGCCAAGACCCTGGCTGGCCCCGCCATCAAGGCAGTGGAGGAGGGGCGGACGGTTTTCGAGCCCCGCAACTGGGACAAGACCTATTTCGAATGGATGCGGAACATCCAGCCCTGGTGCATCTCCCGCCAGCTCTGGTGGGGCCATCGCATCCCGGCCTGGTATGGTCCGGACGGCAAGCCCTTCGTCGCCGAGACCGAGGAGGAGGCGCGCGCCGCCGCCCGGGAGCACTATGGCCGCGACGAGACCCTGAAGCAGGACGAGGACGTCCTCGACACCTGGTTCTCCTCAGGCCTGTGGCCGTTCTCCACCATGGGCTGGCCGGACAAGACCAGCGACCTGGCGCGGTTCTATCCGACCCACACCCTGATCACCGGCTTCGACATCATCTTCTTCTGGGTCGCCCGGATGATGATGCAGGCCATCCACTTCACCGGCGAAGTTCCCTTCAAGCGGGTCTTCATCAACGCTCTGGTCCGCGACGCCGAGGGCAAGAAGATGTCCAAGTCCAAGGGCAATGTCCTGGACCCGCTGGAGCTGGTGGACGAGTTCGGCGCCGACGCCCTGCGTTTCACCCTGACCGCCATGTCGGGCCAGGCCCGGGACATCAAGCTCTCGCGCCAGCGCATTGAAGGCTATCGGAATTTCGGCACCAAGCTGTGGAACGCCACGCGCTTCTGCCAGATGAATGGCTGCGCCCGGGCCGAGGGCTTCGACCCTGCCGCCCTGCAGGTTCCGCTCAACCGCTGGATCGTCGGCGAGGCTGCGCGCACCAGCCAGGCGGTGACCAAGGCTCTGGACGGCTGCGGCTTCGATGAGGCCGCGGGCCTGCTCTACCGCTTCATCTGGAACGTCTATTGCGACTGGTATGTCGAGCTCGCCAAGCCGCTGCTGAACGGCGAGGACGCTGCCGCCAAGGCCGAGACCCAGGCCACCGCCGCCTGGGCTCTGGACGTCATCCTGACCCTGCTGCACCCGATCATGCCCTTCCTGACCGAAGAGCTCTGGGCGCAGACGGCGGGCGAGGGGGCGGCGCGCAACCATCAGGGCTTCCTGATGACCGCGCCCTGGCCCAAGCTCGGCGAGGACCTGATCGACAAGGCGGCCGAGGCCGAGATCGGCCTGATCATCGCCGCCGTCAGCGAAGGCCGCTCGGTGCGGGCCGAACTGAATGTCCCCCCCGGCGCCCGGCCCGACCTGCTGGTCATCGAGGCCAGCCCCGCCCAGCGGGACGTCCTGGAGCGCTCGGCCCCGGTGATCTGTCAGACCCTGCGGGTGGCCAGCGTCCAGATGGCGGAGCGCGCCCCGGACGGCGCCATCCCGTTTGTGGTGGAGGGCGCGACGCTCGCCCTGCCGGTCGCGGCCTTCATCGACCTGGCCGCCGAGCGCGCGCGCCTGACGAAGGAGATCGGCACGCTCGCCTCGGACGTGGAGCGGACGGCCAAGAAGCTGGGCAATGCCGACTTCGTCGCCCGCGCGCCGGAAGAGGTGGTCGAGGAGAACCGCGAGCGCCTGGCCGAGGCGGAAGCCGCCAAGGCCAAGCTTGAGGCCGCCCTGCAGCGCCTGTCCGGCGTCGGCTGATCCCGTCTAGGCCGCGGCGTCCCGGGCGTCTTGGCCGCCCGGCGTCATGGCCTGGGCGGCGAGGGCCAGCAGGTCGCGCTGGGCGATCGGCTTGGCCAGCACCGCGTCCATGCCGGCGTCGAAGCACTTCTGTTCGATCTCGGCCCCCGTCTGAGCGGTGAGGGCGACGATAGGCGTGTCAGCGTTGAGCGGGCAGCTGGCGCGGATGGCGCTGGCGGCCGCCAGGCCGTCCATCACCGGCATGTTCACGTCCATCAGGATCAGGTCGAAGTGTTCGACACTGGCTCGCTCGATAGCCGCCCGCCCATTGTCGGCCTCCGCGGTGACCACCCCGGGACTGGACAGGAAGAGGCGCACCAGTTCGCGATTGATGGGGTGGTCATCCACGATGAGCACCCGACCTGTCAGGTGAGGCGCCTCGCCGTCGCGGCCCCCATCATCGATCTTCGCATGGGCTGGGCACACGGCCGGAGCCGGGATTTCCACCCAGAAGCAGGCCCCGGGCTGATCACGACTCTCTGCGCCGATCTGCCCCCCCATGAGCTCCACCAGCTCGCGGCAGATCGCCAGGCCCAGCCCTGAGCCGCCGTGCCGGCGGGTCACGCTGGAATCCCCCTGGACGAACCGCTGGAAGAGGCGTTTGCGGTGGGCTTCAGACAGGCCAGGGCCGCTGTCGATAACCTCGATCCTGAGGCGCTCGCCCGACGCGCCGGCCTCCGTGAGATGCACCCGGACCGCGCCGCGATCGGTGAATTTCACAGCATTGCCCACCAGATTCAGCAGGATCTGGCGAAGCCTCAGACTGTCGACCTGACGTCTGGGGCGGGGCAGGTCATCGATGACCTGCAGACTGACCCCCTTCACGAACGCCTGGACGGACAGGATTTCCCGCACATCTTCCACCAGGGCCGGTACCTCGGCCGGGTCCAGCTCCAGTTCGATCTGGCCGGCCTCCAGCTTGGAGACGTCAAGGATATCGTTGATCAGGGCCAGCAGGGCGTCGCCGGCGATGGCGATGCGGCGGACATGGCTTTCGGCCGGCGCCGGCAGGCTGGTCTGCTGCAGCAGCGCGGTGAAGCCGAGAATGCTGGTCAGGGGCGTCCTCAGCTCGTGGCTCATATTGGCCAGGAAGGCGGCCTTGGCCTCCACGGCCGCCTCCAGCCTCTGCTGAAGCGCGCGCTGGGCGGTCACATCGCGGTAGACGCTGATCAGCTCGGATGGCTGGCCTGCCGCGTCACGCACCACCGTGGACGCGCCTTCCAGCCAGATCGTTTCTCCTGTGCGGGTCTGAGCGGGGTAGGGCCGCTGCATCACCTCCCGCGGGGAGGCGGGATCAAAGCCGGGTGCGGTGGGGTCAAACAGCTTCGCCAAGCCGGAGACAACCGCCTCGTGGTGGTCGCTTGAGACGAAATCGACCAGGTTTCGACCGAGGACTTCGTCTGGCGAATAGCCCAGGATCTGGGTTGAGGGCGACGCGTAGGAGATCGTCCCGTGGCGATCGGTGCGCACCAGGATGTCGTGGCAATGGTTGGCCAGCATCCGGTAGCTCGCCTCCGACTGGATCAGCCGGGCCTCGGTCTCCCGTTGCAGATTGAGTTGGACCCGCAGTCGGAGCGCATCTTCGATCGCGTCAGCCAGACTTCTCATCTGGCTGCGTCCTAAGGCGTTCATCGGTGCGCGCGGAACGGTGTCCAGGACACACAGGGTCCCGACGGGCTCGCCTGAAGGGCATCGGATCAGGGCGCCCGCATAGTAGCGCAGGCGCGTCTCACCCCAGACCAGCGGATTGCCGTCGAAGCGGGGGTCGGCGGCGGCGTCGAGGATCTCATAGACCGGTGCGCCAGAGGCGAGGGCATGGGTGCAGAAGGAGATGTCGATCGGCGTTTCAGTGGGAATGATCCCCACACGGGCCTTGAACCACTGGCGATCGCCGTCCAGGAGCGAGAAGGCGCTGTAGGGCGCCGCGAAGATCTGCGCTGCAAGGCTGACGAGCGAATCGAAGGACGCCTCCGGCTCGGTCTCCACGATGTTCAGCCGCCGCAGGGCTGTAAGGCGTGCGGCGATGGGAGAGTCCATGGGGCGCGCTCCTAGGTTGGCCTCGTACCTGAGCGATTGGTCATTAACGACATCCTTCGAGGCCCTGCGGCCCGCCGCCGCAGGTTGAGTGCGATCGTGACGAACACATGTTTGCCACCGGTCTCAGGTTATGCTTGTTCACCCAGGAAGATGCGGGGGCTGTCTGACCCCTGCGCAGCATTAGGAGAACGCTCATGACCGAGGCCGCTCTGCCTCCCGGCTGGCCTGCCATGTCCATCGCCGACGCCCACGCCCTGCTGACCGCACCCGGCGTTCCGTTCGAGATGGAGGAGGTCACCGTCCGCGGGGTGACCATGAAGTCCTGGAAGAACTCGCCGCCGTCGCTGCGTTCGGTGGTCGAGGCTGGCCGCGCCCACGGGGAGCGAATCTTCCTGGTCTACGAGGATGAGCGCGTCTCGTTCGAGGCCTTTCACCGGGCGGTGGCCAATCTCGCCAAGGAATTCGCCGCCCGCGGCGTGACCAAGGGTGACCGCGTCGCCATCGTCATGCGCAATTTGCCCGAATGGGTTGTGGCCTTCTATGCCGGCGCCTCGTTGGGCGCCATCGTCACGCCGCTCAACGCCTGGTGGACCGGGCCCGAGCTGGAATACGGCCTCACCGACTCCGGCGCCAAGATCGTCGTCCTGGACGCCGAGCGCTATGAACGCCTCACCGAGCACCTGCCCAACTGCCCTGACCTGGTGCGGGTCTATGTCTCGCGGGAGTCCGACGAGATCGCCCACCCCGATGTCACCAAGCTTGAGGACATCTTGGGCGAGGCCAACAGCTGGAGCGGCCTGCCCGACATCGCGCTGCCCGACGTGGTCATCGACCAGGACGATGACGCGACCATCTTCTACACCTCGGGCACCACGGGTAAGCCCAAGGGCGCGCTCGGCACCCACCGTGGCGTCAACTCCAACATTCTCACCGCCGCCTGCGCCGGCGCGCGGCGGTTCCTGCGTCGCGGTGAAATGCCGCCGGCCCCGGATCCGGACGGTCCGCAGCGCTCGTCCCTGATCTCGGTTCCGTTCTTCCATGTGACGGGCTGCTTCGCGGTCCTGAACCCCAGCCTGTTCGCCGGCGCCAAGCTGGTGATGATGCACAAGTGGGACGCGGTCCGGGCCTTCGAGCTGATCGAGCGCGAGAAGATACAGTCGGCTGGCGGCGTGCCGACCATCGCCTGGCAGCTGATCGAGCACCCGGCCCGGGCCAATTACGATCTGTCGTCCCTGGAATCCGTGGCCTATGGCGGCGCGCCCTCGGCGCCCGAACTGGTCCGCCGGCTCAGCGAGACCTTCCCCAAGTCGCAGCCCGGTCAGGGCTGGGGCATGACCGAGACCTGCGCCACCGTCACCAGCAATGGCGCTGAGGACTACACCCACCGTCCCGACAGCTGCGGTCCCGCCGCTCCGGTGGCCGAGTTGAAGATCGTCGATCCGGCTGATGGCGTGACCGAGCTTCCCATCGGCGCGGTGGGTGAGCTGTGGGCCAAGGGGCCGATGGTGGTGAAGGGCTATTGGAACAAGCCCGAGGCCACCGCCCAGACCTTCGTCGATGGCTGGGTCCGCACCGGCGACCTGGCGCGGCTGGATGAGGAAGGCTTCTGCTTCATCATCGACCGGGCCAAGGACATGCTCATCCGTGGCGGCGAGAACATCTACTGCGTCGAGGTCGAGAACGTCCTCTATGACCATCCGGCCATTATGGACGCCGCCATTGTCGGCGTGCCTCATCGCACGCTCGGGGAAGAGCCGGCCGCAGTGGTCACCCTGAAGCCCGGCGCCGAAGTGACGGAGCAGGAGCTGCGGGCCCATGTGGCCGAGCACCTGGCGGCCTTCAAGGTGCCGATCGCGGTCAAGTTCTGGCACGAGACCCTGCCGCGCAACGCCAACGGCAAGATCCTCAAGAACGAGCTCAAGAAGCTGTTCGAGGACAAGGCCGACGCCTGATCCATGGGCCGCAAGCGCGCCGACCTGCTGCTGGTCGAGCGCGGCCTGTTCGACAGCCGCGCCAAGGCCCGGGCCGCCATCGAGGCGGGCCGGGTCCTGGCCGGCGGGGCGGCGGTCGCTCGCCCGTCCGATCTTCTCGATGAACAAGCTGAGATCATCGCCGAGCCGGCCCATCCCTGGGTCGGTCGCGCGGCGCTGAAGCTCGCCCATGCTCTGGAGCTCTGGCCGATCGCCGTCGAGGGGCGGTTAGTGCTCGATGTGGGGGCGTCTACCGGGGGGTTCACGCAGGTGTGCCTCAGCCGGGGCGCCGCCCGCGTCTGCGCCGTCGATGTGGGGCGGGGGCAACTCCATCCCAAGGTCGCCGGTGACCCGCGGATTCACAGTCTGGAGGCGACCGACGCCCGGGACCTGGACGAGCCTCGCCTGGGGTTCGTCCCTGACCTCGTCGTCTGCGATGTCAGCTTCATCAGCCTCTCCAAAGCGCTGCCCAGGGCGCTGGACCTGGCGGCGCCGGGCGCTGATCTTGTGGTCCTGGTCAAGCCGCAGTTCGAGGTCGGTCCGGCCCTGGTCGGCAAGGGCGGCGTGGTCAAGGATGAGGCCGCCCGCGCCCGCGCCCTTTCGGAGGCTCAGACCTTCCTGACGGCCTCCGGCTGGGAGGTGCAGGCGACCGCCCTCAGTCCCATCACCGGCGGCGACGGCAATATCGAGTTTCTCGTCTGGGCGACGAAACCCGCCTGATCGGCCATGAAAAAGGCCGCCCACCCGAAGGTAGACGGCCCATCCCGTAGCAGGGATCAGGTCTAGTCGACGACCTGATAGCGTCCCGAATTATCGCGGCAGACGCGGACGAACCGCTTCTGAGTCGTGCCATCGGGCATGTAGATCGGGCTCTCGGCGATGCTGCAGCCATCGGCGCCGGGGCGCTGAGCCACCGAATAGGTGCGGCCATGGCGGTCATAGGCCTGACCGTAGGACGAGCTCGAGGCCGAGTAGCCATAACGGTTGCTGTCATAGGACGAGCCGTAATAGCCGGGGGCCGCGCCGCTCTGATAGTAGCCGCCCTGGTACTGCGGCTGGCCATAGGATTGGCCGTAGCCCTGGCCATAGCGGTTCTGGTCGTAATAGCCGCCGTTCCCGTAGTGGCTGTTCTGCGTCGTGCGGTTGTCATAGCCCGGCGCACAGGCCGCAGCCCGGTTGCCGACCGCCGCGCCGGCCGCCGCGCCGAGCGCCCCACCCAGCAGAGCGCCTTCGGTGCGCACGCCGCCGGCCGCGGCGTTGGAGCCGATCACCGCGCCCAGCGCGCCGCCGATGAGGGCGCCGGCCGTGCTGCGGTTGGTCTGGTCGCGGCGGCAGGGGTCGTAATAGGTATTGCCCTGGGTCTGGCCGTAATAGCCGTAGGCCTGGGCCGAAGCCGCGGTCGGGGCGACGGCGGCGGCGGCGGCGGCGAGAGTGGCGACGCCCGCAACCGCGGCGACGGCGCCCTTGGCGATGGTGGAACGGGTGGACATCGAAGCTCTCCCTTGAGCGGAAATCGTGGACGGGGCCGGGCCTCGTCCTTGTCGATCGTCAATATGGCGGCGCTTATCTGAACGGCCGTTGAGCGGGTCGTTCATCTTCGTTCATCTTGCCCTGCGACGCCCCAGTCGTGGCGTCCGGCGTCGAAATGTGGAATGGCCCTGGGGATGCGAAGTTCCAAACCGATCCGCCGCACCTCGACCCGCCCTCCTGCCGGCCCCGCCCCGGAGTCTGAGGTCACCATCACCGAGATGGGCGGGGAGGGCGACGGCATGGCGCCTGGGCCCATCTTCGCCAGCTTCACCCTGCCGGGCGAGCGGGTTCGTGTCGCCGGGACGGGCGAGCGTCGGAAGACCCTGGAAATCCTTTCAGCCAGCCCCGAGCGGGTCGAGCCGCCCTGTCCGCACTTTGGCCAGTGCGGCGGGTGCGCCCTGCAGCATTGGGGCATGCAGCCCTATCTGGCCTGGAAGCGCGACCGGATGATCGGCACGCTGGCCCGCCAGCATATCGAAACCGAGGTGCTGCCGATCTTCGCCTCGCCCCCGTACAGCCGCCGCCGGGCGGCGCTGCACGCCCGCCAGGGGCGCAAGGACGAGGCGCGGCTGGGGTATAAGATCCGGAATTCCTGGGACCTGGTGGACATCAGCGTCTGTCCGATCTCCGATCCCAAGATCACCGCCGCCCTGCCGGCCATGCGCCGCCTGGCCGCGCCGCTTTTCGAGCATCCCAAGTCTGCGCCGACCCTGCACGTCACCCTGACCGATGACGGGCTGGACATCGACATCACCGGTGTCGAGCGCAAGAGCGGCGGTCTGTCCGCCGACGCCCGCATGCGCCTGGCCGAGCAGGCCGCCGCCGGCGGCTTCGCCCGGGTCTCCATGGACGGCGAGATCGCCTATATGGACCAGGCCGTCCCTGGAGTGCGGCTGAGCGGCGTGCGCGTCGACCTGCCGCCCGGCGCCTTCCTGCAGGCGGTGCCTGCGGCCGAAAAAGCCATGGTCGACTTCGTGGTGGAGGCCGCGGCCGGCGCCGATCGGATCGCCGACCTGTTCTGTGGGGTCGGCACCTTCACCTTCGCCCTGGCCGGCGTCGCGCCCGTCTATGCCGCCGATGGCGCCGCACCGGCGATCACGGCGTTAAACGCGGCTGTCGCCAATGCGCCGGGCCTGAAGGGCGTCACCGCCGAGGCCCGTGATCTGGTGCGCCGTCCCCTGCTGGCCCAGGAAATGAAGAAGCTCGACCTGGTGCTGTTCGACCCGCCCCGGGCCGGCGCCGCCGAACAGGCCGGAGAGATCGCGCGTTCCAAGGTCAGCCGGGTGATCGGCGTCTCCTGCGCCCCGGCCACCTTCGCCCGGGATGCGCGGACCCTGATCGACGCCGGCTTCCGGCTGGAGCGGGTTCTGCCCGTCGACCAGTTCCTGTGGTCGCCGCATGTGGAGCTGGTCGGCGTCTTCTCCCGCTAGCCGAAGAGATCGACCTGGTCGCCGGGCTTCGGTGGAACCTTGAAGGCCGTCAGGTCCAGATCGGGGAGGGGGCGGTCAAGGCCGTAACGCCGCCGCGCGGCCCGGAACCTCTGGCCCATCATCTGGGCCACGGGACCCTGGCCCTTCATCCGGGCGCCAAACATGGCGTCATAGTTTTTGCCGCCGCGCATCTGCCGGACCAGGGACATGACGCGGCTGGCCCGGTCGGGATGGTCGGTGGCCAGCCACTCCTGGAAGAGGTCGCTGATCTCCAGGGGCAGGCGGAGCGCCACATAGCCCGAACCCACCGCGCCCGCCGCGGCGCTGCGCTCCAGAACCGCCTCCATCTCATGGTCGTTCAGGCCCGGAATGGCCGGGGCGAACATCACCACCACCGGGACGCCGGCCTTGGCCAGGCCCTCGACCGCCGACAGCCGTCGCTCCGGCGTGGCCGCGCGGGGCTCCATGCTGCGAGCGAGCTTGCGCTCGAGGCTGGTGATCGAGATGGCGACCCGGGTCAGGCCGCGGGCGGCCATGTCCCCCAAGATGTCGGCGTCCCGCAGGATCAGGGCCGACTTGGTGATGATGGTGAAGGGATGGCCAAAGCGCTGCAGCACCTCCAGCACCTGCCGGGTCACCCGCTGTTGGCGCTCGATAGGCTGATAGGGATCGGTGTCGCCGCCGATGTGGATCACCCGAGGAACATACCGCGGCGCAGACAGCTCCTTCTCCAAAAGGGCCGCGGCGTCAGGCTTGAAAAACAGCCGGCTCTCGAAATCCAGGCCGGGCGACAGACCGAGGAAGGCGTGGGCGGGCCGGGCGTAGCAATAGATGCAGCCATGCTCGCAGCCGCGATAGGGATTGATCGAGCGGTCGAAACCGACATCGGGGCTGGTGTTGCGCGCGATGATGGTCTTGGCCCTGTCCGGCAGGACATGGGTCTGCAGCTGGGCGGGCGCCTCGTCGTCCAGGGTCCAGCCGTCGTCGAACGCCTCCAGCTTACGGCTCTCAAACCGGCTGCTGGCGTTGGTGCGCGCGCCTCGGCCGCGGATCTGCTGGGTGAAGGTGACCACCAGCCCAGTCTAGGGCGAGGGGTGGAACATAACAAGAACGGTCTTGACCCGGCGCCAGAACCGTCCCCTTTGGCGCCATGATCACCGTCATCGTGCCTGCCCATGATTCCGCCGAGCCCCTGGCGGGCCTGCTCGCCGCGTTGGTGCCGGCCGCCGTCGACGGACTGGTGCGGGACGTCATCGTCGCCGATGGAGACGCTGACCCGGCCACGGTCGCCCTCTGCGAGGACGCGGGCGCCACGCTGCTCCGGGGCTCCATTGCCGCGGCCGCCGCCGTCGCGAAGGGCAACTGGCTGCTGATCGTCGCCCCGGAGATGCGCTTTCCCAGCCGCTGGATCGAGATCGTCGCCGATCACAGTTCGCGGGCGACCCGCCCGGCCCTGGTGCTGCCGCCTCTGAAGACGGGCTGGTTCGCCGGGCGACGGCAGGCTCGCAATGCAGGCCTGCTGATCCGGACCCGGGACTTCGGCGGGACCCAGGGGGACCTGAAGGTCCTGCTGGCTCAGTTCGGGCGCAACGCGGTCCGGCTGGCCTAGAACTTCATCGCGCCGTTGAAATCCAGCCTCGCGTCGATGATGCGCGCGCCGCGGGCCGCAGCATCCAGGGTGCGCGAGGTTTCGCCGAAGTGGTCGCGATAGGCCCAATAGGCGGCCACGACCTTTTCCACATAGTTGCGGGTCTCGACCGACGGCAGGCACTCGATGACCAACAAGCTGTCGGCCTGCTCGCCGACCATGGCCACGGTCCTTTGAAGCGTGCCAGGGCCGCCATTATACGCGGCCACCACCTGCAGCAGGTCGTAGCCGACGCCGCGCTCCATCAGCCAGGTCAGATAGTCCTGGCCGACCCGCAGGTTGAAGGCGGGGTCGAACAGCGGGGTCATGTCACTGCGCAGCTTGTCGTCGCCGGCCGCGCGGGCGGCGGCTTCGGGCATCAGTTGCATCAGGCCGACGGCGCCGGCGGGGGACACCGCCGCAGGATTGAACCGGCTCTCCTGATGGACGATGGCGTAGACCAGGGCCCGGTCGATGGTGAAGCCCCACTTGGGCTCCAGCGTCGGGGTCGGATAGGCGAAGGTCGCCCGCATCCGGCCGCGGGAGGTGTCGGCCTGCGACGTCAGGGGCGCATTGAGAGCCAGGGCGAGCGTGGTCCAGCGGCTGCGCTCGGCCTCGGTCTTGGCCAGCATCAGGCCGGCGCGAAGTTCCAGGCCGGCCTCCAGGGACAGGCCCAGTTGGGAAAGCGCCACGGCGCGGTGGGCGCGGGGCTCAGTCTTGGCGAAGCGGACGATGTCGATGCTGTCGGCGCCTCTGCCGCTGGCGCGGAACAGCTGCGCCCGGGACGTGTCCTGCGACAGGCGGAGGGGGGCGGAATCGTCGCCAGAGAGGGCTAGGCGACGATCGGCGATCATGCCGTAGAAGGTCTGGGGATGGCGGGCGGCCACCCGAAGGTGGGCTGAGGCCCGATCGGCGTCTTCGTCCCGGCCGGCGGCGCGGGCGGCCCAGAAGCCGGCGCCGGCCTGCAGCCACTCGCCTTCTTCGGGATCACGGGCGACGGCGCTGAAGAAGCCCTCGGCCTCCTCGAAGCGGCCCATGCGGTAGGCGGCCATGCCGGCGATCCACCGCTCGCCGGACTCGCCGGCGAGATCGAAGGCGCGGGTGACGTCGCCGCCATAGAAGGCCTGGCGGGCGGCGCGGCCCTTGTCGGAATTCAGCCGCCCGCCGACCCGCTGGGCGGCGCTCTCCACCCGGCCCCAGTCAAGCCCGGTGACCACGGGGGCCGGGGGCGCCGGCGCGCCGGGCGGACGGCGCTTAATCGCCAGGGCGTAGACCCGCTCGGCGCCGGGCAGGTCAGAATAGGCGGCCAGCCAGCCGCTGAGTTCCTGGTAGGACGAGGTGTGGGCGGTGGGGTGCATCAGCTGGCGCAGGGCGATGTGGCCAGCCAAGCTGCGGTCCTTCAGCTCCACCAGGTGCATCTGGGCATCGATGAAATCGCCCCGGTCGACGGCGGCGAAGGCGGCGCGATAACGGGCGAGATCCCAGGGGTTCAGCACCTGGGGCGCGGCCCAGGCGGGGGTCGCCGCGCCCGCGGCCATAGCCGCGCCCATGGCGCCCAGACCCAGGCCGAAGACCTGCCTTCGCGTCGATGTCGTCATGCGACCTTCCACGTCCGCCGACATGCCGCAGCGGTTCCGTGGCCCTTTTCTCGAAGCTCAGCCTCCGGTCTAGTGGGGACGCTCCGGGCGATCAAGCCTCTGCACCAGAGACACGAGATCGCTCCACGCTTTCTTCTTGGCTGCCGGCTGACGAAGCAGAAACGCCGGGTGAAGCGTCGGCATGGCAGGCAGTTCGAGGCTTTCGTCTTCGGCCCGCCACTCGAACCAGCGCCCGCGCATGGCCAGAATGCCTTCGTCGCGCTTCAGCATGGTCTTGGCTGACGCGCCCCCCACCAGCAGCAGCATCTTCGGCTGAACCAGGGCGATCGCCCGCTCGACAAAGGGGGCACACACCGCCTGTTCCGCGGCCGACGGCGTGCGGTTGCCCGGCGGGCGCCAGAAGACGGTATTGGTGATGAACACCCGGTCGGTGAGGCCGGCCGCGGCCAGCATCCGGTCCAGCAACTGGCCGGCGCGGCCGACGAAGGGCTCGCCCCGGGCGTCCTCGTCGCCGCCCGGACCCTCGCCGATGATCATGACCGGGGCGTCTGCCGGGCCGCGGCTGAACACCGAGCGCGTGGCCGCGCCCTCATAGCGCAGTGGGCAGCCCTCGAAACCGGCGATCGCCTGAGCCAGGGCTTCGAGGTCCTGGGCCTGGGACGCCAGCTGGCGGGCCTCGGTGACGGCGTCGGCGGGGGGGCCGCCCTGCGCCCCAGGGGCCCGCAGCGGCGTCGGGGCCGGCTCCACCCGCCTTGGCGGCGGGCTCAACCCCGCGGCGATGCGGTCGGTCGGCTCGTCCTGATAGAGGCAGTCCACACCCGCATCGGCCCAGAAGGCGAGCAGGCTATGGGCCAGGATTTCGGGGGCGGGCGGGACGGACTGGTCCATACTGGTGGGTCGAAATCCTTGAGTTTCGCGGGGTTTGTCCTTGACCGCGTAGGGGCGACCTTCCGATAAGACGGCCAAAGGATCAACGCTGTCGGCGAGGGTGAGGGGCCCTGACCGTCACATAATGGAGTTCCGAGGGGATCATGAGCGAAGACGTCGAACGCGAAGCCATGGAATACGACGTCGTCATCGTGGGCGCCGGACCCGCGGGACTGTCGGCCGCCATCCGTCTGAAGCAACTCGCCGCCGAGGCCGGGACCGAGATCAGCGTTGCGGTCCTGGAAAAGGGCTCCGAGGTCGGCGCCCACATCCTGTCGGGCGCGGTCATCGATCCCAGCGGCATTAATGAACTGCTGCCGGACTGGAAGGCGCTGGGCGTTCCGCTGGAGACCAAGGTCACCCGCGACAAGTTCGTGATGCTCGGCCCGCAGGGGGAGCTGGACATCAGCTTCCTGCCCTTCCCCAAGTGGATGCTGAACCACGGCAACTACATCGCCTCCCTCGGGAATGTCTGCCGCTGGCTAGGTCAGCACGCTGAGAGCCTGGGCGTCGAGATCTATCCCGGCATGGCCGCCTCTGAGGTGGTCTACAGCGAGGATGGCTCGGTCAAGGGCGTCGTGGCCGGCGTGTTCGGCATCGGCAAGGACGGCGAGCCCACCGGCGACTTTCAGCCCGGCATCGAGCTGCACGCCAAGTACACCTTTATCAGCGAGGGCGTTCGTGGCTCGCTCGCCAAGCAGATCCAGGCCAAGTTCGGCCTTACCGAGGGCCGTGAGCCCCAAAAGTTCGGCATCGGCATCAAGGAGCTGTGGCAGGTCCCTGACGCCGTGTTCGAGCCCGGCCTGACCCAGCACACTTTCGGCTGGCCCCTGGATAACGCCACCGGCGGCGGCTCCTTCATGTACCACTTCGGGGACAACTACGTGGCCATCGGCTTCGTGCTGCACCTCAACTACAAGAACCCGTGGCTTTCGCCCTTCGACGAGTTCCAGCGCTTCAAGACCCACCCCACGATCCGCGGTTATCTGGAGGGCGGCAAGCGCATCTCCTACGGCGCCCGCGCCATTACCGAGGGGGGCTCCCAGTCCCTGCCGCAGCTCTATTTCCCCGGTGGCGCGCTGCTCGGCTGCTCGGCGGGCATGGTCAATGTTCCGCGGATCAAGGGTAGCCATAACGCGGTCAAGAGCGGCATCCTCGCCGCCGAGGCCGCTTTCGCCGCCATTTCCGAGGGCCGGTCGGGCGACGCGCTCACCAGCTACGAGGACGCCTACAAGAAATCCTCGATCCATAAGGAGCTGTGGAACGTCCGCAACTTCAAGCCGCTCTGGTCCAAGTTCGGCACCATCCCGGGCCTGGTCCTGGGGGGTATGGACGCGATGATCGCCACCCTGTTCGGTGGCTGGTCGCCCTGGGGCACCCTGAAGCACGGCAAGACCGACGCGGAATCCACGGGCCTGGCCAAGGACTACAAGCCGATCGTCTATCCGAAGCCCGACAACGAGATCAGCTTCGACAAGCTGTCCTCGGTCTTCCTGTCGGCCACCAATCACGACGAGAACCAGCCCGCCCACCTGCGGCTGAAGGACCCGGCGATCCCGATCTCGGTCAATCTGCCCCGGTTCGGCGAGCCGGCCCGGCTCTATTGCCCGGCGGGTGTGTATGAGGTCCTCTACGACGAGGCCGGCCAGAACCCGAAGTTCCAGATCAACTTCCAGAACTGCGTCCACTGCAAGACCTGCGACATCAAGGATCCGTCGCAGAACATCGTCTGGACGACGCCTCAGGGTGGGGACGGGCCGAACTATCCCAATATGTGAGCCGTCGTCGCGCTTGCGGCGGGGGCCGGAAAAGGAAACCCTGCGGGGATGCGCCTTCGTTCTCTGACCGTGACGGTCCCTGTTCTGTTCCTGGCGGCCTGCGCCAGTCCCTCGGCTCCGGCCGGGGGGGCTGAGGCCCGTTCGCCCTATGGCCTGTTCCTGGCGGGGCAGGCGGCGCTCAATGACGGCGAGAGCCGGCAGGCCGCCGACTACTTCGAGCGCGCCACCCGCAGCGACGAGACCCCCGGTCTTATCTCCGAGCGGGCCTTCACCGCCGCGGTGCTGAGCGGGGAGATCGAAAAAGCCGCTGCCATGGCGCCGGTGGGCGATGAGGCTTCTGAAGGCGCCAAGCGCCTGGGCCGGCTGGTCCTGGCCGTGGACGCCCTGGCCGCCGGTCGAGGCGACGCCGCCTACAGGCTCCTGACCTCCGAGGAGATCGGCTTCCCCCACCGGACGGCTGCAGCCCTGCTGACCCCCTGGGCGGCCGCCCAGGCCGGTGACATGGATCTGGCCACCCGGCGTCCCGACGTGCCCGGCGACAAGCTCGTGGAGTATTTCGGCATGCTCGGCCAGGCGCACCAGTATGAGCGGGTGCGCCGCTATGACGAGGCCGAGACGGACTTCAAGGCCCTGACCGAGGGGCCTGACGCCCCGCCCATGCTGGTCCTGGCCTATGGCGAGTTCCTGGAGCGTCGCGGTCGCCGCACCGATGCGGTGGCGCTTTACGACCGGGCGTTGGCGACCTATCGCCGGGACGTAGCGCTGTCTCTGGCCCGGGAGCGGGCCCTGGCCCGCCGCGCCGCGCCGCCCGCGCCGAGCGTGCGCCAGGGGGCGGCCCAGGCCATTCTGACCCCGGCCGCGGCCATGCTGGCCGCCCGCCAGAGCCAGTTCGCCCTGGCCTATGTGCGCCTGGCCCTGCGTCTGGATCCGGAGCGCATGGACGCCTGGATGATGGTCGGTGACCTGATGGGGGCCGCCGGCGACGTAGAGGCCGCCCGTTCCGCCTATGGTCGCGTGCCGAAGGACCACCCCGACTACGCCGCCGCTCAGAGCAAGCTGGCCTGGAGCCTCCAGGGCGCCGGTGACATCGACGCGGCCCTCGACACCGCCGCCCGGGCCGCGGAGGGGGGCGATCCCACGGCGCTGCTGACCCTCGCCGACCTGCTGCGCAGCAATGAGCGCTATGAGGCCGCCATCGCGCCGCTGAACCAGCTGGTGGAGTCCAGCCCCGAACCGGACTGGCGGCTGCTGTTCGCCCGTGGCGCGGCCTATGAGCGCATGGGCGACTGGCCCCGCGCCGAGGCCGACCTGCAGGCGGCTCTGGCGCTCAATCCCGACGAGCCCGACATACTGAACTATCTCGCCTATGGCTGGATCGATCGGGGAGAGCGGCTGGAAGAGGCCCTGGCCATGGTCCAGGCGGCCGTGGACGCCAATCCCCGCTCAGGCGCCATGATCGACAGCCTGGGCTGGGGCTACTATCGCCTCGGCCAGTACGAGAAGGCCGTGGAGATCCTGGAGGAGGCGGTCGGCCTGGAGGCTGGCGATCCGGAGATCAACAATCACCTGGGCGACGCCTACTGGCAGGTGGGCCGCCGGGATGAAGCGGTGTTCCAGTGGCGTAGGGTGCTGACCCTTGAGCCTGATGCAAAGATCCGGGCGGATGCTGAGGCCAAGCTGGCCTCGGGCGTCGGGCCTGGGGCCGCCGGGGCGGCCGCCCAGGCCGCGGCCGAGCCTGCGCCTAGCACCATCGCTCGCTAGGCGATCCGATGTTCGGTCAGGCCTTCGCCCCCGCCAAGGTGAATCTGTTCTTGCACGTCGGGCCGCCCGGGGCGGAGGGCTACCATCCCCTATGCTCCCTGATGGTGTTCGCCGATGTGGGCGACCGCGTCTCCCTGGCGCCGGCTGAGGCCATGGACTTCGCCCTGACCGGGACCTTCGCCCGGGACCTCGCGGCCGATGGCGACAACCTTGTCCAGAGGGCCGCCTTGGCCATGCTCCAGGCGGTGCGGGCGCCGCGGTCTCCCGTCATGCTGGCCCTGGACAAGCAGCTGCCGGTGGCGGCCGGGCTGGGCGGTGGCTCCAGCGACGCGGGGGCGGCGTTGCGCCTTTTGCGGGCGGCCTGGGCGCCGGACATGTCTGATGCGCGTCTGCAAGACCTCGCCGCAAGCCTGGGCGCGGACGGCGCGGCCTGCCTCTGGGGCGCGCCCGTCCTGGCTGAGGGGCGGGGAGAGCGCCTGAGCCCGGCGCCGGACCTGCCGGTGATGCCGGCGGTCCTGGTCAATCCTCGGGTCGCCTCGCCGACCGGCGCCGTCTATGGCCGGCTCGACGCCCTGGGCGCGTTCGGCGATGTGACCCCGCCGCCGACGCCCGAAGCCTTTGAGACGGTGGAAGAGGTCGCCGGCTGGGTCAGCCTGCTGCGCAATGATCTTGAAGCCGCCGCCGTCCAGATCGCACCTGAGATCGGGGATGTGCTGAACGCCCTGCGCGGCGAGCCTGAGACCCTGGTCGCCCAGATGTCGGGCTCTGGAGCCACCTGCTTCGCCCTGTGCGCCAGCGACATCGAGGCCGAACAACTGGCCGAAGGGCTGGAGCGCCTGCGGCCTGACTGGTGG
>Ga0208242_100534_pt1 | contig 21066 bp, 17 predicted proteins | sample SubbioAug_CSW13A_FD_184825 | JGI IMG/M metagenome (GOLD analysis project Ga0208242, IMG submission 184825) | Serpentinite rock and fluid subsurface biosphere microbial communities from McLaughlin Reserve, California, USA - CR12Aug_CSW13A (SPAdes) | ecosystem: Environmental > Terrestrial > Deep...
GGGCGCGGCGGGGCCGAGGCGCCCGCCGCGGCCGCCCCCACGCCGCCGGTGCCGCTGCTGTGGAAGGCCAGCGACGCCGACAACACGCTCTACCTGCTCGGCTCCTTCCACCTGCTCACGCCGGACGACTATCCGCTCGATCCGCGCGTCGAAGCCGCCTTCGAGGCCGCCGGGCACGTGGTCTTCGAGCTCGACCCGTCCGAAATGACCGGCCCCGCGCTCGGCGAGCAGATGCGCGAGGCCGCCCGGCGCGCCGACGGCCGCCGGCTGCAGGACGAACTGCCCGAGGACACCTGGCGGCGCCTGCAGGCCTGGGCCGGGCGCAGCGGCGCCTCGCTCGACGCGCTGCAGTCGCTCGAACCCTGGTACGTCAGCCTGCTGGTGTCGATCTCGCAGATGCAGGCGCTGGGCCTGGACCCGGCCCTGGGCCTGGACCGCCATTTCGGGCGCCGCGCCACCGCCGGCGGCAAGCGCGTCGAAGGCCTGGAGACCGGTGCGCAGCAGATCGCGCTGTTCGACGGCATGGACGCCGACCAGCAGCGCCAGGCCCTGGACGAGGCCCTGGCCTCGCCGGAGGAACTCGAGCGCAACGTGCTCGAGCTGCACGCGCGCTGGCGCGCCGGCGACGGCGAGGGGCTGTACGACGGCAGCGCTCGGCGCCTGCGCGAGCAGTACCCGGCGCTGTATGCGCGGGTGAACGTGGAGCGCAACCAGGCCTGGCTCGGCCGGCTGCGGGCGCTGCTCGACGAGCGCGGCGAGGGCGAGGACGCGCTGGTGGTGGTGGGCGCCCTGCACCTGCTGGGCGAGGACGGCGTGGTCGAGCTGCTGCGCGCGGAAGGTTACGCCGTCGAGCGGCTCTGAGCGGACGGCCGCGGCCAGCGGTATTCGGCCGCGCGCGGCGCCGGCGGCACCAGCACGATGCAATCCACCGGGCAGGGCGGCAGGCACAGCTCGCAGCCGGTGCACAGCTCCGCGATCACCGTATGCATGCGCTTGGGCGCGCCGATGATCGCGTCCACCGGGCAGGCCTGGATGCACTTGGTGCAGCCGATGCAGTCGTCCTCGACGATGAGCGCCACCACCGGCGGCTTCTCGGCGCCGTTGTCGGGATTGAGCGGCTTGGGCTCGCGGCCCAGCAGCGCCGCGAGCGCGCGCACGCCGGCCTCGCCGCCGGGCGGGCACTGGTTGATGTCGGCCTCGCCGCGGGCGATGGCCTCGGCGTAGGGCCGGCAGCCCGGGAAGCCGCACTGGGCGCACTGGGTCTGCGGCAGCAGCGCGTCGATGCGTTCGACCATCGGGTCGGCCTGCACCCGGAAGCGCACCGTGGCCCAGCCCAGCACCGCGCCGAACAGCGCGGCCAGGCCCACCACCACCAGCACCGCCTCGGGCATCAGGCCGGCACCATGCCGGTGAAGCCCATGAAGGCCAGCGACATCAGCCCGGCTGTGACCAGGGCGATGGGCGTGCCGCGCCAGGCGGCCGGCACGTTGGCGGCCTCGAGCCGTTCGCGCATGGCCGAAAACAGCACCAGCACCAGGCCGAAGCCCACCGCCGCGCCGAAGCCGTAGAGCACCGCCTCGAACAGCCCGCGCCGGGCCTGCACGTTGAGCAGGGCCACGCCCAGCACGGCGCAGTTGGTGGTGATCAGCGGCAGGTAGAGGCCCAGCACGCGGTACAGGCGCGGGCTCTGGCGGTTCATCACCGTTTCGGTGAACTGCACCACGGCGGCGATGACCAGGATGAAGCCCAGCGTGCGCAGGTGCTCCAGGCCCAGCGGCAGCAGCAGCCAGTGGTGCACGCACCAGGCCAGCGCGGCCGAGAGCGTGAGCACGAAGCCGGTGGCCAGGGCCATGCCGTAGGCGGCGTCGAGCCGGCGCGAGACGCCCATGAACGGGCACAGCCCGAGGAACTTCACCAGCACGAAGTTGTTGACGAACACGGCGCCGACCAGCAGCAGCACGAGCTCGCCCATGGCGCGCTTACCGGACCGGCATGCCCGGGGCGGCGGCCTCGTCGGCGCCGAGCAGGGCCAGGGCGCCGCCGTCGAAGCCGGCCGAAAGGATCATGCCCTCGCTCAGGCCGAAGCGCATCTTGCGCGGCGCGAGGTTGGCGATGAACACGACGCTGCGGCCCACCAGCTTCTCCGGCTCGCCGTAGCTGGCGCGGATGCCGCTGAAGATCTGCCGCTGGCCGAGTTCGCCGGCGTCGAGCAGGAAGCGCAGCAGCTTGTCGGAGCCCTCGACGAAGCCGCACTCGAGCACCTTGCCGATGCGCAGGTCGAGCTTGCTGAAATCCTCGATGCCGATTGTGGGAGGGCCTTCAGGCCCGACTTGTTTGCTGCTTGCCTTGCTGGCCGTCGGGCCTGAAGGCCCTCCCACAGAAGGCACTCCCACAGGCTTGAGGTCTTCCTTGCTGGCGTCGGTCATGGCTTCGAGTTGCTTGGGGTCGATGCGGGTCATCAGGGGTTCGAAGGGCGCGATGGCGTGGCCGAGCAGGGGCGCGGCGGCGTCGTCCCAGCGCGCCACCGGCGCGCGCAGGAAACCTTCGGCGCGCGCTACCGTTCCCGGCAGCACCGGGCGCAGCGCGGCGGCCAGCACGCGGAACAGGTTCAGGCCCTGGCTGCACACGGCCTGCAGTTCGGCGTCGGCGCCCTCCTGCTTGGCGATCACCCAGGGCTTGCGCTCGTCGATGTAGCGGTTGGCCTCGTCGGCCAGCGCCATCACCTGGCGCATGGCCTGGCCGTATTCGTCGCGGGCGTAACTTGCGGCCACCTCGCGCAGGCCGGCGACGAAGCGTTCGTACATCGCCGGCTCAGGCAGTTCCTCGGCCAGGCGGCCGTCGAAACGCTTGGAAATGAAGCCCGCGCAGCGGCTGGCGATGTTGACGAACTTGCCGACCAGGTCGGAGTTCACGCGCGCCACGAAGTCCTCGAGGTTGAGGTCGAGGTCGACCACGCCGGCGCCGGTCTTGACGGCGAAGTAGTAGCGCAGCGCCTCGGGGTCGAGCCCGGAATCGAGGTAGGTGCGGGCCATCACGAAGGTGCCGCGCGACTTGCTCATCTTCGCGCCGTTCACCGTCAGGTAGCCGTTGACGTGCAGCGCGGTGGGCGCGCGCATACCGGCGCCGTGCAGCATGGCCGGCCAGAACAGGCCGTGGAAATTGATGATGTCCTTGCCCAGGAAGTGGTGCATTTCCGTGGGCTCGGCGCCGCGCGGATTGCGCGCGGCGTCGGTGAAGGCGGCGAAGTCGGTGCCGGACTTCGCGCAAAAGGCCTTGAACGAGGCCAGGTAGCCGATCGGCGCGTCGAGCCAGACGTAGAAGAATTTGCCCGGCGCATCGGGGATGGGGAAGCCGAAGTAGGGCGCGTCGCGGCTGATGTCCCAGTCGCGCAGGCCGCCCTCGAGCCACTCGGCCAGCTTGGCCTTCACCGCCGGGTGCGCCACCTCGCCCTGCAGCCACTCGCGCAGGAAGGCCTCGAACTTGCCCAGCTCGAAGAAGTAGTGCTCCGAGTCGCGCAGCTCGGGCGTGGCGCCCGAGACCACCGAGCGCGGGTTCTTCAGGTCGGTGGGGGCATAGGCCTTGCCGCAGACCTCGCAGTTGTCGCCGTACTGGTCGGCGGCGCCGCAGTTGGGGCACTCGCCCTTGATGTAGCGGTCGGGCAGGAACATCTGCCGCTCGGGGTCGAACAGCTGCTGGATCGAGCGCACCGCGATGGCCTTCTGGCCGTGCGTACCGTCGCGCAGCCGGGTGTAGATCAGGCTGGCGAGCTCGCGGTTTTCGTCCGAGTGGGTGGAGTGGTAGTGGTCGAAGTCGACGCGGAAGGCGGCGAAATCGGCCTCGTGGCCGGCCTGGATGCCGCGGATGAACGCTTCGGGGGCGAGCCCGGCCTTCTCGGCGGCCAGCATGATCGGCGTGCCGTGGGCGTCGTCGGCGCAGACGAAGTGCGCTTCGCCGCCGGCCATGCGCCTCGCGCGCACCCAGATGTCGGCCTGGATGTAGCCCACCAGGTGGCCCAGGTGCAGGGGGCCGTTGGCATAGGGCAGGGCGGTGGTGACGAGGGCGGGGCGGGGCGCGGGCATCTGGGGGCGAGGGTCCTTCTCCGGAACCCCGCATTATCCCAGATCCGGGGCGCGCCCACGGCGGGCGGGCAAAAAAAGAGCCCGGCTTTCGCCGGGCTCCAAGGTGACGCGGTTTCCAGCTATCAGAAGCGGTGCTGGATGCTCAGGTTGAAGCGACGGCCCAGCGGATCGGCACCGACGAAGGCCTGGTAGAACGGGTAGCCGGTGAAGCTGGCGTCCTCGCGGCGCTGGTTGTTGAGCACGTTGACGACGGTGAAGGTCGCCGAGGTGTTCTCGCCGAAGCGCTTGCCGACCTGCCAGTTGTAGGTCATGTACGGCTGCAGGCGACGGCCCGAGAAGCCACCGGCCGCGTTGGTGAAGTCGCGACCGGCGTTGTTGCCGTTGGTGCCGATGCGGGTGCCGAACACGGTGGTGCTCCAGTCGCCCTTGCTCCAGCTGACCGAACCACGCACGCGGCTGCGGGCGTCGAGGTCGAGCGAGTCGCGGAAGTCGACCAGCGGGTCGGTGTCGAACTGCTTGAACTTGTCGGTCAGGGTGATCGACCAGCCCAGGTCAATGCCGAAGCGGCCCAGACGGTCGGTGTCCCAGGTGTAGCGCCAGGTCGCATCGACGCCGCTGGTGTCGGTCAGCGCGGCGTTGATGTAGGCCTGGTTCAGACGCAGGATCGAGCCATCCGTGGTGCCGCCCTGACGGACGACCAGGCCATAGATGTTCTGGCAGAAGGCCGAGTCCGAAGCGAACTCGAACGGGCTGCCGTCGGCGCGGACGCCGAGGCGGCAGTTGGCCTCGTTCTGGAGCAGGAAGCCGGCGCTGAGCTGCAGGGCCTGGTCTTCGAGTTCGATGCGGTAGTAGTCAACGGTGAGCGACATGCCGTCGATGATGTCCCACACGAAGCCGGCGCCCCAGGAGGTGCCTTCCTCTTCCTTGAGCAGCGGGTTGCCCGCGATCAGGGTCTGCGAGGTGTAGATGGTCGGGTCGCCGACCACGTTGCACTGCGGGATGGTGCGCGGGCCGAGGCCAGCGGCAACACCGACGCCGGCGCGGCAGGCGTACTGGTCGAGGATGCCCGAGAACGAACCGGCGCCCTCGGCGTAGACCAGCTGCATGTCCGGCGCGCGGAAGCTGGTGCTGTAGTTGGCACGCAGCAGCAGGCGCTCGAGCGGACGCCACTCGAGCGAAGCCATCGTGGTGACGGCGTCGTCGACCTGGGTGATGTCGTCGTACTTGTCGTAGCGGGCCGCCAGGTTGGCGGTCAGCGACTCGAACAGCGGGATGCGGAACTCGGCGCCCAGGGCGTAACGGTCGCGCTCGCCGACGGTACGACCCGAGCTGGTCAGGTTGTAGATCGTCTGGCTGTCGATCGGACGGGTCGGCAGGGTGCGCGGGTCGGAACGCAGGTCCACGGCCTGGCGGCCCCACTCGAGCACGCCGGCGAAGCCGACGGCGCCGGCCGGCATCTCGAACAGGTCGCCGGTGACGACGAAGTTCGCGGTGGTCGACTCGGCGTCACCCTCGTTGATCGCGCGGGTCGAGACCGAGCGGTACAGCTCCGGGGTGAACGGGGCGTTCCAGCGGGCCTCGTTGAGGTCGTAGATCGGGTAGAGCGCGCCATTGGCCGCCGCCTGGTAGCCCAGCAGCGGGCCCAGGAAGTAGTCATGCATGGCCTGCGACAGCAGGCGCGGACGGTCGGCGGTGTAGTCGTACTTCGAGTAGGCGACGTTGGCTTCCCAGTCGAAGCGCTCACCGAACATGCCGGCCAGGCCGGCGCTGACGTCGTAGGTGAACTCGTCGAACAGGGTGGTGGCCGCGTCGGCGCCGCCCAGCTCGAACGGGTTGAACACGCGCTGCAGGAAGGCGAAGCGGCCCAGGCCGGCGTCGTAGTAGCCGTTCACGCGGGCGCCGGTGGCGGTCAGCATGAACTGGTCGCCGGAGGTGGACCAGAACTCGGTGCCCGAGCTGGCGGCCGCCTGGCTGTCGTACATGTTGACCGAGCCGAACACGCGCAGGTTGTCGTTGATGTCGAACGTGGCGTAGCCGTAGGCGCTCATGAACTCGTTCTTGTTCGAGATCGTGCGCGAGCCGGGCTGGGTGAAGCCACCGCAGTAGGTGCCGCGGGCGGCGGTGGTCACGGTGGTGTAGCCGTACTGGTCGCAAACCGCCTGGCCGGGGTAGTAGATGGCCTGGCCGATGCCGCTGTTCACCGGGTTGAAGGCGCCCACGAACAGGGCCAGCGACGGGTTGGTGAAGTTCGGGCCGAGCGGGCCGTTGCGGGTGTCGGCGAGGAAGTCGCGCTGCGAGGCGAACACCGGCTCCTGGTAACCCGCCTGGAAGGCGTAGGTGGCGCTCCAGCGGTCGCCGGTGGCGCCGCCCGAGAACTCGAACACGGCCGAGTCGCCGCCGCCCTCGTCGGTGGTGCCGACCTGCAGGCGGACCAGCTGGCCGTCGTAGTTCTGGCGCAGCACCACGTTCACCACGCCGGAGATGGCGTCGGAACCGTAGATGGCCGAGGCGCCGCCGGTCAGGATCTCCACGCGCTCGACGATCGAGGACGGGATGGCGCGCAGGTTCACCACGTTGTTGTCGCGGTTGTACGGCTGCGGGTACTGGGCCGGGCGACGACCGTTGATCAGGGTCAGGGTGTACTGCGGGCCCAGGCTGCGCAGGTTGACCACCTGGGCGTTCGGGGTGAAGCCCGTGACGCCGAGGTCGCCGGTGAAGCTGGCGGTCGAGTTCTGGGTCAGCGTCTGCAGGGCGTCGCCGACGGTCTTGAAGCCTTCGCGCTCGAAATCATCGCGGGAAATCACGATGACCGGCGACGGGCCTTCGACCTCGGCGCGCTTGATGCGCGAACCCACCACTTCGACGGTGTCGAGCTGGGTGGTGCGGGAAGAGGCAGCCGCGGCTTCCTCCTCGTCTTCTTCCTGGGCTTCCTGGGCGACGGCGCTGAAGGCCATCGGCAGGGTCAGGGCGAGCGCAAGGGAGCGGGCGAGCACCGAACGGCGGTAGCCAGCGATTGGAGCAGTAGTCATTTGACCCCCTAGAATGGTCATGTAGTTGTGTGGTTCTGCTTGTCAGCGTTGAAGGCCGAAACCTGAACCCCGGGTTCAGCCTTAACCGGAACGTAACACATGCCGGGGCCGGATTGAACAGGCCCGGCGCCCCGCCTCGCAAAACTGAACAGTCCGGCCCGCGTCGCCGGAAAATAACCATTTGAATCAGGAGCTTGTGATGCCTTTGAACGAAGCCGACGTGCGCGCCGCCCTGGACGAGGTGGTCGACCCGCACGCGGGCCGGGGGCTGGTTGCGCTGGGCTGCGTCCGGGGCATCGGCCTCGACGGGGCCGACATCGCCGTCGACATCGTCCTGGGCTACCCGGCGGCGGGCTGGCACGAGGCCCTGGCCGCGACCATCCGCGAGCGCCTCTCGGCGCTGCCCGGCGCCGGCCGGGTCACCGTCGCGGTGGCCTCCCGGGTCCAGGCCCACAAGGTGCAGAAGGACCTGACCCCGCTGCCGAACGTGCGCAACATCATCGCCGTGGCCTCGGGCAAGGGCGGCGTGGGCAAGTCCACCACCGCGGTGAACCTGGCCCTGGCCCTGCAGGCCGAGGGCGCCACCGTGGGCGTGCTCGACGCCGACATCTACGGCCCGTCCATCCCCAAGATGCTGGGCCTGCAGGGCCGCCCGGACAGCCCCGACGGCAAGACCATCGAGCCAAAGCGCAACCACGGCCTGCAGGCCATGTCGATCGGCCTGCTGGTGGGCGAGGACACGCCGATGATCTGGCGCGGCCCGATGGTCACCCAGGCCCTGCAGCAGCTGCTGGGCGACACCCGCTGGGAAGGCCTGGACTACCTGGTCATCGACCTGCCGCCCGGCACGGGCGACATCCAGCTCACGCTTTCGCAGCGCATCCCGGTCTCGGGCGCGGTCATCGTCACCACGCCCCAGGACATCGCCACGCTCGACGCGCGCAAGGCCCTGCAGATGTTCAACAAGGTCGAGGTGCCGGTGCTGGGCATCGTCGAGAACATGGCCGTGCACGTGTGTTCGAACTGCGGCCACGCCGAGCACGTGTTCGGCGCCGGCGGCGGCGAGCGCATGGCCGCCCAGTACGGCGTGCCCCTGCTGGGCTCGCTGCCGCTGGACATCCGCATCCGCGAGCAGGCCGATTCGGGCGCGCCCACCGTGGCGGCCGACCCGGAATCGCCGCTGTCGCTGGCCTACCGCGACATCGCCCGGCGCGCGGCCGCCCAGCTCTCGCTGCAGGCCCGCAACCGCTCGCTGCCAAACATCGTCATCTCCAACACCTGAGCCTCCAGCCGCGCCGGCTAAGCCGCTAGAATCCCGCCTTCCGCCCCCGAGCCCGAAAACGCATGAGCATCAAGTCCGACAAGTGGATCCGCCGCATGGCCGAGCAGCACGGCATGATCGAGCCGTTCGAGCCGGGGCAGGTCAAGCATGCTGCCGACGGCCACCGCATCGTCAGCTACGGCACCTCGAGCTATGGCTACGACGTGCGCTGCGCGCGCGAGTTCAAGATCTTCACCAACATCAACTCCACGATCGTCGACCCGAAGGCCTTCGACCCGACGAGCTTCGTCGACGTCGAGTCGGACGTGTGCATCATCCCGCCCAACAGCTTCGCGCTGGCGCGCACGGTGGAGTTCTTCCGCATCCCGCGGGACACCCTGGTGGTGTGCCTGGGCAAGAGCACGTATGCGCGCTGCGGCATCATCGTCAACGTCACCCCGCTCGAGCCCGAGTGGGAGGGCCACGTGACGCTCGAGTTCAGCAATACCACACCGCTGCCGGCCAAGATCTACGCCGGCGAGGGCGTGGCCCAGATGCTGTTTTTCCAGTCCGACGAAGTCTGCGAAACCAGCTACAAGGACCGCGGCGGCAAGTACCAGGGCCAGACCGGGGTCACGCTGCCGCGCACCTGAGGCTGCGGCCTCAGGACTTCTTGAGCAGCAGGTTCACGCCCAGCACGATCAGTACCACCGGCCACCAGTCGAGCAGCATCCGCCAGATGCGGAACTCGGGGACGAGGTTGTTGGCCAGCAGCAGGGCGCCGAGCACGATCAGGATGATGGCGGGGACGAGGTTGGACTTCATGGCGGCTCCGGTTCAGGGGCCCGGGAACGCGTCCAGGCCTTGGCGAAGCGACGATACCAGCGCATCGCGCGCGCTGGCCACGTAGGGCTGGCGCTGGCCGGCGCCCCAGACGGGCCCGGGCCAGGCCGCGTCGCCTTCCTGGCGCGCCAGCACGTGCACGTGCAGCTGGCGCACGATGTTGCCCAGGGCGCCGATGTTGAGCTTGTGCACCGGCCCCAGGCCGCGCAGCAGGCGGCCGGCGAGGTTGATCTCGGCCAGCAGCAGGCGCTGCTGGTCGCCGGAGAGGTCGATCCATTCCTCGGCGCCCGGCACCCGCGGCACCAGCACCAGCCAGGGGAAGCGGGCGTCGTCCATCAGCCGCAGCTGGCTCAGCGGGCCCTCGGCCACCAGCACCGTGTCGCCCGCCAGGCGCGGGTCGGGCGCGAAAGCCCCGGACATGCTCAGCGCAGCGTCTTCTGGAAGAAGGCCAGGGTGCGCTCGAGTGCCTGCTTGGCGACGTCCTCGTTGTAGTCGGCGCGCTGGTCGCAGTTGAAGCCGTGGCCGGCGCCCGGCCAGACGTGGATCTCGGCCGAGGACAGCGCGTCGCGGTGCTTTTGCACGTCCTCGGGCGGGATCAGCGGGTCGTTCTCGCCGAAGTGCAGCATCAGCGGCGCCTTGGGGCGTTCGTGCAGGAAGGGCACGGTGCGGCCGCCGTAATAGCTGACCGCCGGCAGGCCCAGCCGGGTATTGGCCAGGTAGGCGACCGAGCCGCCCCAGCAGTAGCCGACCACGCCGACGCGGTTCTCGGCCTCGAGCAGGTCGTAGGCGCCGCGGATGCCGTCCAGCGCCCCCTCGAAGCCCAGTTCGGCGGTCAGTTCGCGACCCCGGGCCACGCCCGGCTCGTCGTAGGCGAGCTCGACGCCGCGGTCGACGAGGTCGAACAGCGCCGGGGCGATGGCCAGGTAGCCGTAGTTGGCGAAGCGGTCGGTGACCTGGCGGATGTGCGGGTTCACCCCGAAGATCTCCTGGACCACGATCAGGGCGCCCCGGGGTTTGTCGTGCGGTTTGGCCTGCCAGCCGGAAATGCGGCCGTGGCGGGTCGAGATGGAAATGGTCTGGCCCATGTCGGTTCCCCTGGATCGCTGCCCCGGCCGCTAGCCTACACCGGCGGGGTGCCGGCCGAAGGGTATAATCTGCGCCCCCGTCCCGACCCCATGCCCATGTCCGCCAGCCAGCCCAAGGTGGGCTTCGTCAGCCTCGGCTGCCCGAAGGCCCTCGTAGACTCCGAACGCATTCTGACCCAGCTACGGGTCGAGGGCTACGAGATCGTGCCCAGCTACGACGCCGCCGACGTGGTGGTGGTCAACACCTGTGGTTTCATCGACTCGGCCGTGGCCGAGAGCCTGGACGCCATCGGCGAGGCCCTGGCCGAGAACGGCAAGGTCATCGTCACCGGCTGCCTGGGCAAGCGCCCCGAGCAGATCCGCGAGGCGCACCCGGGCGTGCTGTCGATCAGCGGCCCGCAGGACTACGCCAGCGTGATGACCGCCGTGCATGCGGCGCTGCCGCCCAAGCACGACCCCTTCCTGGACCTGGTGCCGGACTACGGCCTCAAGCTGACCCCGAAGCACTACGCCTACCTGAAGATTTCAGAGGGCTGCAACCACCGCTGCAGCTTCTGCATCATCCCCTCGATGCGCGGCGACCTGGCCTCGCGCCCGGTGGACGAGGTGCTGCGCGAGGCCGAGAAGCTGGCCCGCGGCGGCGTGCGCGAGTTGCTGGTGGTGTCGCAGGACACCAGCGCCTACGGCGTGGACCTGAAATACGCCGAGCGCGAGTGGCGCGGCAAGCAGTACCAGACCCGCATGAAGGCGCTGTGCGAAGGCCTGGCCGAGCTGGGCACCTGGAACCGCCTGCACTACGTGTATCCGTACCCGCACGTGGACGACATCATCCCGCTGATGGCCGAGGGCAAGCTGCTGCCCTACCTCGACATCCCGTTCCAGCACGCCAGCCCGCGCATCCTCAAGCTGATGAAGCGCCCGGGCGCGGTGGACAAGACGCTCGAGCGCATCCAGCGCTGGCGCTTGATCTGCCCCGACATCACCATCCGCAGCACCTTCATCGTCGGCTTCCCGGGCGAGACCGAGGAAGACTTCGAGGAGCTGCTGGCCTTCATCGACCAGGCCGAGCTCGACCGCGTGGGCGCCTTCGCCTACTCGCCGGTGGAGGGCGCGGCCGCCAACGCGCTGCCGGATGCGGTGCCCGAAGAGGTCAAGCAGGAGCGCCTGGCGCGCTTCATGGCGCTGCAGGCCGACATCAGCACCGAGAAGCTCGAGCGCAAGGTCGGCACGGTGCAGCGCTGCCTGGTGGATGCCATCGACGGCGAGCTGGCCATCGCGCGCTCCATGGCCGACGCGCCGGAGATCGACGGCCTGGTGCAGATCCAGGACGGCGCCGCGGCGGGCCTCAAGCCCGGCGATTTCTGCGACGTGCGCATCATGGGCAGCGACGAGCACGACCTGTTCGGCCTCGTCGGCGAAGACGAAGACTGAGGCTGGGGGACGGAGGTAATTTGCCCGAGGGGATGCTGGCCTATGCCAGGATCTTGCCGGGCAAATTACCTCCGTCCCCTGCCTTTCCTACCCGTCGTATTCGACGGCGATGATGAGGTAGCGGGCCGGTCCCGCCGGCAGCAGCACTTCGACTTCGTCGTCCAGGCGCTTGCGCAGCAGCGCCCGCGCCAGCGGTGAATCGACGCTGATGTGGCCCAGCTTCGCGTCGGTCTCGTCCGGGCCGACGATGCGGTAGCGGGCGGTGTCGCCGGTGTCGGCGTGCTCGATTTCGATCCAGGCGCCGAAGAACACCGCCTCCGGGTCCGCCGGCCGCCCCTCGGGCACCTTCAGCACCTCCAGCCGCTTGCTCAGGTAGCACACCCGGCGGTCGATCTCGCCCAGCTGCTTCTTGCGGTAGGTGTACTCGGCGTTCTCGCTGCGGTCGCCCTCGGCCGCGGCGGCGGCCAGGGCCCTGACCACCTCGGGACGCCGGACGTGCCAGAGCTCGTCGAGCTCGGCGCGCAGGCGCGAGAAGCCTTCGCGGGTGATGATCGCCGTGGACTTCTCGCCCGGCGGCCGCCAGCGCGCCATGGCTCAGCCCGCGGCGGGCGCCGCCGGGATGTAGTGCAGCGGCGAATCGGGGCCGATCGGCAGCTCCAGCCAGATCCACACGCCGAACATCAGGCTCCAGCCGACCAGGAACACCATCGAATACGGCAGCATCGTCGCCACCAGGGTGCCGATGCCGGCCTTGGGCTCGTAGCGCTGGAAGAAGGCGATGATCAGGGCGAAGTAGCTCATCATCGGCGAGATGATGTTGGTCACGCTGTCGCCGACGCGATAGGCCACCTGGGTCATCTCGGGCGAGTAGCCCAGCAGCATGAACATCGGGATGAACACCGGGGCCATCAGCGCCCACTTGGCCGAGGCCGAACCCATGAACAGGTTCACCACCGCCGTGAGCAGGATGAAGCAGATGAACAGCGGGATGGTCGGCAGGCCGAGCGTCTTGAGGAAGTCGGCGCCCTCGACCGCGAAGATCAGGCCCAGCTGGGTCCAGTTGAAGAAGGCCACGAACTGGGCCGCGAAGAACACCAGCACCAGGTAGCCGCCCAGCGTAGCCATCGAGGCCGACATGCCCTTGATCACGTCGTTGTCGGACTTGATGGTGCCGGCGCCGATGCCGAAGGCGATGCCGGCCAGCACGCCATAGAGGAAGATGATCACCACCACGCCGCTGAGCAGCGGCGAGCGCAGGATGTCCTGCTTGGCGTCGAGCAGGAAGCCCGAGCCGGGGATCTGCGGCAGCTGCACCGTGGCGCCCCAGGCCTCGAAGCTGGCGCCGGCCGCCGGGTAGCCGCCCCAGAACACCAGCAGGGTGAACAGCAGCACGGTCATGCCGGCGTACACCATGCCGCGGCGCTCGGCCGGGCTCAGGCGCTGGTCGTCGGGCCTGGCGCCCTCGGCGAGGGTCAGCGTCGGCACGCTGGCGCCGGCGAAGCGCGGCGCGACGATCTTCTCGGTGACGAACCAGCCCAGCAGGGTGATCACCGGGGTCGAGGCGATCATGAAGAACCAGTTCGCCAGCGGGCTGACGGTGTAGTCGGCGTCGACGATGCGCGCCGCCTCCTGCGACAGGCCCGAGAGCAGCGGGTCGATGGTGCCGATCAGCAGGTTGGCCGAGTAGCCGCCCGAGACGCCGGCGAACACCGCCGCCATGCCCAGGATCGGGTGCCGGCCGGCGGAGAGGAAGATCAGCGCGCCCAGCGGCACCAGCAGCACGTAGCCGATCTCGCTGGCCATGTTCGACATCACGCCGGCGAACACCAGCACCGGGGTCAGCAGCACGCGCGGCGCCGCCAGCACCAGCATGCGCAGCGAGGCGCCGATCAGTCCGCTGTGTTCGGCCACGCCGATGCCGATCAGGGCCACCAGCACCACCCCCAGCGGGGCAAAGCCGGTGAAGTTGGTCACCGCGCCGGTGAGCATGCGGTGCAGGCCCTCGATGCTCAGCAGGTTCACCGGGGTCACCAGCTCGCCGCTGGCCGGGTGCGCCACGCTCAGGCCGGCCACCGAGGCCAGCCAGGAGGCCAGCACCACCAGCACGGCCAGCAGGGCGAACAGGGTCGCCGGATGGGGCAGGGCATTACCGCCGCGCTCGACGATGGTCAGGAAACGGTCCATCAGGTTGCGCTTGGTGGGCGTGGAAACTTCCATTCAACTCTCCGGTGGGTGCCTTCCCGCGGCTCGCCGGCCCCGGGGCGCCCGACTATAACCGACCCGGCCGGGCGGCCGCCCCCCGGCCGGCCCGGCGTGGATAATGAGGGGCGTTCATCCGGGGAGGGGACGATGACGATATTCCTTGGCTTGGTGCTGCTGGTGGCGGCGTTCTGGGCGGTGTTCGCCTTCAACCGGCTGGTCCGGCTGCGCAACCAGGTGCGCGCCGGCTGGAGCGACATCGACGTGCAGCTGATGCGCCGGCACGACCTGGTGCCGCGCCTGGTGGAGGCCGTGCGCGCCTACGCCGGGCACGAGAAGGCGCTGCTAGAGAACGTCACCGCGCTGCGGGCCCGGGCGATGGCCACGCAGTCGCCGGCGGCGCTGGCGGCGGTCGAGCGCGAGCTGGAGGCCGGGTTGGGCCGGATCGTGCTGCTCAACGAGGCCTACCCGGACCTCAAGGCCAGCGAGAACTTCCTGCAGCTCCAGCGCGACCTGGTGCAGGTCGAGGACCACCTGCAGTACGCCCGGCGCTTCTACAACGGCGCCGTGCGCGCCAACAACGACGGCGTGCAGCGCTTCCCCGACCTGGTCGTGGCGCGGGCCTTCGGCTTCGGCGAAGCCGAGTTCTACGAGGCCGGCGACGCCGCCAGGCCGGCGCCGACGCTGGGGCTGGGCGCGTGAGCCCCTGGCTGCGGTTGCTGGCGGCGCTGGGCCTGGCGCTGGCCGCGGCGGGTACGGCCGCGCAGGAGCGCATCCTGGCCTACCACGCCGACATCGTCGTGCAGGCCGACGGCGGCATGGAGGTGACCGAGCGCATCACCGTGCGCGCCGAGGGCCAGCGCATCCGCCGCGGCATCTACCGCGACTTCCCGACCCGCTACAGGGACGCCGCGGGCAACCGCTACGTCGTGGACTTCGAGGTGCTCGGCGTCGAGCGCGACGGCCGCCCGGAGGCCTGGTTCACCGAGCGACAGTCCAACGGCGTGCGGGTGAACACCGGCAACGACGACTTCCTGCCGGTGCCGGCCGACATCACCTTCGCCATCCGCTACCGCACCTCGCGCCAGCTGGGCTTCTTCGAGGGCCATGACGAGCTGTACTGGAACGTCACCGGCCTGGGCTGGGACTTCGCCATCGAGCAGGCCAGTGCGCGCGTCACGCTGCCGGCGCCGGTGCCCTCCGACGACCTGCGGCTCGAGGCCTACACGGGTGCGTCGGGCCTGCAGGGCCGCGATTACGTCGCGGGCTCTCCGGAGCCCGGGGTGGCCGAGTTCCGCAGCACGCGGGCGTTTGGCTCCTACGAAGGCCTGACGATCGTCGTCGGCTTTCCCAAGGGCCTGGTCGTGCAGCCCACCCGCGCCCAGGGCCTGGCCTGGCTGCTGCGCGACAACGCCGGCGTGCTGGTGGCGCTGGTCGGCCTCCTGCTGCTCCTGCCGTGGTACCTGCGCAGCTGGCACCGCGTGGGCCGCGACCCGGCGCCGGGCTCGGTCTTCCCGCGCTACGAGGCGCCGGCGGATTTCTCGCCGGGCGAGCTGCGCTACCTGTGGAAGCAGGCCTACTCCGACCGCTGCTTCGCCGCCGACGTGGTCGACCTGGCGGTGCACGGCCAGCTGGCCATCGAACAGTCGGCCAAGAAGGAATGGACGCTCGAGCGCCTGGCCGCCGCCGCACCACCGCGCGCGGCCGGCCAGCGCGCCGTGCTCGAGAAGCTGTTCAGGTCCGCGCCGCGCATCGAGCTCAAGAACACCAACGCCTCGGCCATCGGCGGGGCGCGCATGCACCACCTCAAGGCGCTGGACAAGCGCATGCACCCGGACTACTTCAAGCGCAACGGCTGGCCGCTGTTCTGGGGCTGGCTGTTTTCGATCGGCTACGGCGCGCTGGCCTTCCTGGTCTCCGGCGGCGCCGGCATTCCCCTGATCATCGTGCTGCTCGTGCTCACCCTGGTGCTGCACGGCGTGTTCGGTTGGCTGATGAAGGCGCCGACGGCGCAGGGCCGCAAGCTGCTCGACGAGATCGAGGGCCTGCGCCTGTACCTGGGCGTGGCCGAGCGCGACGAGCTGGCACGGCTGGCGCGGCCCGGCGCCCCCGCGGCGCCCGCGCCCGACCCGGAGCGCTACCAGGCGCTGCTGCCCTACGCGCTGGCGCTGGAGGTCGAGGAGGCGTGGACCAAGCACTTCACCGCCGCGGTGGGCGCCGCCCAGGCCGAGCAGACCGCGCGCTCGATGGGCTGGTACCGCGGTTCGCCGGGCTCGATGGCTACGCTGGGCTCGATGAGCCAGTCGCTGGGCAGCGCGCTGAGCTCGCAGATCTCTTCCTCGGCCACGCCGCCCGGCTCGAGCTCGGGGGGCGGGGGTGGTGGCTCCTCGGGCGGTGGCGGCGGCGGCGGCGGAGGCGGCGGCCGCTAGCCGCACCTGTTCCCCTCAGCGCTTGCCGCCCAGCAGCCCGCCGAGGATGCCGCGCAGCAGCTGGCGGCCCAGCCCGTTGGCGACGGTGCGCGTGGCCGACTTGGCCGCGGCCTCCACGGCGCCCTGGCGGCGCTTGGTGCCCCAGAGGAACTCGTCCATCTTCGAGCGTGGGGCCTCGGCCGGGGCCTTGCCGGCCGGCGCGCCCGGCGCCGGGGCCTCGGGCGCGGCGGCCTGCTCGGCGCGTTTGGCCAGCATCTCGAAGGCCGACTCGCGGTTCACCGCCGCGTCGTACTTGGCGCCCACCGGGCTGCGCGAGCGCACCAGCGCGCGCTCCTCGTCGGTGATCGCGCCCATCCGGCAGCGCGGCGGGCTGATGATCGCCCGTTCCACCGGCATCGGCACGGCCTTGGCCATCAGCATCGACACCAGGGCCTCGCCCACGCCCAGCTCGCCGATGGCCCGGGCCACGTCCACCTTCGGGTTCTGCACGAAGGTTTCGGCGGCGGCGCGCACGGCCTTCTGGTCGCGCGGGGTGAAGGCGCGCAGGGCGTGCTGCACGCGATTGCCCAGCTGGCCCAGCACCTCGTCGGGGATGTCGTCGGGATTCTGCGAGCAGAAGTAGATGCCCACGCCCTTGGAGCGGATCAGGCGTACGACCTGCTCGACGCGCTGCCTCAGCGCCGGCGGGCAATCATTGAAAAGCAGGTGCGCCTCGTCGAAGAAGAACACCAGCTTGGGCACGTCCAGGTCGCCGACTTCGGGCAGGGTCTCGAACAGCTCGCTCAGCAGCCACAGCAGGAAGCTCGAATACAGGCGCGGGCGCAGGATGAGCTGGTCGGCGGCGATGAGGTTGATCACGCCGCGGCCGGACATGTCCTGGCGCATCAGGTCGGACAGCTGCAGGGCGGGTTCGCCGAAGAACTGCTTGCCGCCGTCCTGCTCGAGCCGCAGCAGGGCGCGCTGGATCGCCGCCACCGACTGCGGGCTGACCAGGCCGTAGCGCTGCGAAACCTCGGCCTTGTTCTCGGTGGTGAAGTTGAGCAGGGCGCGCAGGTCGTCGAGGTCGAGCAGCAGCAGGCCGTTGTCGTCGGCCAGCTTGAAGGCGATGTCCATCACGCCCGACTGGGTGTCGTTGAGCTCGAGCATGCGCGACATCAGCGCCGGCCCGACCTCGGACACCGTGGTGCGCAGCGGGTGGCCGAGCCGGCCGTACAGGTCCCAGAACACCACCGGGCTGGCCTCGTTGGCGTAGCCTTCGAGGCCGATCTGCTGCACGCGGGCGGCGATCCGCTCGTTCATCGCGCCGGGCATGGCCAGGCCGGCGATGTCGCCCTTCACGTCGGCCATCACCACCGGCACCCCCAGTCGCGAGAAGCCCTCGGCCATCACCATCAGGGTCACCGACTTGCCGGTGCCGGTGGCGCCGGCGACCAGTCCGTGGCGGTTGCCGTACTTGCCGAGCAGGTGCACGGGCTGTTCGCCCTTGCCGATCAGGATGTCGCTCATCGAGGGGGGGCTCCGCGGGGACTCGCCCGATTCTAGCCGCAGGGCAGGGCGGCCGGCGCTTGCCGCGGCGGCGCTGGCCTCGCTAGTCTGCCGCCCTGTTTTCCGGAAGTCCCCGATGCGTCCCTCATTCCTGCTGGTCCTGTGCGCCGCCCTGGCGCTGTCCGCCCCCGCCGAAGCCCGCCGCGTGCCGGCCAACGCCCAGAAGCTCTACGACCAGCTCGAGGCCGCCAGCGACCAGTTCCGCGACGGGCTGGCCCAGCTCGGCCGCGGCGAGGCGGTGCAGGGACGCGAAACCATCCGCGAAGCCTCCGCGACGCTGCTCGAGTCCGCCCGCCGCTGCGGCGACACGCGCGGCTGCGACACGGCGCGCTTCCTGGCCGCCTACGACGCGCTGGTGCAGGAGGGCGCGGGCATGGCGGGCGGCGGCGAAGGCTTCAGTACGCCCACCGATGGCGTTCGTCCGGCCGACGAGGCTTCGCCGGTGCTGGGTGCCATGCCCAACGCGGCGCGGCCCGTGGCGATGCTCAACGGCCGCGACCTGCGCGAGGTTATCGAGCTCAACGAGCCGGTGCGCGCGGCCCTGGCCGAGTGGCTGACCTGGATGCGCCCGCAGCTGATCACCAGCTGGGAGAACTACCAGCAGATGCGCTTCCTGATGTGGCCCGAGTACGAGCAGGCCGGCCTGCCCGAGGCGCTGCTGTTCGGCATCCTGGCCAAGGAATCCAATGGCCGCGTGCACGCCGTCTCGCGCGCCGGCGCGGCCGGCCCGATGCAGTTCATGCCGGCCACCGGTGCGCGCTTCGGCCTGGGCTGGCGCGATGGCTTCGACACCCGCTACGACCCGCAGCTGGCCGCGCGCGCCAGCGTGCTGTACTTCAACGAGCGCTTCGCCGAGCTGGGCAACGACCTCGAGTTCGCCGTGGCCGCCTACAACGGCGGCGAGGGCCGGGCGCTGCGGCTCAAGCGCGCCGCCGGCGACAAGTCCTTCTGGCACCCGGACGTCTACGGCCAGCTGCCGCCCGAGACCCGCGACTACGTGCCCTACGTGCTGGCCGCGGCCTGGCTGTTCCTTCATCCGGAGGAGTACGGCCTGCAGTTCCCCCGGGTCGATGGTGCCGCCACGGTGCTCCAGCTGCAGGCACCGGCGTCGATCTACCAGCTCTCGATCTGCCTGGGCGGCCCGCGCGAGGGCTACTTCCGCGCGCTGCGCAACCTCAACCCGCGCTACGAGCCGCACGTGCCGATCGCCGCGGGCACCGAGCTGCGCGTGCCGGTGGCCGTGCCGCCCGAGTACCAGCGTCACTGCGTCACCGGCCCGCGCGCGGAGCAGGCGGTGCAGCTGATGGCCGCCAGCAAACCCACCGTTCCCGCGACCGCCACGCGCCCGCCCGCGGCGGGCGGCGCCGCGGGGCGCAGCTACCGCGTGAAGTCCGGCGACACCCTGCACGGCATCGCCCGCCGCAACGGCTGCCGCAGCGCCGAGGCCCTGGCCCGCACCAACGGCCTGCGCTCGCCCTACGTCATCCGCGCCGGGCAGACCCTGCGGCTCGACGGCTGCCGCTAGCGTCGGCGTCCACGCCGCCTTAAGGCCCGGCGGGGCTAGCATCGGGTTTCGTTCCAGGGGAGCCCCGCCATGAGCCATCGCATCGATCCGGACGGCAGCCGCCTGCCGATCAAGCTTGATTCGACCAGCAACGGCGAGTTCATGCCGGTGCCGCTGGGGCCCGAGCACCTCCAGGCCAATGCGCTGGCGGCCGAACAGGCCGGATTGAATGCGCGGCGCCTCGGCGTCGGCCGTCGCGACTTCCTGGTCTCCGCCTGCGGTGCCGCCAGCTCGCTGCTGGCGATGAACGCGGCCTACGCCGCGGCCGGCAAGCGCGGCGGATTCTTCGACGTGCCGCCGGAAGCGGCGCTCGAACCGGCGGCGGCCGAGGCCAGTGTCTCGGGCCGCGAGTTCATCTTCGACGTGCAGGGCCACTTCGTGAATCCGACCGGCGCCTGGACGCGCACGCTGCCCGAAGGCGCGCGCCCGCTGTCGGGATTCTCCACCGAAGGCTGCGCGGCGGCGCAGCTGGGCGGCAACCTCGACCGGCTGCAGTGCTTCGGCCCGGACGCCTTCCTGCGCGATATCTTCCTCGACTCCGACACCTCGCTGATGGTCCTGAGCTTCGTGCCCTCGACGCGCGAGGGCGAACCGCTGACGATCGAGGAGGCCGCCGCCACCGCGGCCATCGTCGAGACGATGCAGGGCACGCACCGCCTGTTCCTGCATGGCCGCGTGAACCCGAACCAGGCCGGCGACCTCGAGGACATGGAGCGCCTGGCGACGCAGTTCAGGATCAGCGCCTGGAAGACCTACACGCAGTGGGGCCCGAACGGCGAGAGCGGCTTCTGGATGGACGACGACGCGGGCCTGGCGATGATCGAGAACGCGCGCCGGCTCGACGTGCGCAACATCGCCATCCACAAGGGCCTGCCCTTCGGGCCGCGCAGCTACGAGTACAGCACCTGCGCCGACATCGGCCGCGTGGGCAAGCGCTTCCCGGACGTGAACTTCCTGATCTACCACTCGGGCTTCGTCACCGACAAACCCGAAGGCCCCTACGACCCGGCGCGCACGGACGGCATCGACTCGCTCGTCTCCTCGGTGCTGGCGGCGGGGCTGGGCAAGGGCAGCAACGTCTACGCCGAGCTGGGCTCGACCTGGCGCTTCCTGATGCGCGACCCGGATTCGGCGGCGCATGCGCTGGGCAAGTTGCTCAAGTACCTGGGCGAGGACAACATCCTCTGGGGCACCGACTCGATCTGGTACGGCAGTCCGCAGGACCAGATCCAGGCCTTCCGCACCTTCCAGATCAGCCCGGAACTGCGCGAGAAGCATGGCTACCCGGAGATCACGCCGGCGATCCGCGCCAAGATCTTCGGCCTCAACGCGCTCAAGCTCTACCCGGTGGCGCGCGACGTGCTCGACCAGCACCTGGGCCGCGACGCCGTCGCCCGCGCCCGCGAGAACTACCGCAACGCCCCGGACCCGAGCTTCCTCACCTACGGCCCGCGCACCCGCCGCGAGTTCCTCAACTTCAAGGCCTGGGGCGGCTGAGCCCACCGCCTGGAGGCGCTCCTACAGGGGGAGCGCCGTGGGGTCAGAGGCTGTCCCAGCCGGGGCGGGGTTTGAAGCGATCGCCGTGCTTGGCCGCGAGTTCT
>Ga0208242_100537_pt1 | contig 20919 bp, 26 predicted proteins | sample SubbioAug_CSW13A_FD_184825 | JGI IMG/M metagenome (GOLD analysis project Ga0208242, IMG submission 184825) | Serpentinite rock and fluid subsurface biosphere microbial communities from McLaughlin Reserve, California, USA - CR12Aug_CSW13A (SPAdes) | ecosystem: Environmental > Terrestrial > Deep...
TCTTCCAGCGGCTGGTCCAGCTTGATCGTGAAGACGATCTCTTCGTTTTCCAGCGCCGTGCCGCCCACAATCGTCAGGTTCACCGTGTCTTTGGTGTCTTGCACCGTCACCGTTGACACCGCACCAATGTCAAGTGCCTCGTAATTGCCACCCACCGCATTTTCAATCGTCAGCTCGAACGTCTCGCCGTCCACGTAAGGATCGTCACCTTGCACAGCAAACGTCACGCTACCACTGGTCTGACCCGCCAGGATCGTGATTTGCTGACTGTTGCTCAGCGTCAGCACCAAGTTGCTCCCCTGCGGGGCGTTATCAACCGTTGCCGTAATCGTGACGTTGCCGCCTTCGTCCACCGTCGGGCTGTTCAGCGTAACAGCGGTCGGATCGTTGTCATCCACCACACCAATGTTGGTGCTCTGGTCGATGTTCAGCTGATCGTACTGGCCTCCCGAGGCGCCGGTCACGGCCACATCCACCAAGTCGCGGCCCTGGATGTATTGGTCGTCACCACGGATTTCGAGCGGCACAAACCCAGCGCCCTCACCCACCGGGATGGTGATCGTCTGGCCGTTGCTCAAGGTCAGCACCAGCGGCGAGCCGGTGGGCGGCACGTCAACTTGGGCCACGAGGCCCACCGGCGTGCCCTCGATCACGTCATCGCCGTCGATATAAACAAAACCCCCGTTCGGGTCACGCAACGGCTGGCCGTTGTCGTCCAGCAGTATGTAGCGCAAGGTCACGGTGCCCACCACGGGCTCGTCGGCCTCTGGTGCAGCAGAACTCAGCAGCACCTCGTCCGGCCCGCCTTGCGGGTCAAACGTGTAGTCGTAAGCCAGCGGGTCCACGCCTTCCACTACACGCAGCAACCGCACAAAGTCGCTGCCATCCCCACCGGCACCACCGCCGGCGCCGGCCGCCGCGGCTTCCAGCTCTTCGGTCAGGTCACCGCCCTGCTCCAGCACCTGGGTGATCTGGTCGATGGTGCCGGTTTGCACCGCGGCATCGGCCGTGGTGGGGGTGTCTTGGGTTTGCGCCATGGTTTCGTCCACGCGCACAGCCTGGTTGGGGCCCATGGCCAGCACCTGACCGTCTTCCATCATCAGCTCCACCCGGGCGCCGGCGGCGGTGCGGATGGTTTCGCCTTTCTGGATGACGTCGCCCACCTTGAGGGCGCGGGTGGTGCCGTCGGCTTGGACGACGACGGCGTTACCGGTGACAGACAGTACGGTGGCTTGGGCCATGGAAACACTCCTGCTTATGGATATGGCCGCAGCTTACCCCCGGTAAGTGCTGCGGCCATTGGACTTAAGTACAGTTTTGCAGGGCGGCTCAGGCGTCTTTGCGCAGGTTGCCGTTGTCCAGCAGTTTCTGGATGATTTCGACGTCGCTGCTGCCGCCGGCGTAGGCTTGCAGCTCGAGCAAGCTGACGTTGTCGAAGGTGAGGGTTTGCAGCGCGTCGGGAATGCCGTCGCCGTTGAGGTCGGCACCGGAGGCCACCTGCATGACGGCATGGCCCGCATCGTTCTCGCCAAAGCTGAGGTACTGGTCCAGCACCTGGGCGCTGAATTCGGGCACGTCGAGCAGGTCGCTCAGGTCGAAGCTGTCGCCGCCTTCGTCCACATGGGCCAGGGTGAAGCCGTCGTCGGTGTCGAGCGCGTCGGGAATGCCGTCGCCGTCGCTGTCGATGGAAAAGTCGGGCAGGTCGGTGGCCTCGGCCCCACCAAAGCTGTAGCTGCTGGCCGCCAGCAGTGGCGCAGCGGGCTCGAGCCCATTGACGGTGTAACCCACGCTGATGTTGAGGTTGGCGGTGTCGTAGTCCCCGTCACTGTCGGTAAGGGTGTAGCTGAAGGTATCCAGCCCACCGCCAGTGCCGTGGGGCGTGTAGGTGTAGTCGCCATCGGGCTCCACCACCAGGTTGCCGTAGGAGCCGGCCACGGTGACGATGCCGGTGTCGGGGTCCACCAGCCCGCCGTCGAAGCTCCAGCTGTGTTGGCCGAAATCGCCATCGCCCAGGGTGTCGTTGCTGAAGATGTTGCCAGTGGCGGGCACGATGTCCACCACGTCGTTCACGGGCGTGGAGAAGTAGTGGTCGGAGTCGATCTGCACCTCGGCGGCGGCCTGGCCGTTGGTCACGTCGTTGAGCGTGAACTGGATGCGGTAGTCGCCCCCGTCGGCAAAGGTGTGGCTGAAGATGCCGTCGGCGTTGGGGTCGGTGATGTCGGCCACGTAGCTCCAGCCGTCGCCGGTGCGCTGGTACACGGCGGCGCGGAACTGGTCGAGCGCGGCGTCTTGCACCAGGTCGTCATTGGGGCGCAGGGTGAACTGGAAGGTGTCGTTGGCGTTGACCGAAAACTGCGGCGTGGCTACGTAGTCGAACGACGCGTCGGAGCGCGCCACGTCGGTGATGACGAAACTGGGCTTGAGCTCGCTCTCGCCACCGTGGACAAGGTGGAAGGAGTTGTCGCTGGCGATCCATTTGTCCAGATGGCCGCTGAGCACGTTGGGGCCATGGCCGGCAATGCGCGCCTCGGCGTTGAACTCGCCGCCGGTGCGGGTGACGGCGACGATGGCCGTGTCATTGTCGTCCTCCGCGGCAGGGTACGCTGGCGGTGGCGGTGGCGGTGGCGGTGGCGGTGGCGGTGGCGGTGGCGGTGGCGGAGGTGGCGGCTCTACCGGCTCTTCACCCGGCACGGGCACAGCTTCGGCGCCAATGACGCCGCCGGTGCCACGCACGTCATCGATCGGCGGACGGTCTTCCACGTTGTATTCGTAGCTCAGCGGCGAGACGCCTTCGGCGATGCGCAGCAACCGCACGAAGCTGCTGCCGTCGCCACCTCCGCCGCCGCCCACACCGGCCGCTGCGGCTTCGAGTTCGTCGAGGTCGCCGCCGCGTTCGAGCACGTCGATCACGGCGTTGATGGCTTCGGTGAGGCCGGGGTCGGCCGCCACCGGGGCGTCGGCGCCCACCAGCCAGGCCTGCCCGTCACCCAGGCCCAGCGTCTGGCCATCGTCGAGCCCCAGTTGCACGGTGGCGCCGGGCGCCGGGCGGATGGTGTCGCCCGCCTGCACGGTGTCGCCCACCGCCAGTATGCGCGGCACACCCGCCGCGTCAATCACGATCACCTTGCCCGTGAGAGCCTGCACGGTTGCCGATTGCGCCATCTAACACCTCCTGAGATTTGACTGCCAATACTGACAGTTTCATCCCCGGTGGTCAAAGGCTTCTTGATGCCGATCAAATCAGGCCAGAATCGCCGTCGTCGAGCAGTTGCAGGCGTTTGCTCAGGGTGCTGCGGGTCTGGCGGCGCTCCAGCAGCTTGGCCTGCGCCGCGGGCGGGAAATCGGTGAACTGGATGACGCCTCGGTTGATGAGGATGTCGATCAGGTCTTCGGTGATGCGGGCCAGGCCCGCGTCGGTGCTGGCCAGGGCCTTGTGGCCGGCATCGTCGGGGTCGGGCGCGGCGGGGTCAGGCGTCTGCATGGGCGGGCTCCCTCAAGCGTTGGCAGGGTGGCCCGACAGATGCAGCACCAGCTGCACGCGGTCGCGCACACCGAGTTTGTCGAACACTGTGCCCAGGTGGGCCTTGACGGTGCGCTCGGAAATGAACAGCTGCGCCGCCACTTCTTTGTTGGACTTGCCTTCGGCCACGGCGCGGGCCACCTGCAGCTCCCGCTCCGACAGCACGGACAAGTCGGCCCGTGCCGCAGCGGGCGCCGGGCTGCGCTGCAGCACCTCGCGGGTGGCGGCCATGAGCCGCTGCACCAGACTGGGTCCCACCCACAGGCCGCCATGGGCCACCACCTGCGCCACTTCCTGCATGAGCGTGGGCACGGCCAGCAGGTGGCAGTAGCCGCGGGCACCGGCGTCGATCGCGCGCAGGCCTTCGGCGTCTTGCGGCACACCGCTCACCACCACCACGGCGCTGTCGGGCTGCTGCCGCACCAGCTCGGCCACGCGGGCGGCCCAGTCGGGGTAGGTCACTGGCACCCACACGGTGTCGCCGGCCTTCACCGTGGCCGCCAGGGTGGCCCAGTTGCTCCATTGCCCCCCCGGAAAAGCCTGCAGCCAGCGCTCGGGCGGGGTAAGGGCCGCGCCACCGGGAGCGCCGGCCGCACGGGTGTTGACCAGAAAGTGTTGCTTGCTCATGGCGTTGGGGCGGTTCAGCGGTGGACGGTTCAGCGTTCGGACAGGGCGTTGGCCTTGGCCCGCAGCACCGGCTTGAGCAGGTAGGCCAGGACGGTTTTCTTGCCGGTGAGGATGTCGACCTGCGCCACCATGCCGGGGATGATGGGCAGCCCCTCGCCCAGGCTGGCTTCGCGGGTGCGCAGGCGCACGATGTAGAAGGCGTTGCCACGGTCATCGATCACCGAGTCGGCACCGATGCTTTCCACATCGGCCTTGAGCCCGCCGTAGATGGCAAAGTCGTAGGCCGTGAACTTGACGGTGGCTTCCAGCCCCGGGCGCAGGAAGGCGATGTCCTTGGGCGTGATCTGCGCCTCGAGGATGAGCGCGTCGTCCAGCGGCACCACCTCGACCACCTCGCGGCCCGGCTGCACCACCCCGCCCACGGTGTTGACCAGCAGCCGCTTGACGGTGCCGCGCACCGGCGACTTGATCTCGGCCTTGGCCACCTTGTCTTCCAGGGCCCGCCCGCCTTCGGACAAGGCCGACAACCGGCTCATGGTTTCCGACAGCTCGGTGCTCATCTGGTTGCGGGCATTGAGCTGCACCTCTTCGATGCGGCGCTGCGCCTCGGCAATGGCGGCCTGCACGCGGGAGATCTGTGCCCCCGCCTGGTCGCGCTCCCCGCGCAGGCGGGTGGCCTGCTGCTCCAGCCGCAGCACCTCCACCTCCGACACGGCACCGGTGGCCACCATGGGGCGGGTGGCGTTGAGCTCGCGCTGCAACAGCTCCAGCCCGCGCTCGGCCGACTCGCGGCGCGAACGCGCTTCGTTCAGCTCCTGCTGCCGCTGGCTCAGCTGGCTCTGGGTGATGGAGATCTGGGCATTGATTTCGGCCCGGCGCGATTCGTACAGGCTGCGCTCCTGGGCCACGATGTCGGGCGCGTCCTTCAGCAGGTCGGGCGGGGGGTTGAACGCCCGCCCCTGGGTGAGGGCCTGCAGCCGCTCAGCCTTGGCCCGCAGCGCCAGCTGGCTGACCCGGCTTTCGCCCAGGCTGGAGGCGAAGCGGGTCGGGTCCACCCGCAGCATGAGCTGCCCGGCCTCGACCACTTGGCCTTCGCGCACCAGGATTTCTTCCACCACGCCACCGTCCACGCTCTGGATGATCTGCAACTGGCTGGTGGGCACCACCTTGGCTTCGCCACGCGTGACCTCGTCCACCTTGGCCAGTGACGCCCACACCAGCAGCAGCACCAGCACCACCGCCGCACCGCGCAGCAACACCCGCGCACGCAGCGGCTCCTGCTGCAGCTGCGCCCAATCGGCATCGGCGGCCCAGTTCAGGGCATCGCGCTCGGGGGCGTCGGCCCCCAGGCGCTTGACCACCCGGCCAAACAGCGTTTCCCCCACGCGGGTCGCCTGGCCGGTGACCCGCCCGATGCGCTCAAAGTCTTTTTCGTTGAGTTCCGACATCACGCAGCCTTTCCGATGCGGCCCTGGCGCAACGCCTGGATCACCTGGTCCTTCGGACCGTCGGCCACGATGCGGCCGGCGTCCATGACCACGATGCGGTCCACCAGGTCGAGCAGCGAGGTGCGGTGGCTGATGAGGATGACTGTCTTGCCGGGCATGAACTCGCGCAGCCGGGCCTTGATGTCTTCCTCGCTCGAGTGGTCCATGGAGGCGGTGGGCTCGTCGAGCAGCAGGATGGACGGGTCGTTGATCACCGCCCGCGCAATGGCCACGCCCTGGCGCTGCCCGCCCGAGAGCGACTCGCCGCGCTCGCCCACCACCATGTCGAAGCCCTGCGGGTGGTTGTTGACCAGGTCCAGGATGCCACCGATGGTGGCCGCCTTGAGCACGTCGGCGTCGTCGGCCAGCGGTGCGCCCAGGGTGATGTTCTCGCGCAGGGTGCCGTAGAACAGCATCACGTCCTGCTGCACGTAGCCGATGTGGCGGCGCAGCTCGGCCGGGTCGAGCTGCCGCTGGTCGATGCCGTCGACCAGCACCGCACCACTGCTGGGCCGGTACAACCCCAGGATGAGTTTTTCCAGCGTGGTTTTGCCCGACCCGATGCGGCCCAGGATGGCCACCTTCTCGCCCGGCTGGATGCGCAGGTTGACGTTGCGCAGCGACGGCTGGGTCTGGCCCGGGTAGCTGAACGACACGTCGCGGAACTCGATCGCACCGCGGATGGTGCCGCGGGTGACGAAGTTGGCGTCTTCAGGGCGCTCCACCTCGCGCTTCATCATCTCGTTGAGCGAGGTGAGCGCGGTGGACGCGGTGTGGTACTGCACCAGCAGGCCAGCCACCTGCCCCACCGGCGCCATGGCGCGCGAGGCCAGCATGGTGCAGGCGATCAGCCCACCCATGGACAGCTCACGTTCACCGATGAGGTACACCCCCACGATGACGATGAACATGTTGATGGCCTGCTGCACGAAGGCCGACGAGTTGGTGGCGCTCGACGACAGCAAGCGCAGCTGCGCCCCCACCCGGGCCAATAGAGCGGCACTTTTTTCCCATTTGCGCTGGATCGGCGCTTCGGCCCCCAGCGCCTTCACCGTCTCGAACCCGACCAGCCCCTCCACCAGCGTGGCGTTGCGCTGCGCGCCGGCGCGGTAGGTGGTTTCGGCGAGCTCGTGCATGCGGCCCTGCACCGCCAGCGCGTACAGCAGCAGCAGCACCGCACCGATCACCAGCGGGATCAGCATGGGCCAGGCGATCCAGCCGATGACGACGAAGAAAATGAGCGCGAACGGCAGGTCGATGAACGCGACCACCGTGGCGGAACCGATGAAGTCGCGCACCGACTCGAAGGCGCGCAGGTTGGCCGCGAACGAGCCGGCCGACACCGGCCGCTGCTCCATGCGCGTGCCCAGCACCCGCTCCATGATGTAGGCCGACAGCTTCACGTCGGCCCGGCTGCTGGCCAGGTCAACAAACTTGCCGCGCAAGGTGCGCAAGGCCAGGTCGCCGATCAGCACCAGCGTGAGGCCGGCCGCCAGCACCCAGAGCGTGTCGAACGCCTGGTTGGGCACCACCCGGTCGTACACGTTCATGACGAACAGCGGCATGGCCACGGCGAACAGGTTGGTCAGGAACGCGGCGAGCAGCACGTCGCGGTAGAGCGGGCCGTTTTCGGCAATCACGCGCCAGAACCAGTGGCCGCTGCGGGTGGCGTTGACCACGGGGCTGCGGGCGTCGAAGCGCAGGCGCGGCCGGGCGTAGATGGCGTGCCCGGCGTAGCGGGCTTCCACCTCGGCCGCAGGCAGGTCGAGCGGGGCCTCGTCCAGCTCGGGGTAGACCACGCGCAGGGTGTTGCCACCGTCGCGCCGCTCCAACAACACGCAGGCGCGCTCGCCCTCGAGCAGCAGAATGGCCGGGAACAGCTCGTCTTTCAGCTCGGCCAGCGGTTGACGCACCACCTTGCTGCTGAGCCCAGCACGGTGGGCGGCACGCTCGAACAGGCTGGGCGTGAGGCGGCCGCCTTCGAGTGGCAAACCGGCCAGCGCCCCGTCGCGGGTGATGGTTTCACCGTGGCTGCGCGCCACGATGATGAGACAGCCAAGCAGCTCGTCGCGCGCCGCAGCCGCGTCGTGGTCGCTCAGCCCGGTGCCGCCGGACAGCCCGGTGTGTAATGTCATTCAGATCTCCACCCTGAACTGGCGCATACCCTCGGGGGTTTAAGGGCTATTTAGGACGCCAGAACACGCAATAATGGAAATCAGTGTAACAAACTAATTCAGTCGGCCATGAGGGCGGCGGGGTCGTCGCTCTGCACCACCTCCTGCGCCCAGGCGCGGAGTTTGCGCGTGTCGGCCCGCAGCACCTGTTGCTTCACCGCCAGGATTTGCGACGGGTGCATGGAGAAACTGCGCAGCCCCAGCCCCAGCAACAGGCGCGTCATGGTCACGTCGCCGGCCATTTCGCCGCACACGCTCACGCCCTTGCCCTGCGCACGGCATTCGGCAATGGTGTTGGCCACCAGCTGCAACACCGCTGGGTGCAGGGGATCGTACAGGTGCGCGACTGTTTCGTCCACCCGGTCGATGGCCAGGGTGTACTGAATGAGGTCGTTGGTGCCGATCGACAAGAAGTCGAAGTGCTTGAGGAACATCTTCACCGCCAGGGCGGCGGCCGGCACCTCGATCATGGCGCCGATGCGCACGGGGCCATAGACGGCGGCGCGCTGGTCGAGCTGCTCTCGCGCCCGGGCCAGCAAGGCCTTGACCTGCTGGATCTCGCTCGCGTGGGCCAGCATCGGGATGAGCAGGTTGACCTTGCCGTGCGCCGCGGCCCTTAGCACCGCCCGCAGCTGGGTGAGGAACATGGCCGGCTCGGACAGGCTCCAGCGGATGGCGCGCAGCCCCAGCGCGGGGTTGAGGTGGTCGTCACGGCTGGCCCGGTCCAGCGGTTTGTCGGCCCCCACGTCCACCGTGCGGATGGTGACGGGCAGGCCGTGCATGCCCTCGACCGCGGCGCGGTAGGCCAGGTACTGCTCGTCTTCGTCGGGGAGCTTGCCGTCGCGCCCCATGAAGAGGAATTCGGTGCGGAACAGGCCCACCCCCACCGCGCTCACCGACAGGGCGGGCACCGTGTCCTGCGGCTGTTCGATGTTGGCCAGCAGCTCGATGCGCTCGCCATCGAGCGTGACGGCCGGTGTGTTTTTGATGCGCGACAGCCGCTCGCGCTCCACCTCGCCCTGGCGCTGCTTGAAGCCGTATTCGGCCAGCACGATGGGCGAAGGGTTGACGATGACGACACCCGCATCGCCGTCGATGATCACCCAATCGTCCTGTTGCACCAGCTGGCTGGCCGTGCGGGCGCCCACCACCGCCGGGATGTCCATGCTGCGCGCCACGATGGCGGTGTGGCTGGTCTTGCCGCCCACGTCGGTCACAAAACCGACGAACACGCTCTGCTTGAACTGCAGCATGTCGGCCGGCGACAGGTCGTGTGCCACCAGCACCAGCGGGTCCTCGTGGGCGGGCTCGTCGCTGCCGCCCGGGCCCGCGACCGGCGAGGCCACGCCGCGCATGTGGCGCAGCATGCGTTCCACCACCTGCTCCAGGTCGGCCTTGCGCTCCCGCAGGTAGGGGTCCTCCATCTCGTCGAACTGTTTGGCGATGACCTCCAGCTGCGAAGTGAGCGCCCACTCGGCGTTGTAGTGCCGGTCCTGTACCCAGTGCTTGACGCCGTCTTGCAATTGGGTGTCCTGCAGCAGCATCAGGTGCACGTCGAGCAAGGCATTGAGCTCGTGGTGCGCTTCCAGGCCGGTGGTTTCCTGCAGGCCGTGCTGCACGCGGGTGATCTCGGCCACCACGGCGTCGCGGGCGGTCCGCAGCCGGCGCAGTTCGTCGTGCACCTGCTCGTCGGTGACGAAATAGTGGGCCACGTCCATCCGGCTGGACGCCACCAGCACCGCGCGGCCGATGGCGATGCCGCGCGAAACCGCCTGTCCGTGCACGGTGAACGTCATTCGCCTTCTCCGAACTTGTCGTCGATCAGCGCCCGCAGGGCGTCCATGGCCTCCTGTTCCTGGGGGCCGTCGGTTTCCAGTTCCACCTCGCTGCCCAGGCCGGCGGCCAGCATCATCACCCCCATGATGCTCTTGGCGTTGATGCGCCGGCCGTTGCGGCTCATCCACACCTCGCACGGGAAGCTGCCCGCCAGCTTGGTGAGCTTGGCCGAGGCGCGGGCGTGCAGGCCCAGCTTATTGCTGATGGTCGCGGTGGTTTTGATCATGGCTGGAGCGTCTCACCTGGTTTTGTTGTGCAGTCACCGACACCGGCATCACCCCCTGTGTGCCCCCCAGCATGGCGCGCGAGACCAGCGCATCGAGCGATTCGTGCCGGTAGGACACCGCCCGCAGCAGCATGGGCAGGTTGACGCCGGTCAGCAGCCGCGTGTGCACCCCGTCGATCAGCTTGCTGGCGACGTTGCACGGGGTGGCGCCGAACAGGTCGGTCAGCACCAGGGTGTGGGGGATGCCCTGCAGGGCAATCATCTGGCGCGCCTGGGCCAGGGTTTCGGCCGGCGGCTGGTTGGGCGGCACGTCGAGCGCGCTGACGTGTCCCCCGACATCGGGGAACACGTGCAGCACGCACTGGCGCAGCGCCGAGGCCAGCGGCGCGTGGGCTATGACGAGAATGCCGTTCATGGGTTGGCATTATGGCGCCGTGGCGGCACCACAGCGCTCAGCGCACCCAGCGCAACGAGTCGAAATAGGTGGTCACCGCGTCGGCCGACGGCCGCTCGGCATACACCGCCGCCTGCACCATCCAGCCGCCGTGCACCGTCCAGAGCAGGTCCACCTGCAACGGGCGCTGCCGGTGGTCCTGCCCCGGCCCGCGCCAGGCCAGCACGGCCTCGGCGCCCGGCACCGTCACGGGCACCTCGGCCCAGCCGGCCGGCGCGTCGGCACCGGGCGGCACCGGCTGGCGCAGGGTGGTCCAGCTGGCACGGGCCCAACGGGCCATGGCTTCGTCGGGCGTGAGCGTGCCGCCCTCGGGCAGCCGGAGCGCCGCCAGGGCGAACGTGGCCCCGCCGGCCTCGCAGCCCAGCATCGCCAGGGACTGCCCACCGCCCTCGGGGTCGAGCAGCGGCACCTCCCGCTCGGCCCGCTCGGGCTTGCAGGGCATCAAGACCTGCAGGGGCACGCCCTCGTGGCCCACCTGCCGCCAATTGTGGGTGGGCGTGCAGGCAGCGGTGACGACCGCACAGGCGGCAACCGCCCACAGGGGCCCTCGCCAGGGGCCTGGGGAGCGGCGGCGCATGACAAACGGGAACAGGGTGATCATCGGCAGCGGTGCACACGGCCTGCGCGGCAGGCGCACAATACGGCTAAAGGGTGACATGGTAGCCCGTGTTGCCCACCGCTGGCCGGGTGAACTTTGCCCACCCGGGGCGGTCTACCCACTCCCACGTCCTGCCCATGAACACCCGCAACCACAACCCCGACGGCCTGCCCGACATCCTCCCGGTACCGGGCTCGTTGCGCGCGGCCGCCCAGGCGGCTGTCGCACGGCGCGAACCTTTCATCGTGCTGGTGACACTCAAGGGCTGCGCCTTTTGCGACGTGGTGCGCAACAACTACCTGGGCCCCATGGCCCGGCGTGGCGAGGTGGTGGCGGTGCAGGTGAACATGCTCGACCGCACGACGCCGCTGCAAGACCTGCAGGGGCAGATCACCACGCCACACGCCCAGGCCCAGGCCTGGAAGGCGCGCATCGCCCCCACGGTGCTGTTCCTCGACGGACAGGGCCGCGAGCTTGCCGAACGGCTGGAAGGCATGGGCCTGGCCGACTTCTACGGCGCCTACCTGCAGGACCGCATCGACACCGCGCGCCAGAAACTGCGCGCCCGCCCCTGACGACACGACATGACACTCGACCTTGCCTCCCGCTCCCGCCGCCTCGCCCTGCACGCTCTGGCCCTGCCTGTGGCGGCCTGGGCCCTCGCCGGTTGCAGCAGCAGCCAGCCGGCCCCCGAGTCGCGCTTCGTCCTGATCGATGGCAGCACGCTGCAGTCGGCCGACCTCAGGGGCAAGGTCACGCTGGTGAATTTCTGGGCCACCACCTGCGTGTCGTGTGTGAAGGAAATGCCGGCGCTGGTGGACACCTACAACCGCTTCAAGGACCGCGGGTTCGAAACGGTGGCGGTGGCCATGAGTTACGACCCGCCCGAGTGGGTGCTGAACTTCGCCACCACCCGCCAGCTGCCCTTCAAAGTGGCGCTGGACAACACCGGCGAGCTGGCACGGGACTGGGGCGACGTCAAACTCACCCCCACCACCTACCTGGTGGACCGGCAGGGCCGCATCGTCAAGCGCTATGTGGGCGAGCCCGACTTTGCTGCCCTGCACCAGCTGCTCGACAAGCTGCTGGCCCAGGGCTGACGGCAGCGCTCAACGCCGGAAATGGTCGTGGCAGGCCTTGCAGGAAGCCGCCGCGTCGCCAAAGGTTTTGCGGATCGCGTTCAGATCGCCGGTGCGTGCCGCCGCATCCAGTTCCGCCACCGCGGCCTGCATTTTCTCGGCGGCGCCCTGGAAACGCTCGGTTTCTCGCCATACCTCCGGCTTGGCCTTGGTCGTCAACCCCTGCGTGTCGGGCGTGAAGCCGGCCCAGGGCAAGCGGCTCAGTGTGCGCACCAGGGCGGCGTTCTCCTGAGCCACGGCCGCATCAAAGGGTACCCGGCCATTGGCCATGCCCCCCAGCCGGCTGAAATGCGTGCCCATGACCGACAAGGCGCTCTGGCGGTATTTCACCGCATCTTCCGCTTTCTGAAACGGGGCCTGGGCGTGACCTGCGGTGGCAAACAGTACGGCGGCCAGGCCGCACACGTGGTGCAGTTTCATGCGATCTCCTTTCAGCTGAACAGGCGAATCAGTGTAGGCCGATATCATGGTTAGCGTTTGCGACCCGAGAAAGGCCCTGTGATGACCCCCGTTCGCGTCTGGGATTTACCCACCCGGGTGTTCCACTGGCTGCTGACCGCCTGCGTCGTGGGGCTGGTGGTGACGGCCAACCTGGGCGGCCTGTGGATGAACTGGCACCTGCGGCTGGGGCATGGCGTGCTGGCGTTGCTGTTGTTCCGGCTCTGCTGGGGCGTGGTGGGCGGCCATTGGTCGCGTTTTTCCAGCTTCCTGTATTCGCCACGCACGCTGTGGCGCTACCTGCGCGGCGACGCACCTTGGACGGTGGAGGTGGGTCACTCTCCGCTGGGCGCGCTGTCGGTCTTCGCCATGCTCGCGGCACTGGCGGCCCAGGTGGGCAGCGGCCTGTTGTCCGACGACGCCATCGCCTTCTTCGGCCCGTTAACCCGTTTCGCCAGCCCCGACACCGTCGAGTGGGCCACCTGGTACCACACCGCCGTGGGCAAGTGGCTGGTGCTCGGATTGGTCGTGTTGCACCTCGCGGCGCTGCTGTACTACCGTGTCGTGCGCGGTCGGGCGCTGGTAGCAGCCATGGTCACGGGTGACAAGCACCTCGAGGCAAGGGCGGGCGAGCTGCCCACGGTCGCCGATGGCGCTGGCACGCGTGCGCTCGCGGTGGTGCTGGCCACGGGGTGCGCGGCGCTGGCTTGGTGGGTGTCCACCCTGGGTCACCCCTGACACCGGTACACCGGCCGTTGGCGTTATAGTGCCCGCATGAGCGACGCGCCTCCCACGCCAGCCCTACCGGAAGACACCTCTCCCCGCATCCGCATCGATCTGGTCGAAGACCCGGCTTCGATGACCTGGGTGCGCACCCTGTTCCTGGAGTACCAGGACGACATTGGGGTTGACCTTTGCTTTCAGGGCTTTCGCGACGAACTGGCCAGCCTGCCCGGCGAATACCAACAACCCCTGGGCGGGTTGCTGCTCGCCTACATCGACGACAGCCCGGCCGGCTGCTGCGCCTTCCGGCCACTGATCGACAGCGACCACCCCAACGCCTGCGAGATGAAACGGCTGTTCGTGCGGCGCGCTTTCCGCGGCTTCGGGCTGGGCCGGCTGCTGGTGGAACAAACCCTGACACAAGCGCGCCAAGCCGGCTACACCAGCATGCTGCTCGACACGCTGAGCGACATGGAGGCGGCCCGGGCGCTGTACGCGGAGGTCGGGTTCGAAGAGGTGGCCCCCTACTACCACAACCCCCTGCCCGGGGCGCACTACCTCAAGGTTGAGCTCTGATCAGGCCTGACGCGCCTGGGCCAGCATCGTAGCCGCGTCGCTCACCTCGAACTGCCCCGGCCCTTCGACGTTCAGTGTCTTGACCACGCCGTCCTTCACCAGCATGGAATAGCGGTTGCTGCGCAGCCCCAGGCCCCGCGCCGTCAGGTCCAGCGTCAGGCCGGTGGCCTTGGCAAATTCCGCGCTGCCGTCGGCCAGCATGCGCACCTTGCCATCGACCTTCTGGTCGCGGCCCCAGGCGCCCATCACGAACACGTCGTTGACCGACACGCACCAGATCTCGTCCACGCCGGCGGCCTTCAAGGCCTCGTACTGGTCCACGTAACCGGGCACGTGCTTGGCTGAACAGGTGGGCGTGTAGGCACCGGGCACCGCGAACAGGGCGATGGTCTTGCCGGCGGCCGCCTTGGCCACCTCCACCGGGTTGGGCCCGAGGCTGCAGCCACCCCCTTCGGTTTCGACGTATTCCATCAAGGTCACCGCGGGCAGTGTGTCTCCGACCTGAATCATTGCTGAGCTCCTGTGTGTGGCCCGAAGGCCGTGGTGTGCGGCTCGGCCCCCATGGCCGGCGCGCGAAATGCATGGACGAAAAAAAACGACCGAGATTGTCGGTCGTTTTTTCCAAACGCGCCCGGGGGCACGTTTTCAGGCTTACACCAGTGCGGCCTTTTGGACCAGGCGGGTGGCAACCCAGTTCTTGGTTTTGGACAGCGGGCGGCTTTCGGTGATCTCGATGATGTCACCCAGCTTGTACTCGCCGTTTTCGTCGTGCGCGTGGTACTTGCTCGACTTGATCACGATCTTGTCGTAGAGCTCGTGCTTCACACGGCGCTCGACCAGCACGGTCACGGTCTTGGCACGCTTGTCGCTCACCACTTTACCAATGAGGGTGCGCTTGAGGGAGGGTTTGGCTTCCGTCATGGTCACTCCTTACTTGGCGGCTTGCTTTTCAGCAAGGATGGTCTTCGCACGGGCGATGGCACGGCGGGTTTGACGCAGCGTCGCGGTGTTGTTCAACTGTTGCGTGGCTTTTTGCATGCGCAGGTTGAAGTGGGCCCGTTGCAGGGACTTCACCTCGGCTTGCAGGCCGGCAACGTCTTTTTGGCGCAGTTCAGCAGCTTTCATTCTTTTCTCCTGATCACTGGCCCAACATGCGGGTCACGAAGGTCGTGCGCAGCGGCAGCTTGGCGGCGGCCAGAGCGAAGGCTTCGCGAGCGAGTTGCTCGGGCACGCCCACGATCTCGTACAGCACCTTGCCAGGCTGAATTTCGGCGACGTAGTACTCCACGCCACCCTTGCCGTTACCCATACGGACTTCGGCAGGCTTCTTGGAAATCGGCTTGTCGGGGAACACGCGGATCCAGATACGGCCGCCACGCTTGACGTGACGGGAAATCGCACGGCGTGCGGATTCGATCTGGCGTGCCGTCAGACGGCCACGGTCGGTGGACTTCAGGCCGAAATCGCCAAAGGCCACGGTGGCGCCACTGGTGGCGACGCCCGTGTTGCGGCCTTTTTGCTCTTTACGGTATTTACGGCGAGCAGGTTGCAACATGTTTGATTCTCCTTAGGCCTGCGGCTTGTCGCTGCCATCGGCCGGGGCGGCATTGGTACCGGCACCACGGCGCGGGCCGCCACGGCGTTCACCGCGGTTGTCACCACGGCCGTCACGGCGCGGACCACGCGGGCGACGCTCGTCATCGGGACGCGGGGTGCTGTCCAGCGACGGGGCATCGTTGCGGCCCAGGTGATCGCCCTTGTAGACCCACACCTTGACGCCGATGACGCCGTAGGTGGTGTTGGCCACGGACGTGCCGTAGTCGATGTCGGCGCGCAGGGTGTGCAGCGGCACACGGCCTTCGCGGTACCACTCGGTACGGGCGATTTCGATGCCGTTCAGACGGCCCGAGGACATGATCTTGATGCCCTGGGCGCCCAGGCGCATGGCGTTCTGCATCGCGCGCTTCATGGCGCGGCGGAACATGATGCGCTTTTCCAGCTGCTGGGTGATCGAGTCGGCGATCAGCTTGGCATCGACTTCGGGCTTGCGCACTTCTTCGATGTTGACGGCCACCGGCACGCCCAACTTGGCGGCCAGGTCCTTCTTCAGCTTCTCGATGTCCTCGCCCTTCTTGCCGATCACCACGCCCGGACGTGCCGAGTAGATGGTGATGCGGGCGTTCTTGGCGGGGCGCTCGATCACGACGCGGGACACCGCGGCGTTCTTCAGCTTGGCCTTGAGGTACTCGCGCACCTTGATGTCTTCGGCCAGCATGCCGGCGAAGTCACGGTTGGAGGCGTACCAACGGCTGGCCCAGTTGCGGCTGACCGCCAGGCGGAAGCCGGTAGGATGGATTTTCTGTCCCATAGTCTTCCTTCTGGCTCAGTTGCCGACTGTCACGTAGATGTGGCAGGTGGGCTTGCTGATGCGGTTGCCGCGGCCTTTGGCGCGCGCGGTGAAACGCTTGAGCGTGGTGCCCTGCTCGACGTAGATGGTCTTGACCTTCAGTTCGTCGATGTCGGCACCGTCGTTGTGTTCAGCGTTGGCGATGGCGGATTCCAGGGCCTTCTTGACGATGCCCGCCGCTTTTTTCTGCGTGAACGTCAGGATGTTCAGGGCCTGGTCCACCTTCTTGCCGCGAATCAGGTCCGCCACCAGACGGCCTTTGTCGACCGACAGGCGAACGCCGCGAACAATTGCGCGTGTTTCCATGGTGTGTCCTTACTTCTTGGCTTTCTTGTCGCCGGGGTGACCCTTGAAGGTCCGGGTCAGCGAGAACTCGCCCAGCTTGTGGCCGACCATCTGGTCGGTCACGTACACGGGCACGTGCTGCTTGCCGTTGTGCACGGCGATCGTCAGACCGATGAACTCGGGCAGGATCATGGAGCGGCGCGACCAGGTCTTGATGGGCTTCTTGTCCTTGCTGGCGTTGGCCTTTTCGACCTTCGCGAACAGGTGGTGGTCAACGAAGGGACCTTTTTTGAGAGAACGAGTCATTTCGTCAACCCCTTACTTCTTGCGACGCGACACGATCATGTTCTGCGTGCGGCGGTTGTTGCGGGTGCGGTAACCCTTGGTCAGGTTGCCCCACGGATCCACCGGCGGCATACCGGTACCGGTACGGCCCTCACCACCACCGTGCGGGTGATCGATCGGGTTCATCGCCACACCGCGAACGGTCGGGCGGATGCCCATGTGACGCTTCACACCGGCCTTGCCCAGCTGGCGCAGGCTGTGTTCGGTGTTGGAGACTTCACCGATGGTGGCACGGCAGTCCACGTGGACCTTGCGCACTTCGCCGGAGCGCATACGCACCTGGGCGTACACGCCTTCGCGGGCCAGCAGCACGGCGGAGGCACCGGCGGAACGCGCGATCTGCGCGCCTTTGCCGGGCTTGAGCTCGATGCAGTGGATGGTCGAACCGACGGGGATGTTGCGGATCGGCAAGGTGTTACCCACGCGGATCGGCGACTCGGACCCGCTCAGCAGCGTCGCGCCCACTTCCACGCCACGGGGGGCGATGATGTAGCGGCGCTCGCCGTCGGCGTAACACAGCAGCGCAATGTGCGCGGTGCGGTTCGGGTCGTATTCCAGACGCTCCACCTTGGCCGGGATGTTGTCCTTGTTGCGGACAAAATCCACCACGCGGTAGTGGTGACGGTTACCGCCGCCCTTGTGACGGACGGTGATGTGACCGTTGTTGTTGCGACCGGCCTTCTGGAACTGGGGTTCCAGCAGCGGCGCGTAACCGGAGCCCTTGTGCAGGGTCTCGCGGGTGACCTTCACCATGCCACGGCGGCCGGGCGAGGTCGGTTTCATCTTGATGACTGCCATGATCAGACGGCCTCCCCACCAAAGTTGAGTTCCTGACCCGGCTGCAGCGTGACGTACGCCTTGCGGACGTGATCACGGCGGCCCACGGTCTTGCCGAAGCGCTTGGTCTTGCCCTTCTGGTTCAGCACGTTGACGGCTTGCACCTTCACGTTGAACAGCAGCTCCACGGCGGCCTTGATTTCCGGCTTGGTGGCGTCCTGCAGCACCTTGAACAGCACGGCGTTGGACTTTTCAGCCGCCATGGTGGCCTTTTCGGACACGATGGGGGCGACCAGCACCTTCATCAGGCGACCTTCGTCAAACTGGACGTTGCTCATGCGAACATCTCCTTGAGTTTGTCGATGGCACCCTTGGTGACGATCACTTTCTTGTAGTGAACCAGCGACAGCGGATCGGCGTAGCGCGGCTCCACCACCAGCACGTGGGGCAGGTTGCGCGAGGCCAGGTACAGGTTTTCGTCGATTTCGTCGGCGATGACCAGCACGGATTTCAGGTTCATGGCCTTGAACTTGTCGGCCAGCAGCTTGGTCTTGGGCGCTTCCACTTTCAGGGAGTCGACCACGGCCAGACGGCCTTCACGCACCAGCTGGGAGAAGATGGAGGCCATGCCGGCGCGGTACATCTTCTTGTTCAGCTTCTGGCTGAAGTTCTCTTCCGGGCTGTTCGGGAACACCCGACCGCCCCCACGCCACAGCGGGGAGGACGTCATACCGGCGCGGGCGTTGCCAGTGCCTTTCTGACGGAACGGCTTCTTGGTGCTGTGCTTGACCTGCTCGCGGTCCTTCTGGGCACGGGTGCCCTGGCGCGCGTTCGCCTGGTAAGCCACCACCAGCTGGTGGATCAGCGATTCGTTGTAGTCACGACCAAACACGGTCTCGGGCACTTCCACGGTGGAGGCGGCCTGGCCCTGGTCGTTCAGGAGTTCAACTTGCATCAGTTAGCCCCTTTAGCTTTGACGGCGGGACGCACGGTGACGAAGCCACCCTTGGAGCCCGGGATCGCACCCTTGATCAGCAGCAGCTGGCGTTCGGCGTCGACACGCACCACGTCCAGGTTCTGGGTGGTCACGGTCTCGTCGCCCATGTGGCCGGTCATCTTCTTGCCCGGGAACACGCGGCCCGGGTCTTGCGCCATGGAGATGGAGCCCGGCACGTTGTGCGAACGGCTGTTGCCGTGGGAGGCACGCTGCGATGCGAAGTTGTGGCGCTTGATGGTGCCGGCGAAGCCTTTACCGATGGAAGTGCCCTGCACGTCCACCTTCTGGCCCGCAGCGAACAGCTCGGCCACGGGCAGCACGGAACCGGTGGCGAACTTGCCAGCGGTTTCGGCGCTCACGCGGAATTCTTTGAGGATTTCACCGGCTTCGACACCGGCTTTGGCCAGGTGACCGGCTTCGGCCTTGGTCACGCGGGAAGCGCGACGCTTGCCGTACGCCACTTGCAGGGCGTCGTAGCCATCGTTGGCCTGGGTTTTGACTTGTGCCACGCGGTTGTTGGACACGTCCACCACCGTGACGGGCACTGCGTCCCCGTCTTCGGTGAAGAGGCGCATCATGCCCACCTTGCGGCCCAACAACCCGAGAGAGTTGCTCAGACTCATTGTTTTCTCCGTTCCCGACTGCAATTGGCCGGGGCTGATGCCCCGACCGACTTGGCGACTGCCGGGGCTGATGATGAAAAATCTTCGCCGCCACAAAAGCCGCGAAGCCCGCGAGTGTAACCCGCGGGCACCAAAAATGCAAGTGTGGCGCGTTTGACACGCCACACCGTGCATTCACCGCATCACTGCAGCTTGATTTCGACGTCCACGCCGGCCGGCAGGTCCAGCTTCATCAGGGCGTCCACCGTCTTGTCGGTCGGGTCGACGATGTCCATCAGGCGCTGGTGGGTGCGGATCTCGAACTGGTCGCGGCTGGTCTTGTTGACGTGCGGCGAACGCAGGATGTCGAAACGCTTCATGCGGGTCGGCAGGGGCACGGGGCCCTTGACGATCGCGCCGGTGCGCTTGGCGGTATCGACGATCTCGGCGGCGGACGCGTCGATCAGTTTGTAGTCAAACGCCTTCAGGCGGATGCGGATCTTTTGCTTGTTCATGATCAGCGTCCTTCTCAGTCGATGATCTTGGCAACCACGCCGGCGCCGACGGTGCGGCCGCCTTCACGGATGGCGAAGCGCAGGCCTTCTTCCATGGCGATCGGGGCGATCAGCTTGACGGTGATCGACACGTTGTCGCCAGGCATGACCATTTCCTTGCCTTCGGGCAGCTCGATGGAGCCGGTCACGTCGGTGGTACGGAAGTAGAACTGCGGACGGTAGTTGTTGAAGAACGGGGTGTGGCGGCCACCCTCGTCCTTGCTCAGCACGTACACCTCACCGGTGAAGTGGGTGTGCGGCTTGATGGAGCCGGGCTTGCACAGCACCTGGCCGCGCTCGACTTCTTCGCGCTTGGTGCCGCGCAGCAGGATGCCGACGTTGTCGCCTGCCTGGCCCTGGTCCAGCAGCTTGCGGAACATTTCCACGCCGGTGCAGGTGGTCTTCTGGGTGGGCTTGATGCCGACGATTTCGATTTCTTCGCCGACCTTGATGATGCCGCGCTCCACACGACCGGTCACCACGGTGCCGCGGCCAGAGATGGAGAACACGTCTTCCACGGGCATCAGGAAGGTGCCGTCCACCGCACGCTCAGGCGTGGGGATGTAGGTGTCCAGCGCGTCGGCCAGCTTCATGATGGCCTGCTCGCCCAGCTCGCCGGTGTCGCCTTCGAGCGCCAGCTTGGCCGAACCCTTGATGATGGGGGTGTCGTCGCCGGGGAAGTCGTACTTGGACAGCAGCTCGCGCACTTCCATTTCGACCAGCTCCAGCAGCTCGGCGTCGTCCACCATGTCGGCCTTGTTCAGGAAGACGATGATGTAGGGCACGCCCACCTGGCGGGACAGCAGGATGTGTTCGCGGGTCTGGGGCATCGGGCCGTCAGCGGCGGAGCACACCAGGATGGCGCCGTCCATCTGGGCGGCACCGGTGATCATGTTCTTGACGTAGTCGGCGTGGCCGGGGCAGTCCACGTGGGCGTAGTGGCGGTTGGCCGTTTCGTATTCCACGTGGGCGGTGTTGATGGTGATGCCGCGGGCCTTTTCTTCCGGAGCCGCGTCGATCTGGTCATAGGCCTTGGCCTGACCGCCGAACTTCTTGGCCAGCACGGTGGTGATGGCAGCCGTCAGCGTGGTCTTGCCGTGGTCCACGTGACCGATGGTGCCCACGTTCACGTGCGGCTTGGTCCGCTCGAATTT
>Ga0208242_100539_pt1 | contig 20813 bp, 19 predicted proteins | sample SubbioAug_CSW13A_FD_184825 | JGI IMG/M metagenome (GOLD analysis project Ga0208242, IMG submission 184825) | Serpentinite rock and fluid subsurface biosphere microbial communities from McLaughlin Reserve, California, USA - CR12Aug_CSW13A (SPAdes) | ecosystem: Environmental > Terrestrial > Deep...
CAGCGGCGACGGCCAGAGCGTGGGGGTGATGCACGAGGTGGGGGTGCTGCGCGAGGTGTCGGTGCCACAGGCGCTGCAGACCCCGACGCTGGAGCACCTGCACACGCTGCAGCGCGAGCAGCAACCAGCCCGGGAGGTCGAGGCGGGGCGGTCCTGGCAGCACGAACACGCCGCGCCGGTGCTGAAGCGCTGAGTGAAACTCCTGTCGGGGAGGCATGAAGTCGGACTGTTAAACTGCGCACATGGACGCGCTCCGTCTCCACCGCCGTTTTGCCGCCTGGCTGGCCATCTGGGCCCTGCTGGTGGCGGCGCTGTGGCCCGCCCTGGTGCAGGCCGCCGTGGGTGGTGCAGACAAGTCCGGGTGGATCGAGGTTTGTAGCGCTTCCGGCATGGTCTGGGTCAAGGCGGATGGTTCTTCCGAGCCCCAGGACCATTCGGCCAACGACGGATCCCGCCACTGCCCCTGGTGCAGCCTGCATGGTGGTGGTGGACTGCCGCCGGGCCACGCTGACGCTGTGGTCCTGGCCGCCGGTACCCACGACATCCCGGCCTACTTCACTTCCGTACCGCGCCCGGCCCAGCCACTGGCCACGCGCTCGCGCGCCCCTCCGCTGCCCGCCTGACATCCCGACGCCCACATCCGCTGCGCGGATGTGATCCTGGTTCCGATGTTCAGGAGGCGCCATGCCTCACGCCCCGCTCAAGCAACTTGCTGTATCTGCCGGCCGCCGCCGCGCGCTGTCCTGGCTCCTTCTGCCTCCTGTGGCCGCTGCACAGGCCGCCTTCGACCCGTCCTTCCTGGGCCTCACCGGCAGCGACGAGCAGGGCGCCGACGACTACGCCGCCGATATCCGCGTTCTGCTGGCCGAAGATGCCAGCTGAGCCGCACGCTTTCCGTTCCCTTACCTCGACAAGGAGTCATCACCATGAAAAAACTCATCATCACCTGTCTGCTGGCCATCACCACCGCCGCCTGGGCCCAGACCGTGGTCCAGGTGGAAGACGCCTGGGTGCGCGGCACCGTAGCCACCCAGAAGGCCACCGGCGCCTTCATGCGCCTGACGCCTTCGGCCAACGCCCGGCTGGTGGCTGTCGAGTCACCTGTGGCCGGCGTGATCGAGATCCACGAAATGGCCATGGAGAAAGACGTCATGCGGATGCGCCAGATTCCGGGACTGGAGCTGGCCGCGGGCCGCACCACGGAACTCAAGCCGGGTGGCTACCACGTCATGCTGATGGACCTGAAACAGCCGCTCAAGGCGGGCGAGAACGTGCCCATCACCCTGGTGTTCGAAGATGCGGCCAAGCAGCGCTTCACCCAGCAGATCGAAGCGCCGGTGCAGGCGCTGGGCAGCGGCAACGCGGCCGCACCCATGAAACACGGCCAGGGTGGTCACAAGCACTGATTGTTGCTGAAGCGGCTGCCTGACGTGCCCCGCTCGTTGTCGCACATCCTCACCCGCTGCCTGCTGGCCGCGATGGTGCTGGCCGTGCTCGCGCCATCCGTTTCGCGCGTGCTGGCCGCGGAGCGTGCGGTGGGCGACTGGGTACAGATCTGCACGGCGCAGGGCATGGAGTGGGTGCAACGGGGTGAGCAGCAAGATCCAGGCGACACCAACGATCCGCTGGCCGCGCACGACCTGTGCGGACATTGTGTGCTGGCCGCCGAGCGCTTTGCCCCGCTGTTGCCGACCTTGCCCGTGTGGCAACCGGCCGACGGCCAAACTGTTCGCGTCACGGGCCACAGCCTGCCGGACGTCGCCTCGCCAGCGGCGCCGCCGCTGGCCCGGGGCCCTCCCCCCTACCTGATCTGAACGCCGGTGCACCTTCCCCGCCGAGGGCGGGTGCGCCGACGTGTACCCGGCCCGCTGTTTCGCGAGGCGGCGCCGACCTCGTGTCGTTCATTTCAGGAGTTCCCATGTCCCAGTCATCCGACCTGCATGTGCAGGTCTGTGCCGGCCAGAGCCGGATCTACAAGTCGGGCGATTGCGGCCCCCTGTGGCGGGTGGTCGAAGGCGTTGTGCGGCTGGACCGCGACAGCGGTCCCCAGCGCATGCCCGTTCAGCTGGCGTTGCCCGGTGACCTGGTCGGTATCGAGTCGCTGTGTGATCTGCCCTATCAGTTCACCGCCACGGCCTTCAAGGCGTGCCGCCTGGAGCAGGTTCCGGTGACCGATGAGGCCCACCGTCAGGCCTTGCTGCGCCAGGCCTTGTTGCAGCAGCAGGAGCGCAGCCACGACATGGCGACCTTGCGCACCGGCAGCGTGCAGCTGCGTGTGGCCCATTTGCTGCAACTGCTCGGGCTGCCCTGGCAGAACAAGACAGCACTGGCAGGTGCTCAGGCCGATGCGGTTCGTGCCCAGTTGCCGGCCCTGCGTGAGTTGGCACTGATGATCGACGCCAAACACGAAACCGTGTGTCGTGCCCTGGCCCAGCTGCTGCCGCCGCGCAGCCGCAAGGGCGGACCTGCCCGGGCGACGGTCCGGCTCAGCCAGGGTGTTGTCGTCTGGCCAATACCTGCCTGGCAGCCGGCAACCCTCTGAAAACCAAAGAAGCAATCCATGAACCACTCAGAATCCAAGGCCGTCGGCCATGCGGCACCTGACCTGGGCCGATTCCACATGCTGGCCTGGCGATGGCATTTCTACGCGGGCCTGTATGTCGTCCCCTTCTTGCTGATGTTGGCCATCACCGGTCTGGTGATGGTGTTCTTTACCGGCTTCCAGCACCGGCTGGGCATGATCATGGCCGTGACACCGCAGGTCCAGTCCACCAGCGTGGGTGAACAGGCCGAGGCCGTCCTCGCCCGCCTGCCCGGGGCACAACTCAAGGATTACGTGGCGCCCAAGAATGCCGAGTTGCCGGCATGGTTCACCGTTCAGGTGGACGGTCGCACCGAGGCCGTGGCGGTGAACCCGTACACCGCCGAGGTGATGCGCACGGTGGACAAGGAGAACACCGTTTTCGCGTGGGCCGAAAAAATCCACGGCACCTTGCTGATCGGCGATGTGGGGGACTGGCTGATCGAGATCGCGGCCGGACTGGGCATCGTTCTCATCGTCACCGGCCTCTACATGGCATGGCCACGTGGTCGCTCTGGCTGGCGCCGGGTGCTGGTGCCCGACCTGACTGCGCGTGGCCGCGCGTGGTGGAGATCCATGCACCTGGGCATTGGCTTCTGGACAGCCCTGGTCCTGGTATTTTTTCTGCTGACCGGACTGGCCTGGTCAGGCGTGTGGGGTGGCAAGATCGTGCAGCCGTGGAGCAGCTTCCCGGCCGACAAGTGGGATGATGTTCCCAGGTCTGACGCCACCCACGCCACCCTGTCGGTGCCGGGGCTCAAGGAAGTGCCCTGGGGGCTGGAGTTGACGCCGTTGCCGGCCTCGGGTTCGGTGGCCGGTCTGCCCGGTGTCCCGGCTGGTCAGCCGATCAGCCTGGACACGGTCAATGACTTCGCGCGCCGCATCGGATTCAAAGGCCAGTACCGCGTGGCACTGCCACAGGACGAAACCGGGGTGTACACCATCAGTGCTGACAGCATGAGTGGCGACCTCGCCGACCCGACCGGAGACCGTTACGTGCACCTGGATCGCTACACCGGTCGGGTGCTGGCCCAGGTGTCCTTTGCCGACTATTCGCCGATGGCGAAGGTCATGGCCATCGGTATTGCCCTGCATCAGGGTGACATGGGTCTGTGGAGTGCCTGGCTCAACGTGATCTTCTGTCTGGCCGTGGTATTCCTTTGCATCAGTGGCATCGTGATGTGGTGGAAGCGCCGTCCCGCCAGTGCCGGACGACTCGTCGCACCCCGAGTCCCTGCCAATGCGGCGCGGTGGAAGACAGGTGCGCTCGTCATGTTGGCTGTGGCCCTGCTGTTCCCGATGTCGGGGGCGGTGCTCGTGACTGTGTTGCTGCTCGACACGCTCTTGATCTCACGTGTGCCGGCCTTTCGACAGCGTTTGAGTTGAGTTGGCGCAGGGCAGAGTAGCGAATACACGCCGGGGCAGGCCATGGTCGCGGACAGGACCGAGGGCGGGGTGCTCCGCCCCAATCGGGATCAGCGCCGGCTGACGCCTGCCGCCGGCGGTGAAGATGCCGCCCCGCCGCGCTCAAAGGTCACCACATGGTCGACCTCGGCGCGGATACCGATCCATTCGCCCACCGCGTGGTTGTGGTGCGAGGGCACGTGGGTCATCAGGGTCTCGCCACTGGCCAGGCGCAGGGTGTAGAGAAACTCCGAGCCCCGGAATGCCTTTCGCACGATCTGGGCCTTCACCGGTGCGTTGTCGTCATGCACGATGTCATCGGCGCGCAGCAGCACATCGCACAACCCGGCTTCGTAGGCGCTGGGCAGCGGGCATTCCTCCACGTCCTGCAGGGCGCCCAGCGGGGTCTGCACGGACACCTCGCCGCCGTCGAGCCGGATCTGCGCCGGTGTGAACACACCGTGTCCGATGAATTCAGCCACAAAGCGTGTGGCCGGCCGGTGATAGAGGGCGTAGGCGTCGTCCCACTGGTGCAGGTGACCTTCGTGCATCACGCCGATGCGGTCACCGATGGCGAAGGCCTCAAGCTGGTCGTGCGTGACGAACAGCGCGGTGGCCTTGGCGGCCTTCAGGATGCCGCGCACCTCGTGGGCCAGGCGTTCACGCAGGTCGACGTCCAGGTTGGAGAAGGGTTCGTCCAGCAGCAGCAGGCGCGGCTGGGGTGCCAGCGCCCGGGCCAGCGCCACACGTTGCTGCTGACCACCGGAGAGCTCGTGCGGGTAGCGCGCCTGCATGCCGTCCAGACCCACCAGGGCCAGCACTTCGCTCACCCGCTGCCGGCGCTCGGCCCTCGGCAGCTGGGCAATGCCAAAAGCCACATTGCGTTCCACGTTCAGGTGCGGGAACAGCGCATAGTCCTGGAACACCATGCCAATGCGCCGCTGCTCGGCCGGAACATGGCGCCCGGCGTCGCTGACGACTTCATTGCCCAGCACGATACGACCCCGGCTGACCCGTTCCAGGCCGGCGACCGCCCGCAGCAGCGTGGTCTTGCCGCAGCCGGACGGGCCGATCAGCACCCCGATGTCACCCGCAGGCAGGCCCAGCGAAACACCCGCCACGGCCGGGCGGGACTGTCGCGGGTACTGGACGTCGAGATCTTGAACCGTGAGGAACATGGAGAGCATTGTAGATAACTACAATTCTCATTTGTGTTGATCTGGCTCAACACCCTTGATGTGCCGGGTCACAGGGACTGGCATGATCGCGTCCGACATCCGATCCTCCTCCTTGACCCCCTATCCCATGCCTCGCTGGCTTTTACTGGCCCTGCTGCTGATTCTTGCCCTTGTGCTGACGCTGCCGGTTCTGGCCCTGCTCGGGTCCTGGATGCAGCTCGATGATGCCGCGCGCGATGTGCTGGGCCAGATGGCGCAGACCGTGCTGCCGGAGTACCTGCTGGCCACGGTCTGGCTGTGCCTGAGCGTGGCGCTGGGTGTGGGGCTGGTGGGGATGCTGACTGCCAGTGCGGTGACCCTGTTCGACTTTCCGGGGCGACGGGTGTTCGAGTGGGCTTTGCTGCTGCCGCTGGCCATGCCGGCCTATGTGGTGGCCTACGCCTACACCGACTTCCTGCAGTTCAGCGGCCCGCTCCAGGTGGGGATGCGCGAGACCTTCGGCCTGCAGGGGCGCGTGTTTCCCGAAATCCGCAACATCCCTGGCGCGGTCTGGGTGTTCACCTTTACCCTTTATCCGTACGTCTATCTGCTGGCCCGCACCGCCCTGACCGAGCGGGCTTCGCAGCTGATGGAAGCGGCACGGCTGCTGGGCGCACCGCTGCTGCGGCGCATCCGCGAGGTGGCCCTGCCGCTGGCGCGCCCGGCGGTGGCAGCCGGCGTGGCCCTGGCGCTCATGGAGACCCTGGCCGATTTCGGCGTCGCCAGCTACTTCGGTATCCAGACCTTCACCGCCGGCATCTACAAGGCCTGGCTGGCCATGGACAACCGCATCGCGGCAGCGCAGCTGGCGACCATGCTGCTGGCCCTGGTGGGCGTGTTGCTGTGGCTGGAGCATCGGGCCCAGCGTCGCATGCGCTTTGCCAGCCTGCGCGGCCAGCGCGCCGGCAGTGACGAGGCCCAGCCTGCCCGCCTGCAGGGCTCGCGTGCCGTCATGGCCTGGCTGGTCTGTGCGTTGCCGGTGCTGTTCGGCTTCGTGCTGCCGGTGCTGTTCATGCTGCGGCCACTGGTCGGGGGCTGGGACGAGCTGCCATGGAACATGTTCCTTCAGTGGTCGCGCAACAGCGTGTGGCTGGCCGGGCTGAGTGCCGTGCTGGCCACCGCACTGGCCCTGCTGCTGGCCTTCTCGGTGCGCGTGCGTCCTGGGCCGCTGACCCGTGGGGTGGCGCAGCTGGCCAGCCTGGGCTATGCCGTGCCCGGTGCGGTGATTGTGGTGGGCATCTTGCTGCCGGTCGGCTGGGTGCAGGCGGTGCGTCCGGAGACCAGTGTCGGTTACTGGGTCACCGCCACGGCGCTGGGCATCGTCTGGGCCTACCTGGTGCGCTTCACCGCGGTGGCGCTGCAGTCGGTGCAGAGCGGCTACAGCCGCGTGCCGGTCAGCCTGGACGATTCCGCCCGCATGCTGGGCACCACCGGTCTGGGCCTGGCACTGCGTGTGCACGGCCCCCTGCTGCGTCGCTCCACCATGGCGGCAGCCCTGCTGGTGTTCGTGGACGTGATGAAGGAGTTGCCGGCAACGCTGGTGCTGCGCCCTTTCAACAGCGACACCCTGGCCGTGGTCACCTACCAGCTGGCGCGCGACGAACGCCTGGGCGAGGCCGCGCTGCCGGCGCTCACGCTGGTGCTGGTGGGCCTGCTGCCGGTCATCCTGCTCAGCCGCACCCTGCGCCAGCGCTGAGCAGACTTAGGCTTTGCCGGCAGCCACCAGCGACGCGATCGCCTGACCCACTTCGGTGGTGCTGGCGCTGCCGCCCAGGTCGCGCGTGCGCGGGCCTTCACGCAGCACGGTCTCGATGGCGTGCAGGATCGCATCGTGGGCTGCGCGGCCGGCACCTTCGCCTTCGGTCAGGAAGTCCAGCATCAGAGCGGCCGACCAGATCATGGCAATCGGATTGGCGATGTTCTGGCCGTAGATGTCGGGTGCCGAGCCGTGCACCGGCTCAAACAGGGACGGGAACTTGCGCTCGGGGTTGAGGTTGGCCGATGGCGCCAGGCCGATCGTGCCGGTACAGGCCGGTCCCAGGTCGGACAGGATGTCGCCGAACAGGTTGCTGGCCACCACCACGTCGAAGCGCTGCGGCTGCAGCACAAAGCGGGCGGTCAGGATGTCGATGTGCTGCTTGTCCACCGTGACGCCCGGGAAGCTCTGGGCCATGGCGTCGGCGCGGCCGTCCCACCAGGGCATGCTGATGGCCACGCCATTGCTCTTGGTGGCCACCGTCAGGTGCTGGCGCGGCCGGGCAGAGGCGCGCTCGAAGGCGTAGCGCAGCACCCGGTCGGTGCCGTGGCGGCTGAACACCGATTCCTGGATCACGATCTCGCGTTCGGTACCGGCGAACATGATGCCCCCGAGGTTGGTGTATTCGCCCTCGGTGTTCTCGCGCACGATCAGGAAGTCGATGTCGCCGGGCTTGCGGCCGGCCAGCGGGCAGGGCACACCCTCGAACAGGCGCACCGGGCGCAGGTTGATGTACTGGTCGAACTCGCGCCGGAACTTCAGCAGGCTGCCCCAGAGTGAGACGTTGTCGGGCACGGTGGCCGGCCAGCCGACGGCGCCGAACAGCAGGGCGTCCATGCCTTCAAGTTGCTGCTTCCAGTCGGCCGGCATCATCTCGCCGTGCGCCAGATAGTGGTCACAGCTGGCCCAGTCGATCGGGGTCAGGTCCAGCGGGATGCCGAAGCGGCTGGCGGCGGCCTGCAGCACGCGCAGCCCCTCGGGCATCACTTCCTTGCCAATGCCGTCGCCGGGAATGACGGCAATGCGGTGGGTCTTGTTCATGGTGGATCGGGTGGTCAGGTGACGGAAATATCGACTTTAGAGCATACAGCTCGTGTTTAATCGGGTCGATTGTGGACTTAGGGTTCACGTATCGTTGACAAAGGGACCATGGATACCGACGACCTGCGTGTTTTTGTTGCCGTGGTGCGCCGTGGAAGCTTTGCCCTGGCGGCGCAGCATCTGGGGCTCTCCCGTGCCGGCGTGAGCAAGCGCATTCGCGTGCTGGAAGCCTGGCTGGGCAGCCCACTGCTGCACCGGACGACCCGGCATGTGGCCTTGACGGAGGAGGGCGGACGGGTCTTCCAGTGGGCGCAACGCATCATCGACGACGTCGAGCAACTGGTGCAGGAGGTCAAGGGCACGCACAGCCAGCCACACGGCAGTCTTCGGGTCAGCAGCAGTTTCGGTCTGGGCCAGCAGTGGCTGGCACCCGCCATTGCTGCCCTGACCACCACCTACCCCGGGTTGCAGGTGCGCCTTGAGCTGATGGACCGCCTGGTGGACGTGGCGTCGGAAGACATTGACCTGGATATCCGTGTGGGCGACGACATCGCACCGCACCTGATTGCGCGCCGGCTGCTGGCCAACCACCGGGTTCTGTGCGCGTCGCCCGACTACCTCGCCCGGCGCGGCCTGCCGGCCAATCCGGATGAACTCAAGGGCCACGACTGTCTGGTGATCAAGGAGCGCGACCACCCGTTCGGTGTCTGGCGGCTGCAGCACCAGGGACGGCCACACACGATCAAGGTGTCAGGACCGCTGTCGAGCAACCATGGCGATGTGGTGTTGCACTGGGCCCTGCAAGGTCGAGGCATTGTGCTCAGATCGATGTGGCAGGTGCAACCGCTGCTGGCGCAGGGTCGGCTGATCCAGGTGCTGCCGGGTGTGACACAGCCTGCCAGCATCTGGGCGGTCTACCCGGTGCGGCTGGACCGGTCAGCCAAACTGCGCGCCGTTGTCGAATTCCTGGAAGCCTGGTTTGCTTCCCCTGCCTTGCGAGGCGCGCATGGTGTGGTACCACCAGCAGGAATCGAACCTGCATCTAGCGCTTAGGAGGCGCTCGTTCTATCCATTGAACTATGGCGGCGACGGATCGGCATTGTAAGGGGCCACAGGGCGCGGGTCGGGTGGTCGCGGTCAGTCGAACTCGCGCAGGAAGATGACGTCGACCGCATTTTCCTCACCGGCACGGGCGCGCAGGCTCAGCCAGCGCGATATCTCGTAGAACACCGAGACCGTGCCCAGTGTGCTGAGCAGGCCGCGCTCGTAGTTCAGGTACAGCCGGTTCGAGAAGCGTTTGCCCAGGCTGAGGGCGTCGCCGTTTTCTCCACGATCGACCAGTTCGAGCTGGTCGAGACCCAGAAAGCCGGCCAGCCGGCTGCCCACGCCTTCGCCGTCGCCGGCCAGCAGGGCCAGGGCGGCCTGCTGCAAAACGGCCGCCTCGGCGCCAGCGCCGGTGGCCGGGCGACCCAGCACCAGCCAGGCCAGCTTTTCGCTGTCGGGCATGTCGGGGTCCGAGAACAGCCGGACCTGCGGGCGCAGGGCGGTACCCAGGATCTGCACCCCCACGCGCTGCTGGCGCAGGTTGGGTCTGATCGCCACAATGTCCAGCCCAGGGTCGTCATAGGGACCGGCAAATCGCAGCACGCCCGACTCAATGCTCAGCTGTTGACCGTAAGCGCGGTAGGTGCCGCTCTGGGTTCGCACTTCGCCCAGCACGCGCAGGGCAGGCAGGGCCGGTGTGCTGCGCACCGTGAGCTGGCCTCCCAGCCGGGTCGACAGGCCCTGCCCGCGGACCTCGAACCGCGGCCCGAGGTCGATATCCACATTGACACTGGTCTGCACACGTGCCCCGTTTCCGGGTGGAGGAGGGGTGCCGCGTCCGCGGACCACCACGTCCGGCCCAAGGGTGGGGGTGAGTTCGTCCGGCAGCAGGAACAGGGCGCTGTCGGCGGCCAGGCGCCCACGAATGTCGAGCAGCGTGCCTTCCAGGCGGGCCTGCATCTGGCCGGAGAGGGTCAGGCGGCGGTCGGGCCGGTTGGACACCCGCAGCTGCCGCGCCGTGGCCTGCAGTTCGATCAGGGGTTCCTGCCGCGTCCGGCCCTCGCGCTGCACTGCCCGCCATTCGGCCTGGCCGCTGGCCTCGAGCACGCCTCCGTCGCCCGCCTGGCCGGGGCCGTTCAGGACAAGCCGTTCGACCCGCAGGCGATCGCCATCGAGGGTGGCGCGCAGGCTGCCATCGGTGAAGGCGATGCCTTCGACCACCGAACGCACGGCCAGGTTGTCGGCGCGCAGCTGGCCACGCCACTGCGGTTGCTGGCGGTCACCGCTGATGTCGGCTTCGGCCTCGAGCGTGCCTTGTACCCGCCAGCCCGGTGGTGCCAGTGCGGACCACACGCCCACTTCCGGCAGGCGTGCACGCAGAAGGCCAGCGAGCGGCGCCCGTTCGGCCCAGTGCCAGGCGGGTCGGGTTGCGTCGGGTGGCGACAGCTCGGTGCGCAACTGCGCGTCGATCTCGCCCAGCCGTTCGGTGTTCCACAGCAGCCGGGCCTGCACTGCCCGGCCCTCGGTCGAGAGCGCCAGTCGCGCCGTGCGCACACCGGCTGTCACGGTGTCGGGCAATGGGCCTGCCGCCGACGGCAAGCCATCGGTGCGGATGCTCAGGTCGCCGCTCTGGCGTTCGAGCTGCAGTTGCACCTGCGGCAAGGTCTGTGAGCCGGCCGGCAGCTGCAGGTCCCAGCGTCCCTGCAGCAGGAGGTCGGATCGGATGCCGGCCTGTCCCAGCAGGCCCTGTGTCGCCTCGTCGGCTGCGGTCAGCAGGTCCACCCAGGCCACGGGCAGGTCGTCGATGCGTCCCCGGGTCGAAAGCGCACCGCGGTCCCAGTCCAGCTGATCCCAGCCCAGGCGCACCGTGCCCCCGCCGGACTGGCCGTTGCCGCCGGGCTGGGCTTGCAGCCGCAGCTGCACCGGTCCGGTGGACACGCGAACCCCGTCGTTGCGCTGTTCCCAGTTGATGTCCAGTGCCTCGTGGCTGTCCAGCCGCCAGTTGACGGGCGACTGCCCGGGTGCCCGCGCCCGCAGGGTGAGGGTGTCGAGCCGCCAGTGACCCGAGGTCGGTGGGGTCTGAATCCGGAGGGATCCCGCGGGCCAGGCCGAAGTCAGCTGGCCTGTCGTGTTGACGGAGAACCGGCCCGGTTCGCCCTGGGCCCGGGCCTGCAGTTCCATCTTCAGGGCCGACGGAGGGCCCGCGAACCGCAGACGGGTGTCCTCGATCTCCCAGATGGGCGCGCTGCTGCTGTCCCTCACCTGCAGTCGGGGCAGCTGCAGCACGGCATCGATGGTCAGCGCCTGTGGGGACGGACTCGCCGTCGTGCTGGCGGGCGGATAGCCCAGTGGTGCGAGACCTCCCCTCCAGCCGACCCCAAGGCTGCCCTGTCCCTGCACGTCCAGTCCACGCAGGTCCTCCAGGGTTTCGGTGAGCGTTCGGCCGACCCAGGGTGCGGTCTGCAGCGAACGCAGCCACGCCAAGCTGGCATCCGCGTCGGTCAGATCCAGCCGGATCTGGCCCTGGCCCCTTGCGGCATCGGCCAGTCCCGACCAGCTGCCAGACCATCCCGGTGCCCGTGCCTTCACATCACCCTGCAGCTCATGGGTCGACAGGTCCAGTCGGCCCTGGCCATCAAGTTGCAGGCCGAACGCGCGCAATGCCAGCTGGTCCAGCTGCAACTGACCGCGTGCTGGTGCGTTCACGGGTGCTTGCCAGCGCCCCTGCAGCACCAGCTCATCCACGGGCAAGGCCTGGGCCGCGCGGCGCAAGGCGGTCGGCGCCGTGTTGCGCAGGCGGCCGCTGAATGTGGCGGCGAATGCATCGGCGCCAGCCTGTTCCGCTCGCGCCAGCAGCTCTCCGTCCAGCTGGCCAGGGGCCAGGCCGTTCCAGAGGCGGGCGGGGTCGACGCGCTCGACCTGCACCTGGCCGGACCAGGGGCCTTGCCATGGCACGCTGTTCTCCGCAGTGAGACTGGCATTGCCATGCAGGCGACCCGCGCCCAGCCGGGCTTCGAACCCGGGCAGGGTCCACCGGGAGGCTTCATGGATCAACTCCAGGCGCAGCTGATCGAAGGGCAGACCCTGGCGGTCCAGCGGCGCCGGCAGTGCGTTGCCGAGCGCCACGCGGGCCTGCCAGCCCTGTTCGCGCGGGCTGGCCTGGGCCTCTCCCGACAAGGCAGTGAGCGGCGCATCGGGCCACAGTCCGGCCAGATTCAGCTCATGAACACGGGCATCGAGTTGCTCCAGCACCTGGCGGGTGTCCCAGGGCCGGATGCGGGCCCGGGCGTCCAGGGCGGGCGGCTTTTCAGCCGGTGTGCCGACCTGGGTCAGTGCCAGCTGCAGATCGATGGCCGCACCGATGCCGGCCAGATGGCCCCGGGCCTGCAGGCTGGCGTCCAGCACTTGCGGCAGACCATCGGGCACATCCACCTGCACCCGGCCGGTGGCGTTGAGTCGCAGGGGCATGGGTGCCTGGGCACCCAGCAGCAGCTCGCCCTGGTACTCGCCCGCGGCCCAACGCAGATTGTCCAGGCGCAGGCGGTGGGCTTGTGGCACGCCCAGGTCGTCCAGGGCCGCATTGTGGGTGTACAGGCCGCGCAGGGCTTCCAGCCTCAGTTCTTCTTCGCCCTGCAGGACCAGCAGGTCCACCGACCAGGGCAGGCTCAGCAGCAGCGGCAGTTCCAGGCTGGCTGGTGGGCCGCCGTCGGTGGCTGGACGGTCATCGCGGATCTCCAGTCGCTCGATGTGCAGGCCATCGATATCCAGCCGGCGTCGCGTCGGCAGGCCCAGAACCTGTTCGTCGGTCCAGGCCAGCCGAACGCCATGGGCCGACACGTGTAGCCCGTCCTGCTCCCAGCGCAGCAACCCGATGCGTCCACCGCGGCGCAGGCTGCCGTCCGCATCTTGCACCTCCAGTCGGCCGACCTGTGGTGGCTGGTCTTCCAGCCAGGTCTGGGCCCAGCCCAGGGTCCGACCCAGTGACGAGGCACTGCCCGCCCACACCCAGGCTGCCAGCAACACCGACAGGCCCATCGCCAGCCCTGCGGCCGGCAGCCACAACAGCATCCACCAGCCCAGGCGGGGCTGCCGTCTGGAGGGTGTGTCGGGGGTGTGGTCAGGCGGATTCATGGCATCAGAACGCAAAACCCACGCTCAGGTGCAGGCGCCACGAGCGTGTGGCCAACCCGTACGCCAGATCGACCTGCAATGGCCCCACCGGGCTGTTGTAGCGCACCCCGCTGCCCACGCCCCATTGCGCGCGCAGGTCCTGCTGGCGGTCCGCCACCGCGCCACCATCAACGAACAGCACATGCTCCCATGGGGTGCGGCGCCCATCGCGCCAGATCGGGCGCTGCCACTCCACGCTGCCCACGGCCAGGTAGCGACCGGGTGCCACGCTGCCGTCGCCCTGGTCCACGCCAATGTCACGAAGGCCATAACCACGCACCGAGGCATCGCCGCCGGTCAGGAAGAGCTGGGTATCCGGCAGGGCGGTCGCGCGGCGTGCCAGCACAGCCCCGCCTTCCAGCCTCAGCGCCAGACGGCCCAGGCGACCCTGCTCGACCGCCTCGACCTGGCTGCGCGCCTGGCCCGGTTCGGGCCGCAGCACGGGCAACGCGCCGCCCAGCGGCCAATAGGCCAGCCAACGTGCCTGTGCCCGCGCGAACGGCTGGGGCGTGCCTTCCAGTGTGGCGCCCAGGCCCAGTTCCAGTGCCAGCCCCTGGCCACGTTCCGGAAATACCGGGTTGTCAAACTGCCGCCAGGTCCAGGCCTGGTTGATGCTCAAAGCCGAACGGCTGCGCTCGCGGACCAGGCTGCGTTGCGCTGTGTTCACCGTGCGGGCGCGGTCGAACTGCAGGTACTGTCCCTGGTCGCGTGCGACCTCCTCCTGTGAGCGGCCCCATCGCAGGCGCTGGCTGGTGGTGGTGTTGAAACCGTCGATCTGTTCGGCCCAGCGGGCGCTGGCCGCCCAGCGCCAGGCCTGGTCGTCCTGCGCACCGGTCCACACCGTCTGGGCCAGCTTGTCGTTGCGTTCGAGCTGCACGCGGTTGTCGACCCGCCAGCCGATGCCCGGCACCTGCTGGTGGCGGTACTCAAGCGACAGGCGCGGACCGTTGTCGGTGCTGCCACCCAGACCGATCTGCAGCTTCTGACGCTGGCGTTCACGCAACTGCACCAGCACCGGCAGGTCGGTCTCGTCGCCGGCAGGTTCCACCGTCACCAGCACCGACTCGTATCGGTCGCTGGCTGCAATGCGGGTCTGGGCTGCCTGCAGACGCTCCAGGCTGTAGTCAGCCCCCGACTCGACGCCCGCCAGCCGGGCCAGCCGCTCGGCCTGTGACGCTTCATAGCGCTGGGCCCCACTGATCTCGATGGCACCGAGGCGCCGCAACGGCCCCGAGTCCAGCTCCAGGTAGAGGTGGGCCTGCCGGGTGTAGGCATCGATGTCGGCCAGGCTGTTGAGCAGGCGTCCGTTCGGGTAGCGTTCGCCGGTCAGCAGCCTCAGGGCCCGGGTCTTGGTCTGCTCCCAGTCGGCCTGGGTGAACGGTTCACCCACCGGCAAGGCCACCTCGCGTTCAATGGCTTCGCGCTGGCCGGTCGCTGCCGCGTTGGTCGCCACGTCACCACGAAAGAACACGCGTGCGCTCGCCACCCGGGTGGCCGGGCCTGGGTCAACTGAAATGCGGACCGTCCCCAATGGTGCTGCACCACGGCCATCGCCCACCAGAGCGCTGACGTCGATGTCCGGTGAAAAGTGGCCCAGCGTGCCCAGCAGGTTCCGCAGGTTCTCGGGCGTGCGGGCCAGCAGGCGATCGAGTTCGGCCGCGTCCAGGTCGTCCAGCAGGCGAAAGCGCTGCAGATCCATGTGGCGCAGCAGGAAGCGGCTGATGTCTTGCGGCGCCTGCAGGTCGATCTCGAACCGGGGCTGCGCGGACTGCGTGGCACCATCGGCCGGCGCAGAGTCGGGTGCGGGCTGGCGCGCCGGGAACGTCGGCGCAATGAACCCGGGTGGCAGGTCGCCCAGGTCGCCCGCACCGGCCGAAGCCGACCACAGTCCTGCCAGAAAAACCAGGCAGACGGCGGGACGCAGGGCAACGGAAACGAAGGACCTGACCACGGGGGCCGGCCCCGGGCAGGTCGGGTGCATCGGATCTATTTGGACAGCATGCGCATGGCATCTTCCAGACCCTTGAGCGTCAGCGGAAACATGCGCTGGCCCATGAGCTGCTGGATGATGCTGATGCTCTGTCGATACTGCCACACCCCTTGGGGTTCCGGATTGATCCACGCGAATTTCGGGTAAGCGTGTGTCAGGCGCTGCAGCCATTCGGCACCGGCTTCCTCGTTGTTGTATTCCACGCTGCCGCCGGGCTGCAGGATTTCATAGGGGCTCATGGTGGCGTCGCCCACGAACACCAGCTTGTAGTCCTTGTTGTACTTGCGGATGATGTCCCACGTCGGGAATTTCTCGGCAAAGCGGCGGCGGTTGTTCTTCCACACGAAGTCGTAGACGCAGTTGTGGAAGTAGTAGAACTCCAGGTGCTTGAACTCGCTCTTGACAGCAGAGAACAGTTCTTCCACCCGGGCAATGTGCTCGTCCATGGTGCCGCCCACGTCCATCAGCAGCAGCACCTTCACGTTGTTGTGCCGCTCCGGGATCATCTTGATGTCCAGCCAGCCGGCATTGGCCGCCGTGGCGCGGATGGTGTCGGGCAGGTCCAGTTCCAGCTCGTGCCCCTCGCGGGCGAACTTGCGCAGGCGCCTGAGTGCCACCTTGATGTTGCGGGTGCCCAGCTCCAGGTTGTCGTCGTAGTCGCGGTAGGCCCGTTGGTCCCACACCTTGACGGCCGACTTGTTGCCACCCTTGCCGCCAATCCGGATGCCCTGGGGGTTGTGTCCGCCGTGCCCGAAGGGCGAGGTGCCACCGGTGCCAATCCACTTGCTGCCCCCCTCATGACGCTCCTTCTGCTCCTCCAGGCGCTTCCTGAGCGTCTCCATCAGCTCGTCCCAGTCCATCTTGGGCGCGTTGGCTTTCTGCTCCTCGGAGAGGATGCGCTCCATCTCCTTGCGCAGCCAGTCGGCCGGGATTGGCTTGCTGAAGTCCGCGATCATCTCGACGCCCTTGAAGTAGGCAGCGAAAGCACGATCGAACTTGTCGAAATGGCGCTCGTCCTTGACCAGCGCGGTGCGCGCCAGGTAGTAGAAGTCGTCCATGCTGCAGGCGTGCGGGTTGGTGGGTCCCACCACGTCGGCCTTGAGGGCCTCCAGCAGCATGAGGTACTCCTTGACCGAGACCGGCAGTTTGGCCGCGCGCAGGGTGTAGAAGAAGTCGATCAGCATGGGCTTGCCTCCTGATCAGGTGGACCGTGGGCGGACCAGCTGGTGCCGCAGATGCGCCTTCACCATCGGCCATTCGTGGGCCAGGATGCTGTAGACGCAGGTATCCCGCAGCGAGCCCTCGGCATCCGGGTGGCGCACGATCTGGTGGCTGCGCAGAATGCCGTCCAACCGGGCGCCCAGGCGTTCGATGCCCCGACGGCTCTGGTGGTTCATGAAGTGGGTCCGGAACTCCACCGCAATGCAATCCAGTGACTCGAAAGCATGGGTCAGCAGGGCCAGCTTGCACTCGGTGTTCAGCGCCGTTCTCTGCACCGCCCTCCGGTACCAGGTCGAGCCGATCTCGACCCGGCGATTGGCCGCATCAATGTTCATGTAGGTGGTCATGCCGACGGCCTTGCCTGCGGCATCCAGGATCGCGAACGGCAGCATGCTGCCCCGTGCATGCAGATCCAGCCGGCGCGCGATCTCGGTCCTCATGCCTTCCGGCGACGGGACGGTCGTGTACCAGAGCCTCCAGAGCTCCCCGTCCCGGGTCGCCTCGCACAGGTCGTCGTGGTGGGACAGCGCCAGCGGCACCAGGCTGCCATGCACGCCCGGCAGGCTCACCCAGGGCAGGGGTGATGGCAGTGGGCTCGTCACCACCAGGCCGGACATCACCGGTTCCTCTGGTTCATGAACACCAGCTTCTCGAACAGCGTGGTGTCCTGCTCGTTCTTCAGCAGGGCCCCCACCAGCGGCGGGATCGACACCTTGTTGTCGGCATTCTGCAGGGCCTCCAGAGGAATGTCCTCGGCCATCAGCAGCTTGAGCCAATCGATCAGTTCGGACGTCGATGGCTTCTTCTTCAGGCCGGGCAGGTTGCGCACATCGTAGAAGGTCTTCATGGCCGCCGTCAGCAGTTCGGACTTGAGGCCGGGGAAGTGCACGTCCACGATCTGTTTCATCGTCTCCGCGTCAGGGAACTTGATGTAGTGGAAGAAGCAGCGGCGCAGGAAGGCATCGGGCAGTTCCTTTTCGTTGTTCGAGGTGATGAACACCAGCGGCCGGTGTCTGGCCTTGATCAGCTCGCGCGTCTCGTAGCAGTAGAACTCCATGCGGTCGAGTTCACGCAGCAGGTCATTGGGAAACTCGATGTCGGCCTTGTCGATCTCGTCGATCAGCAGGGCCACCGGCCGGTCGGCGGTGAAGGCCTGCCACAGCACGCCCTGCACGATGTAGTTGCGGATGTCCTTGACGCGCTCGGCGCTGTCGCTGGTGTTGAGCTGGCTGTCACGCAGGCGGCTGACTGCGTCGTACTCGTAGAGACCTTGCTGGGCCTTGGTGGTGGACTTGATGTGCCATTGCAGCAGTGGCATGTCCAGCGCCTGGGCCACCTCTTCGGCCAGCATGGTCTTGCCGGTGCCGGGCTCGCCCTTGACCAGCAGTGGGCGCTTGAGCGTGATGGCGGCGTTGACGGCCAGCATCAGGTCCTGGGTGGCGACGTAGTTTTCGGAGCCTTGGAATTTCATGCGGAGTTCTGCCTTTGGGGAGCTGGCCGGAGGATGCGGCCTAGGGTATTCAATAAGCCGATGCTGATAACCGAGTCTATATAATCGTCTGTTGATTTTTATCAATCGTCCTCTTCATTGTGCTTGCAAAATGAATCAAACGCTGTCCACGATCGTCCGTACCGTTGTCGCCGCTGCGACGCTCTCCGCCGTGGCTTTGGCTGCACACGCCCAGGGCAATGTTGAGGCCGGCAAACAGAAGGCCGAGATGTGCATCGGCTGCCACGGCATCCCGGGCTACCAGAACAGCTTCCCCGAGATCCACAAGGTGCCCAAGATCTCGGGCCAGACCGCACAATACATCGTCGCCTCTCTCAGCGCCTACAAGAAGGGGGACCGCAAGCACCCGTCCATGCGCGGCATCGCCGGGTCCCTGAGTGATGAGGACATGGCCGACCTGGGCGCGTTCTACGCTTCGCACGCCAACACCACCGCTCCCGAGTCCCCGCGCGCGCCCAGCGTCGAAGTGGCCGCCCTTCTCGAGCGCGGCGCCTGCGCCTCCTGCCACGGTGCCAACTTCAGCAAGCCCATCGACCCCAGCTACCCCAAGCTGGGCGGTCAGCACGCCGACTACCTGTTCGTGGCCCTCAAGTCGTACACCGTCGAGGGCAACAACGTGGTGGGCCGCAGCAACCCCATCATGGGGGGCATCGCCAAGCAGTTCTCACCGGCTGAAATGCGCCAGATGGCCCGCTACCTGTCCACGGTGGAAGGTGAGCTGCGCACGGTGCCTCAGTCGAGGTTTCGTTAACTCGCCCCTGCGCCGCTGACGCGGCCTCCCGCTCTCTGGGGCGCTGCATGGCGGCGCTTGGCGGGGCGATGGCACCTGTGGCCCGGCTGAGGCGGTTCCACGGTGCCTCTGGATCAAGACACTTGCTTCAGCAGGTGTCTTTTTTTATTTCAGGGCTGGGCTTTAGTCCTTGGTGGCCCGCTGGCGCACGGCTTCGATGTAGGCCTGTCCGTCGGGGGGGCGGCCGGCACGCTGGCTCTCCCAAATCATCTGGCCCAGGCACTCCATGACCTCGTGGTGGGCTGTGTGCAGGTCTCCACGCCGTGCCGCCAGCAGTTCGACTGCCTGGCGTATGCCGGGCGGCTGGTCAATGCTGCACTGCTCGCTGATCGACAGGTGCATTGACAGGTGCAGGAACGGGTTGTCGCCAGAGCTGTTCTGCTCGCCCATGCGGGCCAGGGCGGCGTCAATGTCACTGAAGTCGGCATGGTGTTCGGGATGCTCGGCCATCCACTGGGCCGCCAGCGTCTCGATGGCTTCCATGGGCTGCCCCTGGCGCTGCTTCGCAAACACACTGCAGAAAAATCGCCGGACATCGGCCTGAGACGGGCTGAACATAAATGCATTATCCTGCATGTTTTGGACGGCGGTCCGACCGTTCAATGCAAGCGCCTGCTGGTGCCCCGAATTCCAACCCATGACGGAGACCTTTCATGACCCAAGCTTTCATCTGCGACGCCATTCGCACGCCCATCGGCCGCTACGGGGGGGCGCTCTCCTCGGTCCGCACCGACGACCTGGGTGCCGTGCCCCTGAAGGCCCTCATGGCCCGCAACCCAAGCGTCGACTGGGCCGCCGTCACCGACGTCATCTATGGCTGCGCCAACCAGGCCGGTGAAGACAACCGCAATGTGGCCCACATGAGCAGTCTGCTGGCCGGCCTGCCGCACGAGGTGCCGGGCTCCACCATCAACCGCCTGTGCGGCTCGGGCCTGGACGCCGTGGGCACGGCCGCGCGCGCCATCAAGGCCGGTGAAGCCACGCTGATGATCGCCGGTGGCGTTGAGAGCATGAGCCGCGCGCCGTTTGTCATGCCCAAGGCCGAGAGTGCTTTCTCCCGTGCCAATGCGGTCTACGACACCACCATCGGCTGGCGCTTCATCAACAAACTCATGAAGGAGAAGTACGGCGTCGACTCCATGCCCGAGACGGCCGAGAACGTGGCGGTGGACTACGGGATCGAGCGCGAGGCCCAGGACCGCATGGCCATGGCCAGCCAGCTCAAGGCGGTGGCCGCCATCAGGGCAGGGCACCTGGCGCGCGAGATCTGCCCGGTCACCATTGCGCAGAAGAAGGGCGATCCGGTCATTGTCGACACCGACGAGCACCCGCGCGAAACCAGTCTGGAAGCTCTGGCCAGGCTCAAAGGTGTGGTCCGCCCGGACGGCTCGGTGACGGCGGGCAACGCCAGCGGCGTGAACGATGGTGCCTGCGCCCTGCTGCTGGCCGACGAGGCCACAGCCGCCAGGAACGGCCTGACCCCCAAGGCCCGCATCGTCGGCATGGCCACCGCCGGTGTCCCGCCGCGTGTGATGGGCATCGGCCCGGCACCGGCCACCGAGAAGGTGCTGGCGCTCACCGGCCTGAAGCTCGAGCAGATCGACGTGATCGAACTCAACGAAGCCTTTGCCGCCCAGGGCCTGGCCGTGCTGCGCATGCTGGGCCTGAAGGACGACGACGAACGCGTCAACGCCTGGGGCGGCGCCATCGCCCTGGGCCACCCGCTGGGCGCCAGCGGCGCCCGCCTGGCCACCACGGCGGTCAACCGCCTGCACGCCACCGGTGGGCGCTACGCGCTGTGCACCATGTGCATCGGCGTCGGGCAGGGCATCGCCCTGATCGTGGAACGGGTCTGACCCGCGCAGCGGCGGAGCGTGGGGGCAAGTGCGACCGCAGCGCAGGGCCGCCCCAAGCAAGGTCAGCCCCCTCGGGGGGCAGCGACCCGCGCAGCGGCGGAGCGAGGGGGCGAGTGCGACCGCAGCGCAGGGCCGCCCCAAGCAAGGTCAGCCCCCTCGGGGGGCAGCGACCCGCGCAGCGGCGGAGCGAGGGGGCGAGTGCGACCGCAGCGCAGGGCCGCCCCAAGCAAGGT
>Ga0208242_100540_pt1 | contig 20725 bp, 29 predicted proteins | sample SubbioAug_CSW13A_FD_184825 | JGI IMG/M metagenome (GOLD analysis project Ga0208242, IMG submission 184825) | Serpentinite rock and fluid subsurface biosphere microbial communities from McLaughlin Reserve, California, USA - CR12Aug_CSW13A (SPAdes) | ecosystem: Environmental > Terrestrial > Deep...
AAGCCACTGTTGCGGCAGGCGGAGACGGCTAGCGCCGGCGGATCCATCGGCCGCGCCTTCCGCTGAATTATGGCAGTCATGAAAACGCTGCTAGAAAGACAGCGTAGCAAATCACTTGTAGCAAATAACTTGGAGTGCAGACGTGGCTAACGACGCGACCACACGGCAACCTCGGAGCGGACCGCAAGGCCCGCAGGGAAAACCCGGAAAGCCGGGACCGCAAGGACATCCGGGCCGGCCCGGGCCGGAAGGTCCGCGCGGCAAGCCGGGGATGCCGGGCAAAGCAGGACCGCAGGGCAAGCGCGGCGAAGCCGGACCGGCAGGCAAGCCCGGCGCACAAGGCGCGCGCGGCGAACAAGGTCCGCAGGGCAAGCAGGGCCCCGTGGGTGCGCAAGGCCCGCGCGGCGAGCAGGGTCCGCCCGGCCGCCTGCCCTCGTTCGAGGAAATTCTTCCATGGCTGGAAACGATTTTCGACGCGTGGGAAGAGCACCGCCAAAAGCGCGAGCGCGAAGCGAAGGAGCGCGAGGAGCAGGAAGCCGCCGCGCGTTATGCCGCAGCCATAGCGGCTGGCGTGCAAGATGATGATGACGGCGATGACGACGACGATCATCACAAAAAGAAAAAGAAGCATCGCAAGGACAAGAAGTAGCGGCACCGTATTCCGCTGCTCCCTGTGGCCATAGTTCATTGATCAAGCAAAAAGGCCGGGCATGTGCCCGGCCTTTATGATTCAGCGAGCGCCGCAGGTGCGCGCTTACTTCAACGTGATCGCAAGTCCGCTGAGGTCGGCGTTCGCCATCAGCCCGACCTGGCGGCCGGACAGTTCGAGCACCGCGCCCTTCTGGTTGGTCAGCACGATGGCGCGCGCGCCGCCGCCAACCGCAATGCCGGCGCCCGCCGCGCCATAGACACCCGCGACGTCCGACGGACGGTTGATGTTGCTCACCCGGCCGCGCAGCACCGTCTTCGATCCGCCGAACACCAGCCCATAATCGATGCCGCCGGTGGACAGTGCATAGCTCCTGCCGCGGAAGTTAAGCGTGCCGCTGCCGCCCGAACCACCGATGAACCATCCGGCCTTGTAGATGACGAGCGAGACGGTGCCGCTGTCGGCATGAGCGGATGAGAGGCCGGCTCCGATGAGCGCCGTCACAGCGATCAGCGCGGCGCGAATGGCAGATGACAGACGCATGATGAGTTCTCCGGATGTTGGGCAACAGGTGTGAGCAGGAATGTCGCGAATGAATCGGTAAAACCGAATCAAGTTTAGCCCATGACGCGGATTCGCAAAACGCTAATGGCGCAAGCGGAACTCTTATAGCGGAAAATCGATCAACAGATTCGGCCCCGCAACGCGTATCGCCGCGCGGATTTCTGTTGTTTAATCGATTCGGGCGTCACAATGACCGACGGGAGGTTCCTGTGAATCGAGTTGAATGGGATCTGCACGCGGCCAAGTTCGAGTCGCTGGTGTGCGATATCGTCACCGACGAGACGAGTGGCCAGATGCCGCGTTTCGTCGCCGCAGCCTGCCGCTCGCGAAAGAATCTTGAACTGGTCGATCTCGGCTGCGGCGTCGGCAGCTTCGTCAAGAAATTCGGGCATCGCTTCGAGCGGATCACCGGTATCGATTTCGCGCCGCGCATCGTCGCGCGTGCGAAGAAGCGGTGCGCGGACATTCCGAATGCGAAGTGGCTCGCGATGGATGTCACCCGGTCGGCGAAGGTCCTCGGCACCGTCGCCGATCTCACGGTCTGCCTGAATGTCATCACCTCGCCGCGTCAGGCCAAGCGCGACGCGCTGTGGTCGACCATGGCCGATGTCACCAAGCCGTCGGGCTTTGCGCTGGTGGTGGTGCCGTCGATGGAATCGCAATTGATGGTCAACAAGCTCGGCGCATCGGCAGACAAGATCAAGGCGGGCGGCCTCGTCCATCGTGACGGCGTCTGGCAGAAATTCTACGAGCGCGACGAGTTGGTCTCCACCGTCTCGGGCACCGGCTTTGAGATGACCCGGATCGCCAAGGTGTATTATCCCTGGTCGGTGGACGGCCTGCGCAAGCCGCGCGGCTCGAAGCAGTTGCCGTGGGACTGGGGCTTTTTGGCGCGGCGCGCGGCGTAACGCGCGGCATCAGCCGCCGCGCGGACATTCCCTGTAGCCGAATTCGTCGATGATCCGTGCGCCGGAGATGGTGCTGAACTCCAGCCTCGCAAGATATCCTTGCGCGACGACGTACTGCCGCAGCTTGGCGTTGTAGGCATTCAGCATCCGCTGGGTCGAACCGGCGTTGATGACATACCTGTTGGGGCCGCGCCCGTGACCGGCGTGAAACAACAGCCGCGCGCTGCGCTCGACACAGACGTTGCGGACGCCGAGAAACAGCGTGCAGTTCGACTGGCAGTGACCGCGGATGCGAAACAGTTCGCCGCTGGCATTCGCATGATCGATGGCGGGCTGGAATTTCTCGATCCAGCCGCCCATGGCGAAGCGGTCCGAGGTGTCGGCTTCCGCGACGGACACCGCTCCGGCCAGCGAGATAGCCAACAGCAGCGCCGTGACGACATGTTTCATCGAATGCCTCCGGGCGGGCGCGATCTTGCGTAAGGTTAACTTGTCGCGATCTGGCAGCAAGACCATTGCGAACGTGAACAGCGAGGCATAGCTTTTATTTCAGACATTGAACGCCCGGCGGTGAGTCGGCGTCCAACTGCCATACGGTCGATCGGAAGGATTATGACAATGTTGGCGGAAATCTTTTTATTGAAGCTTGAAGCCCTGCTGCGGGTCGCGGCAATCGACCGCCGCGCCAGCGATCCAAGGTTCGTGCCGATCGCAATGCCGCGCTCCTGAAGCACTTCGCAACGCAAAAGAAAACGGGCCGGCTCGCGCTGGCCCGTTTTGCGTTTAGCCGAACCGCGCCCGGCTCCGCTCCCGCGCCTTCTCTGCTTCGACCTCACGATCCCGCGCCGGCGCATGGGTGTGCAGCGACGTCAGCAGCTTGCGTGCGCTGGCGGACACCTCGGCGACGGCGCGATTGAACGCTTCTTCATTCGCCTTCGACGGCGCATTGAACCCGGAGAGCTTGCGCACGAACTGCAAGGCCGACGCATGAATTTCGTCTTCAGTGGCGGGCGGCTCGAAGTTGAACAGCGTCTTGATGTTGCGGCACATGGAGCTTCTTCCCTTTCACGCCCTGCGGGCCTGCACTTCACTTTATTTTCCGGCTGTAGGGCGCGCAAATTTTAGGCGTGCTGCGCCACCGATCCGATTTTCCCAAACGATCCCCGGCGGTTCCATCCGGTTCCAATTCGTGAGTTCCATGAACGGGTTACCCCGGAAATTAAGGTCCTGTTAACCATATCGGCCCACCCTTTGAACGGGCTGAGATCGGAGAACCTTGGATATAGTCTGCGTCCCTGACAGGTGCAGCAGTGGTCAGGAGGTCTCGATGACCCAGGAAATGCACGTACGCGCACCGGAAGTATTACCCGATGCGCCGGCCGTGGCACCGGGCCAGGTGGTCCCGCTGCTCATCGGCGCCACTGTCCAGGAAATCGAACGCGAACTCGTTCTGCAAACGCTCGCGCGCTGCGACGGCAATCGCACCCATGCGGCCCGCATTCTCGGCGTCTCGGTGCGCACCTTGCGCAACAAGATCCGGCAGTATTCGGCGGACGGGGCCGAGGTGCCTGCGCATCACTAGCGTGGGCACCGGAGTGGCGCCCAGGCGGAAAGTTAGAATTCGCGCAATCGGGTTTACCGTTTGATGGGCGGGAATGATCAGGTTACGGTTCCCTCACCAGGAACCTGATCATGACCCGACCGCTCGTTAAAGCCCTCGCTGCCTGTGCGGCCATCGCGCTGATTGCCGCCTCATCGGCGCAGGCCGCGGGAACGCCGGAGCAACGCCGTGCCTGCCGCAAGGACGCGATGAAATACTGCCGGGAGTTCGTCCCGGACGTGAAGCGCATCACGGCCTGCATGCAGAAGAACGTCAGAAAGCTCAGTCCGCTCTGCCGAACGCAGTTCAGATAGGAACGCGGCGGGCCCATGCACATTCCCGCGACGCTGGATCAGGCCCGCAGCACCCTCGCCGTGATGCTCGGCATTGCCGCCACCGAGGGACTGCCGACCGAAATCGACCATGAGACCATCGCCGCGGCCACGCGTTACATTTTTCATCTCGAGCCGCAGTTCGGCCTCGCCGGACTGACACCGCTCAGCCCCTATCGGCAGGCTGAGCTCGCCGACGATCCTGCCCTTGCCGCACAAGCCGTGAGCTTCGCCGCGGTCATGGCGTTCGTTGGCGGCTCGATCAATCCCGCAAAGCTGAGCGGGGTTGTGAAACTTGCGGACTCCCTCAACGTCAAGGACGAGTTCGTCCACGATCTCGCGCGGATCGCGCTCGGCGATCTGAAAGACGCCAAGACCCACATGCTCCACGCCAATCTCGAGAGCATAACCGGCCGCGCTTGGGCCGCTGCCGAGATGGCGCCGTGGCTGCAGCCTTACGATGCCGAGCCCGATCCCGCGCTTGCGACACGCTTCCATGCGCTGGCGCGTCTGCCGGAGACCACCTTCGGCCATGCGTTCGCGACGTTCTATCAGGCCAATGGCTACGCCTATCCGGGCGAGCCGACGGCACTGAACTTCGAGTTCGCCGTGCCGCACGATTCTACGCACGTCCTCGCCGGTTACGACACATCGCCGCGCGGCGAACTGCTGACGTCGACATTGACGGCGACCATGCATCGCGCTCACGCGATGGCGGGGCATGTGCTGCCGGTGATCCTGAGCTGGCACCTCGGCATTCCGCTCAACGATGTTGCGGGCTCCGCCACCGGTGCGTTCGAGCCGGAGGAATTCTTCTATGCCTGGGCGCGCGGTGAAGACACCACCGCCGATCTGTTCGCTCCGGAGTGGGATTTCTGGTCGGCGGCCATCCAGCCGATCGACGCGGTGCGCGAAGAGGTTGGTTTGTTCGTTGCAGATGATGAAACCTAGACCGGCGCACGCCTAACCGGGACACGCAGGATGACTTTTAAGGTCCGTCCCGTCGCCTCTTCATCGACGCCGTCATCGCCAGCGTGAAAGAGATGATTGCGATGCCCGCGGCGATCAGCTCGATGGCGCGGAAGACAAAGGCCGTCTCCACCGCCCAGAGCGGCTGCGGTTCGTCCGCGAAGGCAACCGGCACAATGCCTGGCACGAAAAGCTTCTCAAGCGCAGAAGCCCCGCCCAGAACCGCCGCCGAAATCAGAAACAGACGCCAGCCGTCACTCATCGTCACCCCGCTTCGATCCGGTGTTTCAAAGTATCACGCGCCGCCGCGTCGTCCTTGACCGGGATCAAATCACTGCATTCCGATGTAACCGCCCGGCCATGGCAAAGCGATGCGGCACCTTGCGGGCCGGTGAACGGTCTGGATAATGACCGTACACAAACCGGATCCGCACATGAGTAGTCCCGTCGCTCGCTCCCTGACCGTTGCGGCCCTGCTGTCGTTCAACGGCGGTTTCGTCGATACCGCGGGCTTCCTCGGTCTCGCGGGGCTGTTCACCGCACATGTCACCGGAAATTTCGTCACGCTCGGCGCGGCGCTGGTCCATGGCAGCCATGGCATCGTCGGCAAGATTCTGGCGCTGCCCGAGTTCATTCTGGTGATCGCGCTGGCGCGGCTCGCGGGCATTGCGCTGCGCGCGCACAAACTCCCCGCGATGCAGATCCTGCTCGGTGTGAAGGTCGTGCTTCTGCTGGCCTTCTTTCTTCTCGCCGTCCGGTTCGGACCGTTTCCCGATGCCAACACCCCGATGGCGCTGCTGACCGGCTTTGCCGGCGTCGCCGCCATGGCGATGCAGAACGCGGTCCAGCGTGTGCATTTGGCCAGCCTGCCGCCGTCCACCATGATGACCGGCTCCACCGTGCAGGTCACGCTCGATGCCGTCGACCTCCTCACCGGCACGAAGCCCGAAGAGCGGCCGCAGGTACGAACCCGCTTCAGCCGTCTCGCGCTTGCGATCTGCTTCTTTGCGCTCGGCTGCGCGGTCGCCGCGGTGATGTATGTCTATGTCGGCTTCTGGTGCCTCGCGCTCTCGGTTGCCGTCGGCCTTGCCGCCGCTGTGATCCGGATCGAGGAAACGCGCCCCGCATAAAGCCGCTTGCGCCCTACCCGCCCCGGTTGCAGGATAAGGGCGGGCCGGGGATTGCGTTGTGCGCCGTATCGCGTTCGCCATGATAGCCGTCTTGCTGTGCGCCGGGTTGGGCGCGTGTTACACGCGCGATCCTTATGTCGCGACCCCGGTCACGACGGCGTCCGGCAACTGGAAAATCGAAAAACAGGTCGATCGCATCACCGGCGTTCCGGTGCCGAGCGCGATGCTGATCATCAACAACGCCTCGAACAGTTTTGCCGATTACGCCCAGCCGGCCTCGATGCAGCTCACCTGTTTCGACGGCAAGCCGATGGTGCGCTTCGCCTTCGATTTCAAGGTCGGCACCGATCCGAACTCGACGCTCGGCTATCGCTTCGACGAAAAGCCCGGCCACGACAATGTCGCCGCGCGCTTCCTTCAGGAGTACCGCACCGTCGTAATCGAAGACCGCGCGGCGGTGACCACGTTCGCCAATGAACTTTCGATGTCGAACGTGCTCGTCATCCGGATACGCTCGCTTGCCGCGGGGCGCACCACCGCCGAATTCAGGCTCGACGGCGCCCCTGCCGCGCTTGAAGCCGCCTTTGCCGGTTGCCCGCTGACGCCACCTGCCCCGCAACCTGAAACGAAAAAGAAGCGCAGCGCGAAGGCGTGAGCGATGCTGCGCTGCGTCGTGCCTCAACTACGCACGGGAGGAACACCGCGGCTCGCGCGGGTTTGTCTGGACGCCTTCAACCCGAAGTCGGAAACTCACCTGGACGATTCTGATCGCGGAGGATCGCATGAGGTGGCCTGCTCGCCTTGCCCTGATAATTCCGCTGACGCTGTCTGCTGCTTCGGCTCTCGCGGTCGATCGCGGACAATTCGGCGATGTCCCCGAACACATCCGCAAATGGTTCAAGGATGCGCGCAGTCCGGCCGGCGTGCCGTGCTGCGACGTATCGGACGGGCATCGCACCGACTACGATGTGCGCGAGGGCAGCTACTGGGTGCCGATCGAGGGGCAGTGGTGGATGGTGCCGGAGAAAGCGATCATCCGCACCGGCGGCAATCCTACCGGCGGCGCCGTGGTCTGGTACGTGACGATCCGCGGCAACATCGAGATCACATGCTTCGTGCCGGCTGACGGGTCGTGAGGAACGCAGGCGTCTCCCGATCGTCATTGCGAGCGGAGCGAAGCAATCCATAGCTACAGGAAAGAGCTGGATTGCTTCGTCGCCAAAGCGCGTCGAAGACGCGCTAACGGCTCCTCGCAATGACGAGTGTTGGTCTTCAGATGCGCCCTACGCCCTGCCCGGATAGCTCACCGCCATGCCGGCGCGCACGTCCTGCTGCACACCATACTGCGCGAACGGATAGCGGAAACCGTTCTTCGACAGCGCCTTCATCCCGGCGATGGCGCTGACGAGATATTCCGGCGGAGTCGCCATCAGCATTTCCTCGTCGAGCACGCCGCCGTAGCGGCGCTCGGCGAAACACGGGATCGACAGGCTCGGCAGGCGCGTCGTCAGTGCGCGGCCCCATGAATCCGCACAGGCGGATTCGCCGACCACGCTCCAGTCGAACCGCTTGTAGCCCGACCACTGCAATCCGTTGATGAAATAGATCATCGCGCCGGGTGTTGCGTAGAACAGCGCGATGTCGGGCGGATCGAGCTTGCCCGACGACAGCGGCCCGACCGCGAGCGCATCGTATTTTCCGTCCGGCACGCAATGCATCGCTTCCTGATGCGCCTGCGCATCCTGCTGCGTCGAAAACCAGACGCCGGTCATGTGCTGGCCGGATTGCCACGCCTCGGTCTTGGCACCGCCGAGGCCGACCACCGCGCGGCATTGCGCGCCGACCAGATCGTCGCTGGTGATGCCGACCGTCCAGCCGATCCGCGCCGCCTGCGCCACGATCTGATCCAGCGTGTGCACCGATTGCGGCCGGCGAATCTTCGGGATCGCTTCCATGTCCTCGCGCCGCGCGAACATCTTCATGCCGAACGGGATCGAACGCAGCTTCAGCAGCGAGTCGAGGTCACCAACAATCGCAGGCCAGTCATAGGTCATCGCGTTTCTCCCGGATGTTCTTGTTGTTGCCGAGGCTAGAGCATTTTGCGGTGAGGTGAAGCGCAAAAAGAAAAGCCCGGAGCCGCAATCAAGCGGTCCGGGCCTTTGTCTTCAATTGGATCGAGGCAGGAGCGATCAGTGCCCCTCCCCTTCGGGCGGATTGTCGTCGCCGATATCGCCGACATGCTTCTGTTCGTAAAGCTGGATTCCGATGCGCTCGACGAGATCAAGCTGGGTTTCGAGGAAGTCGATGTGATGCTCCTCGTCCTTCATGATGCTCTCGAACAGGTCACGCGAGACGTAGTCCTTGATGCTGTGGCAGTAGGTCGCCGCCTCCTGATAGAGCGTGCGCGCGCCGACTTCCGCGGCGAGATCGCATTCCAGGATTTCCTTGACGTTCTGGCCGATCCTCAGCGGATCCAGCACCTGCATGTTGGGGAAGCCGTCGAGAAACAGGATGCGGTCGGTGAAGCGGTCGGCATGGTGCATCTCCTCGATGGACTCCTTGCGCCAATGCTTGGCCATGCTCTTCAGGCCCCAATGATTGAGCAGCCGGAAATGCAGCCAGTACTGGTTGATCGCAGTCAGTTCGCTGCGCAGCCCTTTGTTGAGATAGTCGATGACCTTGGGGTCGCCCTTCATATTGCACTCCCTTGCGGAACCGTCGCTTGACAGTCCCAATTCAATTTAGAAGCGTTCTAAATGAGATTACAGGCAACTACAACCCCGGGCCGAGGGGACCGGGATCGGCTGGGGAAATTTGAATGTCTGAAGGTGTTTAGCAGGCGGCCTGGGCTAGAAGGACAACCGGCTGCTGGTCCTCGTTGGCCGCTTCATGCTGGCTGTGGGGGCATCCAGAGCAGCAAGCCTTGGCGCAGGCGCCCAGCGCTTCGTCCATGATTTTCTTGATGGTTCGGGCGCAACGGCCGCATTCGGCGCTGCAACCCAGGCAGCCGTAGACCTGCCCGGCCGTGCGCGGGAAATCCTTGGCCTGGGTCACAACGTTACGCACGTCGTGGTCAGTCAGGACGTTGCAGGAACAAACAATCATGGATGTCTGGAGAACCTGTAAGGACTGTTGACCAACAGGTATTAAACCGGAGCCCCCGATGCAAAAGGAAAACAGCCACTTTTAAGCTATTCCAAACTGGCCGCAGGCTTAGTCTGGAATGAGTCTAATCTCGGTTTCATCGACGGAATAGCGAACTGGCGAGTAAACGCACACGCGGCGCTAGAGCGCGCCGAACTTGTAGTTGAAGCCAACACGGACGATGTTGATATCGGGTCTGTCGAATGCCGCCGTAAAGGAGGCCTTGGGAATTCCCGGTCCAAACACGGAATTGTCCAGCGCAACCACGTTCACGGAGCCGCGGCCAAGGTTCACGTAAAGATACTCAGCTTTCAGGGTGAAGTTGTCCCAGAGCGCATACTCGATGCCGCCGCCCGCCGTCCAGCCGGTGGCTGTCCGGGATGAATCACCCAGAAAACATGTCGGCGCGGAGTTCGTGATGGCCTGGCAGCCGTATGCTGACCCTAAGCCAAATGCGCCCTGTTCGGTGAGCGCAGTCACAGTCGATCCCTCTCTGACCTGCGCATAGGCAAACCCGCCGGTCCCGTAGACCAAGAAGCGATCAGTCGCCAAAAAGCCCAGTCGCGCTCTAACCGTTCCGAACCACTCGATATTTTGTTCGATATTGTTCTGCGCGGTTACAAGCCCGAGGTTGTAGCGCCCGCTTGTCGCCGAGCCGCTGATGCTCGTGAAGTTGATGTCGGTTTCGACCCCCAGCACCCAGCGAGAATTGAATTGCCAATTGTAGCCGGCCTGGATGCCGAACACACCGCCGCTAAGACTGGAAGACGTTGGGGGAGCGCAGGTGCCACCCAAAACTCCGCCGCATGTGACGAGCGTGACGAGCGGATCGGCCTGATTGAAAGTGGTTGCGCGGTTGTCGCGCCAGCCGTATCCGGCGCTACCGCCGATGTAGAAGCCGGTCCAGCTATAAACCGCCGGCACCGGAGGCGCTTTCACAGGAAGATCGGCAGCACGTGCCGCACTGTGTCCCCCGAGCGCAAGCAGTGAAATGACCGTGCCCGCGAGCACTCCCTTGATGAGAAACTTCATCCAGCGCCCCAAAATTCCATCAAAAATATGCCTTATCCTAGCACCGCCGAGCCACGAGACATGTAGTAATACAGCAACAACACAGGACTCTTTGGGACCCTTTGACCGGCAAAACATTCCTGCGGACAATGCACCTTGCCGCCGGTTGGAGTAGAAATCCTTAGCATTCGAAGGAGGGTTGGCGTGACGCATATCGGACCTGACGACCTCGGCACCATCTACGCCGCGCCGACCGAGCGGGTGATTGCGAAACAGCTTCCGCGCATCGACCGCCACGCCGCGCACTTCATCGGCATGTCACCGTTCTGCGTACTCGCAACATCAGGTCCCGACGGCACCGTCGATGCCTCCCCGCGCGGCGGCAATCCCGGCTTCGTGCATGTCGAAGGCGAAACGCGCCTCCTGATGCCGGATCGCCCCGGCAACAACCGCATCGACAGCTTCCGCAACGTGCTGTCCGGCAGCGGCTATGTGCAGTTGATCTTCTTCGTGCCCGGCCTCGACGAAACGCTGCGCGTCGGCGGCAATGCAAAGCTCTCGGCGGATGCAGACCTGCTCGCCACCATGATCGAGTTCGGCAAGCTGCCGCGCGCCGTACTCGATATCGCCGTGCGCGAAGTCTATTTCCACTGCGGCAAGGCGCTGATGCGCTCGAAGCTCTGGTCGCCGGATTCGCGTGTCGCCCGCTCGGCGCAGCCGAGCATCTCCGAGGTCATTCACGAACAGACCGGTCAGGGCACGCCGGAAAGTCAGGACGCTGTCGAAGCGCGTTACAAGACGCAGCTCTGATCTGCGCCGATACAAGTATCGGCTCATTCCCGCGGAAGCGGGAATCCAGTACTCAATCTCTGGGTCCCCGCTTTCGCGGGGACGAGCGGAGAGACAGACATCATCTTGCATCAGGACTCTCCTCTCGTACCCCTTACGTCGCCCTCATACTGAAAGTCCCGTTATGGACAAGCTGCTGCCGCTCGCGGAAAAAATCGCCGCATCCCTGATCGCGCGAAAGGAAACCATCGCCATCGCGGAGTCCTCCACCGGCGGATTGATTTCGGCGGCGCTGCTCGCGGTACCCGGCGCATCGGCCTACTACCGCGGCGGCGGCGTGATCTACACGCCGCGTGCGCGCGCGGCGCTGGTGAACATCACAAAAGATGAGATGGAGGCCATCGGCAATCGCGGCGCGACCGAGCCTTATGCCACCCTGCTCGCGAACCGGGCGCGCGAACTTCTCAACACGACATGGGGCCTGAGCGAAACCGGCGCGACGGGTCCGTCCGGCAACCGCTACGGCGACGCCGCAGGGCATTCGTGCATGGCGGTTGCGGGACCGCTCGCGCGCGCCATTACGCTCGAGACCGGCGACAGCAATCGCATCGCCAACATGCGGGCCTTTGCATTTCGCGCGCTCGAAGTGTTCGCCGAAACGATCGGCGCGCCGCGCTGAACTAAACTGCATCGAATCGCGGATATGCGGATTATCCAGCATTTATCGGCAGATTCGGGCCCATTGCGGTTCCTGAATTAACCACGGAACCCGCTTCACCTTTCGTGAGCGAATGTTACGGGGCCAAAAACAGCGTTGTTTTTGCGGAACAAATCCGCCCCCTAAACCTTAACAAAGGGTAGCGCCCCATTTTCCGGGTTTGTTAACCCAACTCATCGCATTTTGGTCACATATGGCACGTACGTCCCCGCCATCATCCACACCATTTTGAAGTGAGAAACATGCGAAAATTGCCAATCGCGATTGCATCTGTTGTTGCCACGTTGGCAATTGCCGTAAGTGCCCCCGCTTCCGCCCAGGACTTCACTGCGTCCGTCGGCTCTGAAGCCGCTGCGCCTCAGAAGAAAGTTTCGATGTTCCAGTCGGCGATGAGCGAAGTCGCCATCATGCGCTATCGCGCGGCGCTGAAGCTGCGCGCCGAGCAGGCAAAGTACTGGCCCGCCGTCGCCAACGCGCTGCGCGTTCTCGCACGCGAGCCGCAGGTCAACGAAGCCGCCGTTCGCCGCTTTGCGCCGGCCGCGTCGGCGCTGTTCGCCAGCCTCGATGAGGACCAGAAGCGCACCGCGATGGGCCTCGTTCAGAAGGCGGGTCTGCAGCAGTACGCTTCGCTGTTCTGATCACAGGCCACGCGGCTTTTTTCCGCGCGGCTTTCGAAAATTCCGGCGGCGCTTCGCTTTTTGCGAGGCGCCGTTTTTCTTAAGCCCGCGCCTGATGATGGCGGAAATCCGGCTCCTCCATTCAGTTCCCGTTCAACGCAACTGTGAAACCTTCATCGCCGGGACCCGTTATCTAAGGGTCACAACGATGAAAGGTGAAAGCCATGCAGAAGATCGGCGCTAGGAAGATCGTCTTGGCAGTTGCCGCTGCCGCCACTGTCGCCGTCACCGCCCTCGCAGCCCCGGCACCGGCCGAAGCGCGCGGCGGACGTATCGCAGCCGGCGTGGGCCTCGGCATTCTCGGCGGCGCCATCGCAGGCGCGGCCATTGCCAACAGCGGCGGTTACTACGGCCCAGGCTACGGCTATTACGGCGCCGGCCCCGTCTATTACGGCGGCGCCCCCTGCTATTGGCAGCGCGAGCGCTTCTGGGACGGTTACGGCTGGCGCGTCCGCCGCGTCCAAGTTTGTAACTGACGCAATCGTTCATCGGGCGGCCATTTTTTGGCCGTCCGGGCTTGGAAGAAAGGTACACTCCGGACGGCAAAAGCCGCTCCGGAGCGTTTTTTGTTAACGGCCCGCGCGCCAGAATCCGCTATATTGGCGCCGGGACAATGCTGAATCGCCGGTGGGGGATGACGCCGGTACTTTCTAACAGGGGCCAAATCGGGCTATCTTGAGGTCCGTCATTGGATTCTTGCAGACCAATCGCCTTGCGCCGGGCTCTGGCGTGATCTGAGGAGAGATAAACATGAAGAAGGTTCTTTCAGCGTTCCTCGCGGTCGCGACGATCGCTGGTTCGCTTGCAACCGCGATGCCTGCCGCTCAGGCGCGTGATGGCGGCGCTGTTGCCGCCGGCGTTGGCCTTGGCATTCTCGGCGGCGCAATCGCCGGTGCCGCGATTGCCAACAGCCGCCCGGCTTACGGCTACGGCTACGCCCCGGGCCCCGTGTACGTCGAAGAACCCGCCTGCCGCCTCGTGCGCGAGCGTTTCTGGGACGGCTACGGCTGGCGTGTTCGCCGCGTTCAGGTTTGCGATTGATCTGAAACTTCTCACGATTGTGTCGTGAGACATGAGTTTCAAAACCCGGCCTCGCGGCCGGGTTTTTTTGAAGAAGCTCCGTCATTGCGAGGAGCGCAGCGACGAAGCAATCCAGCTTGTCTTCTTAAGAGTGGATTGCTTCGCTTCGCTCGCAATGACGAGTCATCGCCCCGCGCTCATCGCGCGCAGCACGTCCGCACTCGGCCAGCAATCGACCTTCAGCCCGGCCCGCTTTTGATAGGCGCCGAGCGCCGCGCGGGTCTGCATCCCCGCCTTGCCGTCAAGTTTCGAGCTGTAGAGGCCGATCCGCGTCAGATGCTTCTGCATCGCTTCCACATCGGTGCTGCGCAACTGTGTCGACGCGGACCACGGCGTGGCGAACGGCTGCCCGCCCGCCATGCGGTCAGCGAGATGACCGACGAACAGCACGTAGAGATCGGAGAAATTGTATTCCTTGATAACGAAGTAGTTCTTCGTGGTCAGGAATGCCGGGCCATAGATGCCCTCCGGCTGCAGCAGCGATGCGTCCTGCGCCTGTTCGGCGGCGGAGAGGCGCAGGCCCCGCACCGGCACAAAGCCTTCGCGCAACCATTGCGAGATCGGCTTGGTCACCTCCGGCACGCCCTGCGCGCAGTCGGCATTGGCCGGCGCACGGACCTCGTACGCCCAACGCAGGCCCGGCTGCCAGCCCTTGTTTTTCAGCTGCTGCGCGGCGGAAGCGAGCGCATCCGGCACCGAGGTCCAGATGTTGATATGGCCGTCGCCGTCGAAATCGACGCCGTGCTTGTGAAGTTCCGACGGCAGGAATTGCGTCAGCCCCATTGCGCCACCCCATGAGGTCCGCAGATCCTTGCGCGTCACGTCGCCGTTCTGGATCAGCTTCAGTGCCTCGATGAATTCGCCCCGGTACTGATCCTTGCGCCGCCCGACATAGGCCTGCGTCGCCAGCACCCGCAGCCCGTCATACGGCAGCGCGTAGCGGCCGTAATCGGTCTCGCGGCCCCAGATCGCCAGAATGATCGTGCCGGGGACACCGAAGCGCTGCTCGATGGCTTTCAGCGTCGCCGCATGCTGCTGCATCAGGGTGCGGCCATGCGCGGCGAGCCGCGCGATGCTCGCCTCCTTCAGATAGTCCGCCGGCACCTGCACGAATTCGGCCTGCGACGGCGCGCCGGTCGATGGCCGGCCAGGCAGCAGCAGATCCGGCAATTTGTAGTCCGGCTCCAGCCCGCGCGTCTCGCGCTCGAACACCGCGCGCGAGACACCGGCTTTCTGCGCCTCGGGCCAGAGCGAGGCGACGAAGTTCGTGAAGCCGGCGTCGGCGGCGCGTGAAGAATGCGGAATCAGAAACAACGTCATTGCGAGGAGCGCAGCGACGAAGCAATCCAGTCTTTTATCGATCATCGCTGCGGGTCCGATATGGATTTGCTTCGCTTCGCTCACAATGACGGAAGAAGGAGAAATTCCATGTTCATCCGTCGCTCGCAATGACGGCTTTCGCGTGACGGTATCAATGCCCGTGATGGCCCTTCGCCCCGTGTCCGTTATGCGCCGCTTCGCCGTTCGGCGCGAGCACCGGCCCGTTCGAAATCCGGTCGACATAGGCGATGCCGATGGCGGAGAGGATGAACATGCCGTGGATGATGGTCTGCCACATCACGCCGGCTTCGGTGTAATTGGTGGTGCGGCCAGCGCCGCCAAGATTGCCCGCCTCGATGAAGGTGCGCAGCAGGTGGATCGAGGAGATGCCGATGATCGCCATCGCAAGCTTGATCTTGAGCACGCTGGCGTTGACGTGGCTGAGCCATTCCGGCTCGTCCGGATGGCCCTTGAGATGCAGCCGCGACACGAAGGTCTCGTAGCCGCCGACGATCACCATCACCAGAAGGTTGGAGATCATCACCACGTCGATCAGACCCAGAACCACGAGCATGATCTGCTGCTCGGAGAAATCGAACGAATGGGTGATGAGGTGCAGGAGTTCTTTCAGAAAGAGAATGACGTAAACGCCCTGGGCCACAATCAGACCGACATAGAGCGGCAATTGCAGCCAGCGTGATCCGAAGATCAGCATCGGAATCGGACGCAACGAGGTATCGCCTCGTGGCGGCATGGGTGTATCGGGCGTAAGGGACATGTGTGCTCCGGCTGGCCGTTTTCAGACGGTACTCAGCTAAGGAACATGTCAGATTCTGTCGAGGCGCGCTCCAGCGGCTTTTCACCGCAGCGGATTTTCCCGTTCGACATCATCGCGTCAGATTTGTCAGGCTGCGGCGCTATTTCACCACCACGATGAAAATCCGCGGAAACCGCAGCAGCACCTTGCCGTCGGCCTGCGGCAGATAGCTTGCGGCGATGCGCGCCGTATAGGCCTCAAGGAATTCCTTTCGCTCCGGGATCTCCAGCGGATCGAGGAACGGACGCAATCCCGTGCCCTTGACCCATTCGACGATCGCGGCGGCGTCATCGAGCACATGGTAATAGACGGTGTGCCAGATATCGATGCGGCTGCAGAGCGGACGCAGCGCGTCGTAATAAACGCCGGGGCCCGGCAGTTCGCCCCTCGCCTCCAGCGCATGCGCGAGTTGGGTATGGAATTGCGGCAGGCGCGCAACCTCGCGCATCAGCACATGCGACGGCTCGTCCATATTGTCCGGCATCTGGACGGCCATCGCGCCGCCGTCCGGCAACGCCATGGCAAGACGCATCAGCTGCTTGATGTGGTTCGGCACCCACTGGAAGATCGCGTTGGCGAACAGCACGTCGGTGCCGGCCGGCGGCGCCCAGTGCGAGATATTGGCTTCGATGAAGGTGTGCTGCGGCAGCCGCTCGCGGGCCTGACGCAGCATGTCCGCGGAGGTATCGATGCCGGTGATCTTCGCCTGCGGCCAGCGCCTGGCAAGAAGCTCGGTGGAGTTTCCGGGCCCGCAGCCGATGTCCACAACACCCCGCGCGTCCTGAACCGGAATCTGCGCCAGCAGGTCGCGGGCCGCCCGCGTCCGCTCGTCCTCGAATTTGAGGTATTGCTGCGCATCCCAGTCGGCCATCGTGACGCTCCACGCTTTCGGATGACCTTTCTACGTCACCCGGCCAGCGATGGCCAGATTACCCGAGCGCGACGTCTGCCCTTCAGCGCCGGTTCAAGCGAGATCGCTGGCGGCTTCGTTGCGTCCCACCCAGACAAAACCGTGTTCGCGCATGAGACGGATTCTCGCCTGGAGATAACCGTGGCCGATGGTCTCCAGCCGCCGCGTCGGCAGCAGAAAGATCCGGCGGCGGTCATCGGGATCGGTCTGACGCACGATCATGCCGCTTTCTTCCATGTCATCGAGATGTCGCGAGACTGTCGCTTCGGTCACGAAGATCTCGAAATAGGTCGCGAGCTCCTTGTGCGTGATCGGACGCTCGGCCAGCCAGCGATGCGCCACGATGCTGAACATCATGTCGGCCTCGAACACGCTGCGCCATGGCCGGTTCAGCACGCCGGCGGCGATCACCGTGCGCCGAAAGTCCGCACGCCACTGAACGTAAGCGACATCGATGGCCAGTGCGGCGCGCTCCTGCGCATCGATCGTGCATTCGCTCTGATGGAATGTGACCGGCGCGGACGCGCTGATTTCCTCAGACGTCAGTGCCTTGTCGTCGTCCCCCATTTGCCCCCGGCCACCCTTGCTGCGCTACCGCGTCAGTTTCTTGTATTTCACGCGATGCGGGATCACCGAATCCTGACCCAAACGGCGCATCTTGTCTTTCTCGTAGTCCTGGAAGTTGCCTTCGAACCATTCGACATGGCTGTCGCCCTCGAAGGCGAGGATATGCGTCGCGATGCGGTCGAGGAACCAGCGATCGTGGCTAATGATCACGGCGCAGCCGGCGAAATCCTCCAGCGCCTCTTCCAGCGCGCGGAGCGTATCGACATCGAGATCGTTGGTCGGCTCGTCCAGCAGCAGGACGTTGGCGCCGGACTTCAGCATCTTGGCGAGATGCACGCGGTTGCGTTCACCGCCGGACAGCGCGCCGACTTTCTTCTGCTGGTCCGCGCCCTTGAAGTTGAACGCCGAGCAGTAACCGCGCGAGTTCACTTCCTTCTTGCCGAGCAGGATCTGGTCGTTGCCGCCGGAAATTTCCTCCCACACGGTCTTCTTGCCGTCGAGCGCGTCGCGTGACTGATCGACGTAGCCGAGATGCACGGTCTCACCGACCGTAATGGTGCCGGCATCCGGCTTTTCCTGTCCGGTGATCATCTTGAACAGCGTGGTCTTGCCCGCGCCGTTGGCGCCGATCACGCCGACGATGCCGCCCGGCGGCAGCTTGAAGGTGAGATTGTCGATCAGAAGGCGATCGTTGAAGCCTTTGCTGAGTCCCTCGAAGTCCACCACGTTGTTGCCGAGACGCTCGGCCACCGGAATGATGATCTGCGCGGTCTGGGTCTGCTTCTCGCTGGCCTGCTTGAGCAGGTCCTCATAGCGCTGATAGCGCGCCTTGGATTTGGCCTGACGTGCCTTCGGGGATGAGGCGATCCACTCCTGCTCGCGGGCGAGCGTCTTCTGATGCGCGGCGTCCTCGCGGCCTTCCTGCTCCAGGCGCTTCTGCTTCTGGACCAGCCACTGCGAATAGTTGCCCTCGTAGGGAATGCCGCGGCCGCGGTCGAGTTCGAGAATCCAGCCCGTGACGTTGTCGAGGAAGTAGCGGTCGTGGGTCACGATCAGGATCGCACCGGGATAGTTGCGCAGATGGCCTTCCAGCCACGACACGGACTCGGCGTCGAGATGGTTGGTCGGTTCGTCCAGCAGCAGCAGGTCCGGCTGGTCGAGCAGCAGGCGGCACAGCGCGACGCGGCGGCGCTCACCGCCCGAGAGCTTGGTGACATCGGCATCGTCCGGCGGGCAGCGCAGCGCGTCCATCGCCTGATCGACCTTGCTGTCGAGATCCCACAGGCCCGCGGCCTCGATCTCGTCCTGCAATTTGGTCATCTCGTCGGCGGTCTCGTCCGAGTAGTTCATCGCCAGTTCGTTGTAGCGATCGAGGATCGCCTTCTGCTTGGCGACGCCTTCCATGACGTTCTCGCGCACGGTCTTGGTGGCGTCGAGCTGCGGCTCCTGTTCGAGGTAGCCGACCCGCGCGCCCTCGGCGACCCAGGCTTCGCCGTTATAGTCCTTGTCGATGCCGGCCATGATCCGCAGCAGCGTCGATTTGCCCGAGCCGTTGACGCCGAGCACGCCGATCTTGGCGTCGGGATAGAACGACAGATGCACGTTATCGAGCACCTTGCGGGTCGGGTAGGCCTTGGTCAGACCCTGCATGAAGTAGACGAACTGGCGAGCCATCGTGATCCTTTGACGGTTCCGGAAAACCTTCGTTGTGCGGGGAAATTTGCTGCCGTTGATGTAGCGGCGGGAACCGCAAAGGGCAACCGGCGCGGCCCTCCAAAGGTAGGGTTTTGGAAAGGCTGCCGAGAGAATTTTCCAGCGATCTGAGGCCCTTGCCGCGACGAAAACGGCTTTTTAATCGAATCCGCGCAACTTACCGGTTCGAACCGCGGACAGACGCGCCGCGACCAATATTCAGGCGTCAAGAATCAGCACTACAGATCGTCGAGCAGAAGCCATGACGACGCACAGCACACCGATCCATATCGCGGAAATGTCCGCACCCCGCACGGCCCCATCCAAGGGACTGCTGGCCGAGATCGCCGAGTTCTGGCGCACCTTCATCAAGGCGGCCTTCGACCCCTACCACCCGGAACAGCACTATATGCGCGGCCCGGGTCCGGCCTGCGCGCGGAAACTCGGCAAGACCGCGAAGTAAAATTTCCAAGACAATCGTTCGTCATCCTGAGGTGCGAGCACTTGCGAGCCTCGAAGGATGACGACTGCGCGCCGCTTACGACATGCGTCACCTCTCCCCGCTTGCAGGGAGAGGTCGGATCGTGAAACGATCCGAGTAAGGGGCAAGCCGCGCGTGCGCCCCTCACCCCAACCCTCTCCCCGCAAACGGGGAGAGGGAGTGCATCGCGATTTCTTGCGGACATAACAAAGAGAGCAAACAAATGCCCCTGCGCTGCGCCATTCTCGACGACTACCAGAACATCGCGCTCAAGTTTGCGGACTGGTCATCGCTCAAGGACCAGATCGACATCACCGTGTTCGACAAGCCGTTTGCCTCACAGGACGAAGCCGTGCGCGCGTTGCAGGATTTCGAGATCGTCTGCGCCATGCGTGAGCGCACGCCGTTTCCGCGCGAGATGCTGACCGCGCTGCCGAAGCTGAAACTGCTGCTGACCTCCGGCATGCGCAACGCTTCGTTCGACCTTGAGGCCGCGAAAGAGCGCGGCGTCACGGTGTGCGGCACCGGCGGCGTCGGCAACGCCACAGCGGGACTGACCATCGGACTGATGCTGGAACTGACCCGCAAGATCGGCTTCGAGAACGCGCGCATGCACGCCGGCGAGCAATGGCAGACCACCATGGGGCAGGACGTCGAGGGCATGACGCTCGGCGTCGTCGGGCTCGGCAAGCTCGGCACGAAGGTCGCCACGATCGCCAAGGCGCTCGGCATGAACGTGATCGCCTGGAGCCAGAACCTGACGCCGGAGGCCTGCGCCGCGGCGGGCGTCGCCTACGCCAGCAAGGACGAGCTATTCGCCGCTGCCGATATCGTCACCATTCACGTCATCCTGAGCAAGCGCACGCGCGGGCTCATCACGCGCGACGATCTCGCACGCATGAAACTGACCAGCTATCTGGTCAACACCGCACGCGGCCCGATCGTGGATGAAGCCGCGCTGCTCGACGCGCTCCAGCGCAAGGCGATCGCCGGTGCGGGCCTCGATACGTTTTCAGTGGAGCCGTTGCCGATCGATCATCCCCTGCGCAAGCTCGGCAATGTCGTCCTGACGCCGCATCTCGGCTACGTCACCGAGAACAACTACCGGCGCTACTATGGCGACATGGTCGAGGACATCGCCGCGTGGCTCAGCGGCGCGCCGGTGCGGGTGATGACGTAGTGTTCACCTCTCCCCGTTTACGGGGAGAGGTCGGATCGTGAAACGATCCGGGTGAGGGGCGGACGCATCCGTGATGTGGACAGCTTGCCCCTCACCCCAACCCTCTCCCCGCAGGCGGGGAGAGGGAGAAGATATGGCTCGTCGCAATGACGAATGGATGAGCCTTCACCCGCGGATCGCGGCCTCG
>Ga0208242_100542_pt1 | contig 20712 bp, 20 predicted proteins | sample SubbioAug_CSW13A_FD_184825 | JGI IMG/M metagenome (GOLD analysis project Ga0208242, IMG submission 184825) | Serpentinite rock and fluid subsurface biosphere microbial communities from McLaughlin Reserve, California, USA - CR12Aug_CSW13A (SPAdes) | ecosystem: Environmental > Terrestrial > Deep...
GAATGAGTGAGACATCAATATCATCAATTCGGTTGTTAGTGTGTAGTCCACTGGTTTTAATCTTGGCTTGAAATCCACTTAATCCAATGGCAGGGTATCCATCATCTTGTAGCATCATGCTAAGTAAGGAAATTGAGACTTGTTCGCCTGTCGACAATAATGCATCCAGTTCACGTTTGTTTGGATTAGACGAAGCTTCTTTCGCAAGTGCAATGAGTTGATTGGTGCTTTTTCCCATCGCTGAGACAACCACCACTAAATTAAATCCCAACTGGGCTTCTTTGATGATTTTTGAAGCCACATGTTTCATCTTTTCTATGGTCTCTAATGAAGAGCCCCCAAACTTTAGGACTTTGTAGTTCATACAACATCCAATCCAAGCAAATCATCAATGGTTTGTGCTTTCACAATGATGCGTGCCTCTTTTTCACTGACAAAGATGACTGCAGGTTTTAATAGCCGGTTATAATTGGAAGCCATGGAGTAATGATATGCTCCTGTAGTGAAGACCACCAAGTGTTCATTTACTTGAGGTAGTGGTAGAGCACATTCATGAATCAAAATGTCCCCTGTTTCACAGGCCTTACCTGCCACAGAATACATTGCTTGTGGATTATCTAATGGCCGCTCCAGAATTTTGGCTTCGTATTTGGCTTGATAGAGGGCAGTACGGATATGATCTGCCATGCTTCCATCCACAAACACAAATTGTTTTCCTGAATGGGTTGTTTTAGTGGCTCCAATGGAGTAAATGGTCACCCCAGCTTGGGCGACAATGCTTCTTCCTGGTTCTATGCTTACTCGTGGATAATCAAGATTAAATGCATCACAGGTACTTTGAATGAAGTTGAGGATAGATTTAAAGTGAATTTGAATATCAAATGGATCATCTTCATCCGTATATCTCACTCCAAAGCCACCACCAAGATTCAGATGTGAAGTTAGAATAAGGTGTTTTTCTTTAAGTTTCTTCATGAATTCCAATAACAGGTAAGCTTCCTTTTGAAAGGAGGCAGGATCAAAGATCTGTGATCCAATGTGACAATGCAAACCACAGAAGTTAAGCAACTCATGATTGTGAATACGCTCAATCATCGCAATGGTTTCAGCTGAATAGATGGACATTCCAAACTTGGAATCATGTTTGGTGGTCGAAATGTACTCATGGGTATGTGCTTCCACCCCTGAATTCAGTCTCACTAACACATCTTGAGGATGGATGAGACATGACATAAGCAAGTCTAGTTCATGGGGATTGTCCACCACAATGAGCCCTACTTTATACTCTAGAGCAGTTTGGAGTTCAAGGAGAGTTTTGTTGTTGCCATGAAAGAGGATTCTTTGCGATGGAAATCCTGCTTTGATCGCCGTCATTAATTCTCCTAATGAAACGACATCCAATGATAATCCCTCTTCTTCAATGAGTTTCGCCATAGCCAAGGTAAGGAAGGCTTTAGAGGCATAAAATATTTCTGTTTGAAAAGAAGGATGCTGAAAGGAAGCTTTAAAGAGCTGTGCTTGATGTCGAATATAGCTTTCATTCATCACATACAGTGGTGTTCCATGTTCTTGAATCAAAGTCTTTAAGTCCACTTGATTCATGAGTATGGTGGAAGGAAGTAAGGTCGTAGGGTTCATAATGTCCTCCAGAACAGAAAAACCATGAGCAAAAGGCTCATGGCTTGTGAAAGCTTCCTTCTGCCCTCCCACTAACAAAGCGCATTGATTCAGTGTTGGGCACACTCAATCAACAGTCCCATGTTTATTCAACATGAGCCCAGTAAGGGTTACTTACTTCGGCGATGATCCCTCACAGGTTTGCTAATGATGCATCGCGGCCTCTTTGTTAAGGTCTTGTTTTGAGATACGATATCACGCACATGAATCTTTGTCAATGTGTGTGATTGTTTAGTAGTTTATTTTTGTGATTTTAACTTCAACATCCAATCCTGGTGTTATGTGATGCGCTTTCGCAAAGGAACCTTGATTCAAAGCTAAACCAATACGACTGAGGGAGTTGTTGTAAAGAAGTGGACTGCCTACACCGACATCATTGAATCCTCGTCCAAACACCACTTCATCATCAAAGAGCACTTTATGATGGTGTGTGATCGTGACTTTAAACTTTTCTTTCAAAATAGGGTTCAATGCTTTGAATGCATCATAAGGTATGCTTGTCCAACAACTGCCAAAACGCACATCCAAGATTTCAACACAACCTGTGCATGTGTATGGTGTTTGAGTAGACATTCCAATTGGAATGCTGATTAAATCATCTTTAGTTAACTTTCTTCCAACATCACACAGTCTTACTTGTCCACTGGCAAGTTTTGCCCCTAAAGCTGAATATAGATCCCGTCCATCAAAGGTATAGTTGTCTTGATGGTTTTTAAGACGGTGTTTTTGAATATCAACTTCATGAATGGAGTTTATCTTTAAGAAGGAAGCAATATGCGTGGTGGTGCCATTGTTGGGTGTGACCAGTAATGTACCGTTTTCAAGTTCAACTACCACACTGTTACGCTGACTACCTACTCCTGGATCAACTATGCTCACAAACACACTGCCTGCAGGCCAATATTGGATGGCTTGATAAAGACGATAAGACGCCTCATGAATATTGAAAGGCTCAATATCATGAGTGTTGTGAAAGAGTTTGAGTGAAGGATCAATGCTTAATGCCACTCCCATCATAGCACTGACTGCACTATCACTTAACCCAAAATCGGATTGCAAGATTAACGGATGGCTCATATGATTCTCCTTAGGGTGATGGACCATTGTGGACCATAACTGATGTGATACGTTTTGATGAAGCTGGCTTGATTAAGCGCAATCGCAACACAATCCAGTTCATTATGATACAGCACACATTCATTGGGCTTCACATGACCAAAAGTTGGGGCAAAGCCACACGAAAGCACACATTCAAACCCATTAGATTGAATGATCACTTCAATCTTGTCTTCACTTGTTAAGTTCCATGACTTCAGCCATGCGACAGGAATGTTACTCCAGGCATTACCGAAATTGGGATCTACGATTTCAATGATACCTGAAAGTGAATCTTCCTTTTGCACTGGTTCTTGAAGAAGAAATAAAGTCGGTTCATGAAAATCGCCAACATCCTCAAAGTTTAACTTTTGACTGGCAAGCAAAGCACTGACATAGGCAAAGATATCCCTTCCATGAAACACATTGGTTTGATGGGGACTGGATAGTCTTAGTTCGGGGCGTATGGCTCTTACTTCACTTAAACCGATGGTGGTTTGAATATGAGTTAAGGTTCCATTATCGGGAGTTACAATCAAATGACCTTGTTTGGTTTTTGCCACCACTCCCACACGACTGGTTCCAACTCCTGGATCAACCACCACCATGCATACAGTTTCTTTTGGCCAAAAAGGTAACACTTGTTTTAAACGATAACTGGCCGCATAGATGTCATAATTGGGTATTTCATGGGTGATGTCAATGATGTCAATCAAAGGATCAATGGATTTAATCACGCCTTTACATGCCCCTATAGCACCTTCCGCATACGTCCAGTCGCTCATCATCGCGATTAGTTTCATTTCCAAAATGCCCACATGTCTTGTGTTGGTGCTAGGGTGTTCATGTAGATCACATAACTCATGACTCCAAATAGACACAACCAAGTCAATCCTTTCATAAGTTTGTCTGCTAAAGTTGGTGGTTCTTCAACATAATATGTTCGTTTCTTTTGATGTCCAAACCCACGTAAATCCAAAGCATTGGCCACCACTTCCACACGATTGAATGAAGTTAATAGAAACGGAATCAATAAGGTGATGTTTCGTTTTAATCGCTCAAGTGGATTAACTTTGGAAGCATCCAATTCCAACCCTCGAGCTTGAAGTGAGATTTTCATGAGTTGAAAATCATTGGCTAAATCAGGAATGAATCGAAAAGTCAGAGATACAATCGCCGCAATCTTAGGTGGAACTTTCATTGATGCCAATCCAGCTGCCAGTTGTGAAGGGGTAATGGAAAAGATAAACACCAATGACACCATGAAACTGGTGAAAATTTTAATGAAGCGTACTGATAAATACCATAAACTTTCTTGAGTTAACACCATGTTTCCTACATTGAATAAGGGGGTTCTATCTCCACCAAGATAAAATGAACCCACGTTAGGATCAACCAACCAAAATAAAATGATGTTAATGACATTCAATACCACAAAGAAAATCATGGATGCTTTAAGAATGGTTCTATTAGGTTTAAGTGTGCTTAAAGCCACACTGCTTAAAAGTAGGATTGGGGCAATGATTCTTATGTCAAAAGACATCAACACCGCAGTTAATACTACCGCAAACAATGGAACTTTGGTAGAACCATTGAGTCTTCCAAGAAAGGAAGGATTGGGTTTAAAGTTAATAAGCATCGTGTTATTGGCCATGATGAAACTCCTGAATGAAATGATAGGCTAAGGTTGCTGGATCGTGTCCTGTTTGTTGTGCTAATCCTAACAAGGAAGTTGGTCGAAGTGAAGCTTGGCTCATTAAGGATTCATCTGATAATGCCATGAAAGTTGGGCCATCATAAATGAGTTTACCTTGTGATAACACCAAAGCACGATCGGTGTGTTCCATGGCTAAATGCATATCATGGGTAATGAAAATAAACGTGAGTTGAGTCTTTTTGTGAAGTGATTCAAGAAATGACATGATCTCAGTGTAGTGAGCATAATCTTGACCCGCTGTTGGTTCATCAAGGATAAGAATATCCGGTGATAAGGCTAGAATGGCAGCCACCGTTAATCGTTTCTTTTGTCCATAACTTAAGGCTTTCACAGGCCATCGTCTCATTGGTTTTAAATCACTCATGACCAACACTTCAATCAGTTTGGATTGAATTAACGCTTCATCCTTATGTCTCAGTCTTAATGCAAACAAGATTTCTTCTTCCACACTTTGCTTTGCAATCATGTGGTTTGGATTCTGCATCACCAATCCAATTTTTTGTCCAATTTGGGCAATGCTTAAAGCACTGCTTTCTTGATTAAGAAGCATGATGTTACCCTCTTGAGGACGAAGAATCCCACACATGAGTTTCGCTAGTGTCGACTTTCCTGCTCCATTCTCTCCAATCAAGGCAATGCGTTCTCCTTGGTAGAGATTAAGACTTACGTCTTGGATGAGAGGACGCTCATCGTATTGAAATGAGACGTGATTAAAGGATAATACACACTCATTTGATTGGGTATTAACGTCAGGTCTTAAAGCAGGCAAATCAAATGCAGGAATGATCATTGATGAAAGAAACGCCCAAGATTGTTGAGAATCTAAAGGTACATTAAACGTTTTTAAAGCTTGAAGATACAACGGTTCTCTTAATCCATACTTTGAACATAATGATAATTTGAGGAGTTGATCCACATCCCCATCATAAACAATGCGACCTTCATGCATCACAATGACACGATCAACCTCTTTTAAGATGACATCTTCAAAACGATGTTCGATGATGATCATGGTTTTCCCGGATTGATGAAGCTCATCAATCAGTTCAATGGCTGCTTTGGCAGACACTGGATCAAGACTGGCGAGTGGTTCATCAAAGAGTAATCCTTCTACTTCATCATGAAGCACTCCTGCTAAGGCAACTTTTTGCTTTTGACCCCCTGATAATTGAAAAGGCACTTGTGTTAAAAAATCACTCATATGCACTTTTGAAGTGGCTTCTTTCACTTTTTCAATCATGATTGAGCGTTCAATGTTTTGATTTTCTAACACAAAAGCCACATCTTCTCCCACGGATAATGACACAAACTGTGCGTCACTGTCCTGAAGAATTGATCCACAACGTTGACCTATCTTAAAAAGTGATAGGGATGTGGAAGGTTGATTTTGAATGAGACATTCTCCCTTGATTTCTCCTGGATAGGAAAAAGGAATAAGACCGTTCATGCAATGCATGAGTGTACTTTTACCTGAGCCACTTTGACCTAAAATAAGCACTTTTTCTCCTTCATGAATCGTTAGATTGATGTCGATTAAAGTAGGCTCAGTTTGTGAGTCATAGCGGAAGGTGAAGTTGTTGAATTGAATGAACGGTCTTGATGTCATAATGTTACTCTTTTGTTAAGTTAGTTGAAGATGCATAAACACGTGCTAAAGCGAATAGAAGTGGTAATCCACCCACCACAAGCACCACTGAATTAGAGATTCCTGCTGCCCATGCTTGAGCCAACGTAATGTTGAGTTCCCCACCATAAAGAGCGAGGGTTACAAGTGGAGTCACTAAACCAAAAGCAACGACATTTCCTACAAATCCTGTGATCACAAAAATAATCGCATGAATTAGGTTAAACTTCCCTTTAGTGATGATTGCTCCATACACAGGTAATAATCCAATGAAGAAGCCAAGTACTGCATTACCCACACTCCAGTCAAACCAGTATCCCCATGCTCCGATAAAGTCTGCGACAACGTTACCTAAACCAGCAGATACCGCTGCAGGAAGTGGACCAAATAATGCACCGACAACCACTGGAACTAAGAAAGCTGTTGTAAGACGGGTATTGGTGAAGACAGTAATGCCTCCAAACACCATAAGTACTCCAAACAATGCTGCACCTAATGCAACGCCGACGATGGTCTTAGTGTTCCATTCACCAAGAATGAGTTTTGCTGTTTTCATGTCTTTCCTCCTTGAAAACGTAAAAGCCCTCAACCATAAGGACGAGGGCTTGTCGTGTTACCACCTTAATTTGTTCATGTTGCCATAAACCTTGTAAAGACCTTTTGATGGTCTCTATCGCTTTAACGGGCGCCCCGGGAACAACTACTGAGGTTTCATTGCTCCAGCTCATAGGCCATGTTCATGTTGATTGCTTCCTCTTTGCACCAAACCCGAGTTCTCTAATAGTTCAATCCAACACTACTCATCCTAATCATTGCCGATATGTGAAAATTATAGAGATTCTAGCATTGATTGTCAAACAATATGTTTTATATCACTCAACAATTATCGAAAAATATGGGAGTTACATTTACCTCTTTTCAAATACTGTCCCTAGGTGTATAATACTGGTTGTGAGGTAACTCTATGTGCGAACACGTCTTTGAACTTTTAAAAACTAGGAAATACATCTTGCAGGGATTAGCTTTCCTTGTTTTCTTCATGGTCATTTATACCATGCTTGATGGCTTCAATATGTCCTACACTCAAATGAGAGAAACCTATGGAAGTGGACTCGTCATCACAAACATCAGTCTCAACTTTCTCATGGCTTTCTTAACCGCATTACTGTTGAACATGAGTACGGCTAATGCTGCCCTTAAAGGCGGAAAAGATACCAAGGGATCCAATCTTGGATTCAGTTCTGTCTTGTTTGGTGTTTTAACTTATGGATGCACACCGTGTGTGATTGCTTTCTTTGGTTCATTAGGAATTGCATTCTCTGTGATTGCGCTACCTTTCGCTGGATTACCGTACAAGTTGCTTTCCCTTGCTTTAATCATCGTTGGGTTAGTCTGGACACGTCATGAAATAAGAACCTCAACGTGTACGATTTAAGAGAACCATTTCTCTTTTTTTAAACTAACTTGTGAATTGATTAACTAACCTCATTGATGGACAACCCATCTAGAAATAAGGACATTATGGAAAAAAGAAAAATTGTTATTGTGGGTGGTGTAGCTGGTGGTGCAACCGCAGCTGCTAAACTAAGACGTCTTAGCGAGAAAGATGACATTATCATTTTTGAAAAGGATGAATACATCTCTTTCGCTAACTGTGGGCTTCCTTACTACATCGGTCAAGTGATCACTGATCGCTCTAAACTCTTGGTTCAAACGGTTGAGGGCATGAGTAAGCGATTCAATCTAGACATTCGCAACTTAAGTGAAGTTACTAAGATTGATCGTGATCGCAAAGAAGTTCATATTAAAAAAATGAGTGGAGTAGAATACACTGAGTCTTATGACATTCTTATTCTTTCTCCAGGAGCTTCTCCTATCGTCCCTCCCATTGAAGGGTTAAAAGAATCCAACAACGTCTTCATCCTAAGAAACATCCCTCACATGGATGCCATCGTGGAGTTCATTAAAACGCAACAACCTAAGAAAGCAACCGTCATCGGCGGAGGTTTCATTGGGGTTGAGATGGCAGAGAACTTGATTGAGCGTGGGTTAGAAGTCACGTTAGTGGACATGGCAGATCAAGTGTTGGCTCCCGTTGATTATGAAATGGCTCAAGTGGTTCATGAAGAACTAACTCGACATGGTGTTAGACTGGTTCTTAAAGATGGTGTGAAATCCTTCAAGAATCAAGGAAGTGTGGTGGAAACCCAATCAGGTTTAACCATTGAGTCAGACCTTATTATTTTAGCCATTGGTGTCTCTTCTGAAGTGAAGCTTGCGAAAGAAGCAGGCTTAGCCATTGGTGATTTAAAAGGTATCTTAGTGGATCATCATATGAAAACCTCTGATCCTTTCATTTATGCCTTAGGAGATGCGATTGAAGTTGCTTCACGCGTCAATGGAAAACAAACCAAAATTCCACTCGCATGGCCAGCCAATCGTCAAGGGGTGGTTGTTGCCCATGCGATTCATGGGGTTGAAGATTCCTATCCTGGATCCTATGGAACCGCAGTCGCAAAAGTCTTTGATTTAACCGTGGCTTCTACAGGGTTAAATGAGCGAGTTGCAAAGATGCAAGGCATTGAACATCATGTGGTTCATGTCAATCGCAATAATCATGCTTCCTACTATCCAGGAGCAACTTCTATGATTCTAAAACTGGTGTTCTCATCCATCGATGGACGCATCTTAGGAGCCCAGGCCATTGGTCAAGAAGGAACAGAAAAACGTATCGATGTCATCGCCACCGCCATGGCTGGCAATTTAAAAGTCACTGATTTAGCTAATTTAGAACTCTCTTATGCTCCTCCTTATTCTAGTGCGAAAGATCCAGTGAATATTTTAGGTTATGTTGCAACCCATGTCTTCAAGAAAGAATACACCACACTTCAATGGAATGAAGTGGATGCTCATTTGAAACAAGGTCATCTCTTACTTGATGTAAGAACGGCTTTGGAATATGATTTAGGGCATATTCCAGGATCAATCAACATTGATCTTGATGAACTACGATTCAATCTGCATCGTTTGCCATCGAAAGATGCTCCAATCATCATCACCTGCCAAGTAGGGCATCGTGGTTATTTAGCTCTTCGTATCCTTCAAGAAAATGGGTACACTCAAGTCTATAACCTTGATGGTGGCTATCGTTTGTATGAAGTGGCTCATCATGACTTCAATAATCCTTCAGGCTTAACCGGTGTTGCGGAAGCACGCTATGTTGACGAACAAGTCATCACTGCATTACCAGAAACCGACTTAGAAGTCATTCATGTGGATGCGTGTGGCTTGCAATGTCCAGGTCCAATTCTTGAAACATATAAAACCATGGAAACCATGGCACCCAATCAAATGCTTCGTGTCGAAGCCAGTGATTTTGGGTTCTATTCCGATATTGTCAAATGGGCTGAAAAGACTGGCAATACGGTGATGGATGTGAAGATGGAAAACAAGAAAGTTATTGCGACACTTAAAAAAGGTCAAGAAAAACCAAAAGCAGTCAACACAACCAATGAGAATGCAACCATCGTCTTATTTTCAGGAGAACTAGATAAAGCATTGGCAGCCATGGTGATTGCCAATGGCGCAGCTGCCATGGGTAAAAAAGTGTCTGTCTTTGCAACGTTCTGGGGACTTAACTTCTTAAGAAAAGAGAGTCATGTCAAGGTAGAGAAAACGCTCATTGAAAAAATGTTTGGAATGATGATGCCAAAAGGGGCAACCAAACTTCCATTATCTAAGATGCAAATGGGTGGTTTGGGTAAAGCGATGATGTTGAATGTGATGAAGGAGAAGAACGTGGATTCGCTTCCAAGTTTAATGGCTCAAGCCCAAGCTCTAGGAGTCGACTTTATTGCCTGCACCATGAGTATGGATGTCATGGGCATTAAGAAAGAGGAACTTATTGATGGAATCTCTTTTGGTGGGGTAGCAACCTATCTTGCGGAAAGTGAAGACGCTGGATTAACCTTGTTTATCTAATTAATGATTGAAAAAACCTCACAGTTTGATTGAACTGTGAGGTTTGTTTTGTCAACTACCCATCACCTAAAGGAAATGGGCTTGTAACTGCCCAGTAGTACGAACGGCTCACGCCTCCTACCTTTAACCCCAATAAGCAATAATGCTTAAAGTGGCGTTACATCACAGGGTGGCTGACAGCACCCTTTACAAAAGAGTTTACTCTGTTGTAACTGTACAAGGTACTTGACTATCAACAAGATAGTTTATTCCCATTCGGTACAGATTCATTGCTCCAATACGGTCATCATTTGACTGATAAGCACAGTTTTTGCAAGTAAATAGATGTTTTTTCTTATTACGATTCGCTTTTTCGGTATGTCCACACTTCGGGCAACATTGGCTCGTATAAGTTGGATCAACCTTTATAACTGCTGATTCATTTTGTTTAGCCTTGTAGATGAGCTTTTGTTCAAGGTCGTAGAATGACCATGATACAGAAACATAACGGTCTTTGGTGCGAATACGTTCTGTAGCATTACGAACACCTGTTAAATCTTCTAACACAAACAATGTATGCTTTGGATTGTTGTCAACGAGTGCCTTTGATACTTGATGGTTAATATCTTGCATCCAACGGTTTTCTCGCTGCCCAATCGCTTTGATTCTTCGTCTTGAAGAAGGTGTTTTTCGTATTTGCAGTTCTTTGCGTAGTTTTGAATAGTTTGCTCGCTTTTGCTTAATGCCTTTACCACTTACAAAGTTCGATTTATGTTTGCTGTCATAGGTGGCAATTAAAAAATTTATGCCCCTATCAATACCAACAACATTGCATACTTCTGACAGGTTGCTAACGGGAACATCATATGTGACAGGTATATGCAAGAAGTATTTACCATGCTTACCCACAAGTTTTGCAGTGCCAAATTTATAGGTGGTTTGGTCAAAATACTTTTTCATACCTTCGGAATAGTAATTGAACTTAATGCGACCCTCAAGTGTGTTTATTGAGAATAGCTCTTGTGTTAAGGAATAATCCCTATTCCATACCAAGTCATATTGTGGTTTTTTAAATACAGGTTTTATCCACTCCTTTTGATTTTCAAGAATCGTTTTGTATCTTGCGATAACTGTTTTGAGAACGGATTGAGCCATCTGCGATTTAAGTCCAAATTTCTCACGAAGGGTGGTGTACAAAACTTTATTCAACGAAAATTGCTTTAGGTCGTGTGTATGGAATATATGATTTGAGACGTAGTTACAGGCATTACGATAAACAGTCATCGTATCATTAAGCAATACTCTGTCTGCATCTGATGTGATAATTTGTATCTTTGCTGTAACGGTAATCTGTTCCATAAAAACAACCTCACTGTATTGATATTCACTAGTAATAGTATATACTATTTGTTAGTGAAAGTCAATGAGGTGGCAGAAACATGGATACGAATTACAACCGTAAAAACAGGCGTAAATACAGCTTAAAAGCACATATTGTATTAGTAACCAAATATAGAAAGCAACTACTTAAAGACATCATATCAGAAGATATAAAAAGCCAAATACTAGACATTTCTCATAAATATAATTACGAAATAATTGCTATGGAAACGGATATAGACCATATACACTTTCTTATCAGTTACGATACAACCGATAGCATATGCGAGATTGTAAAAAGAATAAAACAGGAAGCAACGTATAGATTGTGGCAAAAACATTCTTTAATGCTGTCGAAAAAATACTGGAAAAAGAAAATATTTTGGTCAGATGGTTATTTTGCCTGCAGCATTGGCGAAGTATCTTCTGCAACAATCCAGAGATACATTGAAACTCAAGGATAGAAATGAGCATGGCACTCCTCCCACCACCTAAAGGTAATGGGTTTCTGTGCCACAAGAATTTTATGAAAACTTATCGTAGAAGACATTCGCATCTTGAATGTCATGTTTCTTAAGCACTTTAGTACATGCCGCAATCATCCCCGGAGATCCACAAAGATATGCTTCCGCATCCTTCAAATCACCGACATGACGATCCACCACATCCGTAATCAATCCAACATCGCCTGTCCAATTTTCTTCAGGAGTTGGTTCAGATAACGCTGGAATATAAGTGAAGTTAGGGAATTCTTCTTGAAGTTTCATGAACTCCTCAGTCATATACAAATCCTTAGTTGTTTTTGCCCCAAAGAAGTATTTCACTTGTCTTGGCATTCCACGATCTCTTAAGACTGATAAGATAGATCGAATTGGTGCTTTACCAGAACCACCCGCAATACATATCATTTCTTTGTCAGTTTCTTGAAGGAAGAAGTGACCAAATGGTCCAGTTAAAGAGACTTTATCTCCTACTTCTAAGGCTTTATGAACATACGTGGTAGCTTGTCCATTAGGCACTTGTCGAATAATCATTTCAATCACCGTGTTGTCTTTAGGATTAGAAGCCATGGAGTAAGCTCGTGTAATTTCAATGCCTGGAACCTTAATCTGTGCATACTGTCCTGGTTTAAAATCAATGGTTTGTCCATTTTGAAGTCTGAAACGAACCAGTTTAGTATCATAGGTCAAATCTTCCATATACTCTACCACGGTTTTGTATTCTTTAGCCGTGAGTAGTCCCGGGGGGATCTCTATTTTCATATCCCCTCTCACTTTAACTTGACACGATAAGCGAACACCATTCTCTTGTTCTTCCTGAGAAAGTAATGGAATTTCAGTAGGTAAAAGTTCCATATCTCCCCCATCAATCAGTCTAAACTTACACGCTCCACACGTGGCTTTTCCACCACATGCACTAGGCAAGTGAATGCCTTCACCTGAAAGCGTTGATAATAATGAATCATCTCCCATAACAGGAATCTGTGTATCTTGGTTGATGGTAATCATCTTATCTCCACCACCACCCAATAATTTATCAATGACAATAAGCACTAAGGTAATGACCACTAAGACCCCAACCAGCACTAAAGGTATATATAGATATTGCATTGTCTTCCTCCTTTAAAAGCTAAGTCCAGTGAACCCTAAAAAGGCCAAGGACAAGATACCAAGCACTAAGAAGACAATTCCTTTGCCTCCTAAACCACGAGGAACATCAGAATTTACAGCCATTTTTTCACGAACACCCGCAACCAAGATAATCGCAAGCATCCATCCTACAGAAGAAGCAAATGAGAAGACAGCTGTTTCCGCAAAAGTGTAACTACGATTCACAAAGAATAAGCTAACAGCTAAAACGATACAGTTAACGGTAATAAGTGGTAAATAAATCCCAAAGGAGTTATAGAGCTTAGGCAAGTATTTATCCACAAAAATCTCAAGCACTTGAACCGTTGCCGCAATGGTAATGATGAACACCAACAAGGAAAGGTTAGTGGTTCCAGTGGCTTTTAATAATAAGTAAATTGGGTAGTTGATGATGCCTGTTAAGGTCACCACAAACACGACTGCCAAACCCATCCCAGTTGCATTCTTCACATTGGTAGAAATCGCAATGAGGGGACACATCCCAAGAATAAAGGTAAGCGCGATGTTGTTGTTGAGGATCGAAGAGATCGCTAAATCAAGTAAGTTCATAGTTGCCTCCCTTACGCTTCATAGTATCCGATAAGTTCTCGGATACCCCATATGAATAATCCAATCACGAAGAATCCACCAGGAGCTAACGCCATCACTGTCCATGTTGGAAAGGAGGCTGGCATAACTTGAATGTTAAGCCAAGTACCAAAAGCTAAGACTTCACGAATGGTGGAAACAAGAATTAACACAAGCATGTATCCCATTCCTGATGCAAATCCATCGATGAGGGAATAGCGAACCGGGTTTTTAATCCCAAAAGCCTCAGCACGTCCCATGACGATACAGTTAGTGATAATCAATCCAACATAAGCTCCTAAAGCTTTGGAGATTTCAGGAAAGTAAGCTGCTAAGAAGAGTTGAACTCCAATGGTATATGTTGAAATGATGACCATATACGTAATCATACGAACCTTGTTAGGAATCACTTTTCTAAAAGCTGCTACCGTTGCGGAGGAAATCATGACCACAAAGGTGACCCCAAGTCCCATCGCAATCGCATTTTCAACCTTGTTTGTGACCGCTAATGAGGAACAAATACCTAATACCGCAACCGCAACTGGATTTTGTCGTGATATCCCATCACGCATGATGTTAAACCACTTGGTATACTTCATTCTAATGAGTTTCATAATTACTCTCCCACCTTAGCTAATGCAGCTAAACGAGCTGAATAGGTGTCATTAAGGATGCCTTCAAAGGCTTTTGAAGTCCGTGTTGCTCCTGTAATGGAATCCACTTCATTGGGTTTATTGGATTCACTGTCAGGCTTATTAATTTCAATGTTAGGTAAGAAGCGAATGCCTTCAAACGTTGAAAGATACGCTTCAGTCGCGACAATCCCACCTAAACCAGGGGTTTCTTCTTGTTGGGTCACACGAATATTAACAATCGTTTCTTTATCAGAAGCAAGGGTCACCACACCAATGATGGGTCCCCAAACTCCACCACCTTCAAATTCAAATGAGATGTTGCCTGTGGAAGCATTCACAAAAAACAAGAATCCATCCACTTCCACTTCTTCAATGTTTTCAGAAAAGACTGAACTAATATTTCCAGTATTAAAGCTGATGCCATTCGCTCTTAAAATAGTGGATCTCAATTCATTGGCCACATTGGCAGAAATGAGTGGAGCTGTCCAGATTTCCATTCCCACAAAGACAATGGAGGTTAAAATCCCCATAATGAGGACAAAGCGAAGCATTTGGAAATAACGTTTCATCATACGCTAGCCTCCTTAACAAACTTCTTGTTTATTTTCATGTTATCAAGCATTGGTGCAATCGCATTCATAATTAAGATCGCAAACATGGCACCTTCAGGAAACGCCGCAAAGTTACGAATCAATACCGTAATCACCCCTAACCCAATACCATAGAAAATTTTAGCATATGGGGTATACGGTGAAGTCACTGGATCACTGGCCATAAAGAAGGCCGCAAACATAAGTCCACCGACCACTAAAGATAAGACAGGATCTTTGAACTTCTCAAGCCCTAATAAGATTCCCACATAGTTGAGCACAAAAACGGTTCCTAAATAGAATGTTGGAATCTTCCAATCAATGGCTTTGATGAGGATGAGCACTAAACCGAGCACAAGAATACCCAGTCTGAAGGTTTCTCCTGCTGATCCCGCATGTTGACCCATGAGCAATGTCATGATGGTAAATGGATACGGTGTTGCCCCAGCATTCAATTGAATGAGAGGTGTTGCTGTTGAGACAATATCATTGGTGACTGGATTCAACCAATTCGTTAACATTAAATTAGGGAAAGCAAAAGCTAAAAACACCCATCCCACAGCTGCAGGATGGAAGATGTTTCTTCCTGTTCCCCCAAAGATGGCCTTACCATAGAATGTTCCAAACATCGACCCAATCATCACCATCCACCACGTTGAGGTCGGAGGCAAGACTAAGGCAAAAATCATAGGGTTCACAAACCAACCATAATCTAAAGGACGCTTTCTTCCTTTCGCAAACATGAGTTCAATGACCAAGGCTGAAAGGTAAGATACCCCTACCATCACTAACACATTCAAGCCAAAAACAGTTGTTGCGTAAATCGCCAACAACCCCAAGGCTGAAGTAGTGATGATCATGGTCTTTAAAGAGAAGGCTTCCTTAGGTAAGGATGTATGACTCTGTATCATAATTCACCGCTTTCTATTAATTTATTGTGACAGTCTGCCACTTTGAGTTCATTATATCATGTGACATTTTGTGATGTTAGTAAAATAATCTTTTCACGACCTCTTTGTGAATGTATTTGACAAATTCACAATGGATGTGAAAAAACACAAAAAAACCTCAAATAATGAGGTTAAAATGACATGACGAAGTCTAAGAAACGCTTCAGTTCACTGCTGTTTGGATGATCGAGTTGGGCGATAGGACCACTCTCAATCACCTTACCTTCTTCCATGTACACAAACACATCAGCCACTTGTCTCGCAAAGGCAATTTCATGGGTGACAATCACAAACTTACGGTTTTGCTCACGCAGTTTTAAGATCGCATGAAGCACTTCTTTGGTTAAGATTGGATCTAAGGCTGAGGTGGGTTCATCAAAAAACAGAATATCCGGCGATGCAGCTAAAGAACGAATGATGGAAACTCGTTGAGCTTGACCTCCAGAGAGTTGAGTAGGTTTCTTATGCATATGGTCGCAAAGTTCAAACTGTGAAAACAATTCACTCGCAATGGTTTGTGCTTCATTTTTACTTTTCTTATGCACTTTTTCTAACACTAAGGTCACATTTTCAAAAGCACTGAGATGAGGAAACAAACCATGGTGTTGAAATACAAATCCAATGTGCTTGAAGTATTCCTTTTCATCAGTATGAATGACATCCATGCCATTCACTTCAATGTTTCCTTTGGTGGGGGTTTCAATCTTTGATAGAAGCCTTAACAGTGTGCTTTTCCCTGCTCCTGATGGACCAAGCAATGCAATCGCAGAAGCATTCTCTATGGTTAAAGAAACATTATCAAGCACTGTTTTTCCTTCATAAACATGGGTTAAGTGTGATACTTGAACTTTCATGCACTGATTTTCCTTTCTACCCAACGTGAGATTGCCATGAGTGGAATCGTCATAAGGAGGTACGTCACAAACATGAGGAAATAGCCTTCCACATATAAGAGCAAATTAGCTTGAATACGATCAATCGCCCCATAGAGTTCTCTTACTCCAATCACCGCCAATAATGAACTTCCTTTAATGATAAAGGAGAAATTACCGATGAGTGGTGGGAACATGATTCTTAAAAGTTGAGGAAGTAAAATATGAAAAAACTGTTGTGCAGGTGTGAACCCTAATACTCTCATGGCTTGAAACTGAGTAGGATCAATGGCTTTCATAGCCCCAACCACCATGGTCTTCATGTAAGGCGCCATGTATAAGGTGAAGGCAAAAATGCCCACCCATAATCGATCACGCAAACCGAGTGGAAAGGCAATGAAGTAATACACCGCAATCACAAAGACAAGCAAAGGTGAACCAAACACCACTTCATCAAAGATGATACCCATGTAGCGAAGAACACCAAACTTGGATTGGGTAATCCAATACAAGATAAGACCTGCGATAAAACTTAAAAATAACGATAATAATGAAATATAGAGTGTTAATAACCAGGCATCCAAAATATCAGGAGCGGCTGGCCATAAGCGAGCTAGATTAAAGTTGTTTCTTCCTGGATACGATAAAGCGATATACAGTGCTAACAGACCGTATATCGCTAATGCGAGTAAAAAATCACGACTTTGTTTAATCATTATTGAGTAAAGCGTCAATGCCTTCTTCTAAACCAAATTCATCGATGATGGTAGGGTTGTATTTATCACGAAGACGATCATTCACTCCCCCTGTTTCCATCTGTGCAATGAATGCATTGATCTCTGCTAAGAAGGCTTCTTCTCCTTTGCGAACTCCCATACCAATGTTATTGACAGAGAGAGGTTCTAGAATCAAGGTCATCGTATCAGGAAAGGCTTTCGCATTGGTTGCGGCAGCCAATAGACTTAAGACGGTAGCCTGTGCAGCTCCAGTTGATACTTCAGTTAATGCCAATCCAACGTTATCCGTTTCAATGACTGGTCCTGGATTCTTCGCAAGTGAAGTAGGTAAACTTAAGAAAATGGTTCCCTTTTGTCCCGCAAAGACCACTTGATCATGATCTAAGACTTGTTGGATGGTCGTGTAGTTGTTGGCTTGCAAGAACGCTGTGTTCACTAACGCCACTTGTGGGAAATAGACATATGGATTAGAGAAATCAATGACTTCTCTGCGAGCATCATTGATGGTCATGGATGCGATAATCACATCAATCTCACCCAAGTTTAACTCAGTGATAAGATTTCCGAATGAAATATCCACAATTTCCACTTCTCGTCCTAAATACGCTCCTAATTCTTTGGCAATATCCACTGAAATACCAGATGCTGCCCCATTGGCATCCACAGTTTCAAACGGTGGATAACGTAAATCCATTCCCACTTTTAACACTGGTTCTGGATCACTTGGGGAGTTTGGAGCACATGCGCTTAGCGCAAGCATGCTCACGATAGCAATTAAACCCATTACTTTTTTCATACTTTCTTCCTCCATTGTAGGCATAGTATACTTAAGCTGCTTAATAACTTTCAATTAAAGTGCTTGAATCTGTGATTGAAGTTGTGGATTGAGTTGATTCACCCAATGTAAAGGAACTTCACTCATTTTTGAAAAACAATACCCTAACATCATAGCACGTTCACTGATGGCTCCACCATACTTCACATTCATTAACATGGCTTCTTCAAACGATGTAGCTAAATTGATGATACGAATGATTAAGGGAATGGATTGAGGAATGACACACGCTGTGCCTGCATCTTCTTCTAAGAAGTGTACATCCTCTTTTGTGCTTAAAGCAGCAGTTAGTTTTGATGTGAAACTTAGTGGTGTTTGATCAAGCATTGCTTTTAATCTGATTGATTTGTTTTCTAAAGTCATTTCTTGAAGCAGTTCATCAAACCACTCGAATAAATGAGCATAATCTTCATCATTTGAAAACAAGGTTGCCAATTCTTTAGCTTTACTTAAGGGTAAATTCAAAGCTTTTGTGGCTAAGTAAGGAATAAAGCCCACTAAATGATCATCTCTCATTTCAAACACAGGTTCTAACTCCATGCTGATCATGATTTCATTCACAATGAGTTTCTTCGCATACGACTCAATGTAACCCACATAATCACCACCAGGAGCAATATGAGCTAAAAGCAGTTGCTTATACTCTTCCACACTAAGATGTGGATTCTTTTTTAGGGCTTGGGTTAACCACACTAAAAACATGCCTTGTGTGGTGACATCCCCTGCTTTTCCATAAGGATACCCATAAAAAGAGGATATTGCTTCATCGTAATGGTGCTTATTCGGTGCTTTAAAAAAAACATCTTCATTTTCAAGAATGGATTTGATCTTAATCGGATCATACATCCAATGCAATGCAAAACCATACCCATTTCCAATTAAACTAGCAGCAAGAACGTGATTCATAGTGACCTCCTAACCCAATTATACTCCATTGAATTCATAATCTATTCAATGATGCTTAACCTAAGAATTGACGATAAGAAGCGGCTTGAATAATCAGTGCTTCAAGGTCATGGTGCTGATGATTGTGTACACGCTCAATGATGTAATCAGTGATTTTTAAGTGGGAAGAATGGGTTTCATGATGTGGGAAGTGAGTGCTTATCCAGGTTTTTAGCGCTTCACTAACACATGGTGAGGAAGGATTATAATACTTTAAGGCTTCTAGAATATCCTCATCAAAATTTAGGATGTGTTTACGTACATACTCTAAATCCGCTTTACTCAATGACTCTAAACCAAACAGTTCGGGTGGACATCCTAAAGAATACAGTGTTGCGGTAAAGGTAATGACTCGTGGAAGTGATTCTCCTTTAAGTTGACGACTGTACCCAAAAAGTCCGATGTGTAGTTTTCTTAATCGACGACTTGGCACATACTTCGCTACTCGATTAATGAGTGGGGCATGAGTGAGTACATGAGTTTCATACGCTTTAGCATAGCGCTCGATGAAAGTTAAGGCTTCTGCTTCATCCAATACATGTGGAGCATGAGTTTGGCTTTGATTAATCTCTTGTATGGCTTGTTTGACTTCATTCACATCATGATCGTATTTAAAAGCCGATTGCAAGGTAAAAGTATGCACACTAGGATACTCATTGAGTACTTGTTTAACCCGTTGAGGTGTACAATGACCTCTAAATGGAGCACTACCTACCCCAATAATAGGATAAAGACGAATCCCAGTTTCTTCTTCAAGTTCTTTCATTTTTAAAAGTGCCAGTTTATTAAGTAAGATTGCACTAAGCATCCCATAGTTCATGGCAGGATCACTTCGTGCAAAAAACACACGTTGATAAGGGATTTGCTCTCCCACTATGCCTTTAAGATATGTTTTAAGAATATCCTTAGCCTTAAGCATGTTCTCTTTATCTTCAAATAATGGAATCACATGAATGATGTCAGGCTTAAACTCCCCAATCCATTGTTTGAGGGTGGTTCCCTTTTCATCAAGAATCTGATGAGCTTTACCACTCACAAACTGTTTATAGTAACGATGTATTAAAAGCAATTGCTGAGCAGAAGAAGTCATGGGTAAAATCACTTCATGAATTGGAGCAATCTCTTTCTCATAAAACAACGCATTCGCATCATAGGAACGAGGAATGCTTTCTAATGTTTCCAAAAGGACTTTCGCTTCAGCTTGTTCAACCGCAGGATTAGGAACACGTAAAATTAAACGTTTCTCTTTACCTAAAGGATGTTTTCTAAAATAGGATTCATATTTACTCAGAAGTTTCTTAACCACATAGGTATCCACTTCTTTGCCTTCCACATCCCACATTTGTTCTTGTATCCCAAGATGAGAGTAGGCATAAAAGGCTTCTTGAATTTCATCTTCACCTCCCATAATGGAACTTGAGGCAAAGAAAGGTGTATTCACATTATCTGGATGCTGAGTCGACATGGTTTTAGGTATTT
>Ga0208242_100543_pt1 | contig 20615 bp, 25 predicted proteins | sample SubbioAug_CSW13A_FD_184825 | JGI IMG/M metagenome (GOLD analysis project Ga0208242, IMG submission 184825) | Serpentinite rock and fluid subsurface biosphere microbial communities from McLaughlin Reserve, California, USA - CR12Aug_CSW13A (SPAdes) | ecosystem: Environmental > Terrestrial > Deep...
TGAAGAAAAACAAAAGAATTTCTAGAAGCAGAAAAGTTACTACATTTGGGACATAAAATTAAAAGTCAGAAACCCTCTATTTTAGCGGATTTCTGACTCTTTTTATTCTTTAAGTGTCAAAGACGAGATTTTAACACAAATAAAAAAAAGGGCACGAGTTTATCGTGCACCATTTTCAATAACCAGTGATAGTCTAGGAATGATTTGTTTCTTACGTGAGACCACATGCTCAATGAAGATGTCTTCATCGTGCAGAATCGTAGGATAGGCTTCTTCCACAATCCATTTTTCTTTCCCAGCCACAAACATGATGGAACCATTCTTTTCAATGGAGGTGAAGATCATGAGAAGTAAATCCAATTTATGTTCAACACAGTACACTTCCATGGCTTCTTTTAAAGACGTGCGGATGGCTTCAAGTTCAGCTAGATTGTAAATGTTGACTTGACCTAATCTAAAACGATAATTGGAGATGACATACTCTTTTATGTCATACTCAATGAGTTCTTGAGGTGAGCGATTAAGCACACTGCTACCAATCGAGAACAACTCTTTTGCGAACACTTCACTGTCAATGTTGGCGATTTTCGCAAGTTCAAGTCCAATTTCCTTATCAATGGAAGTTGTGGTTGGGGAGTTAAAATTGAGGGTATCTGACATCATAGCACCAAGCAGTAATCCCGCAATGTTTGAAGGAATATCAACACGTTGTTCCTTGTACATCATGGCGATAATCGTTGAAGTGGATCCAACCAATTGGTTTCTAAAGTTAATTGGCATTGATGTTTGAATATCACCAATACGATGATGATCAATGATTTCCAAGATTTGCGCTTCCAAGATGTTTTCCACACTTTGAGATACCTCGTTATGATCAACTAAAATGATGTTTTTGTTCTTCGCATTCAATAAATGATACCGTGAAACCAGTCCAAAGATATGACCACGATCATCCACCACAGGATAAGCACGGTGGCGTGATTTGATGATTTTTTTGGCGACTTCAGACACATATTCAAGTTTATTGAAGGTTACCAAATTTCTTGACATGACGTATTTTATTGGTGAGGAGTAGAACAGGTAACGAGCCGTATTCATGGTACCATGACCAGATAAAATGACAGCACACCCTTTTTCTTTTGCGGCAGAGAGCACTGCTGGTGAAACAGAAGGTGCCCAAACAACCACTAAACAAGCTGCATCTTTTTCAATGACATCTAATTGTGCCTGAGTATCATTACCCACAATGACTAGGCGATCAATTAAATCATAATTATCCAATTTAGACGCGGCAATCGCAATAATGGAAACTTTACCATTAAGGCGCGTTTTCTTAGGAGCATATAATAGCTTTCCTTTGATTGTTTTAGAAATGTAGTCAATGGGGGTTTCTTTCAATAACTCAATGCTTTTGGCTGTGTCCCCCATGGCTACTTCGGTCATGTTGGACATGGTAACCATACCAATCAACTTAGAATGTTCATCTGCCACCACCAAAGTTGGCTTCTTCTTCGTGGTCATTAAATTCCACGCTTCTAAAATAGTGGTTTCTTCTGAAACAATAATCGGTTCATCCATTTCAATCTCATACAATTGTGAACGAGCGTCATCCAAGTACACAGGTTTAGCGAATCCAAAACGATTGAGTAAATACTCACTCTCATGATTGATATCACCTAAACGCGCAGCAATGGCATTCATGCCCTTTTCACGTTTTAAATGTGCATATGCAATGGAAGCACAGATTGAATCACTATCTGGATGACGATGACCAACCACATAGACAACTTCATTATTTTGATTCATGAAACACTCCTTTGTGGGATTTTGTTAAGCAGTTTTTATCATTATACACTATCCTACTCACTTAAAAGTAGACTAAATGTGATAATTACAATATGAATATGTATTCATATTGTATTATGGTTTAACTTTGATGGTTTGGGCTGCAATTTGGGTAACATCATAGGTTGTCGCAAATGGAGGTGCATACCCTAAATCTAAGTTTGCATACATCTTAGCTGTCATTTGGGCTGAAATAGCAACACTGTAGGCATGTGAGCGTAAAGCGGCATTTTTCTCACCAGCTAACTGTGCCCCTAATAAGACACCTGTTTTCGCATCCGCCACAAGTTTAATATGAACATCGGTCGCATTAGGATAATAGCGTGGATGATCATGGGATGTCACAAAAGTTGTTACCACATCCATGTTGAGAGCTTTGGCTTCTTGTTCACTTAATCCTGTTTTCGCAAATTCCATTTTACACAATCTTAGCATTGCTGAACCTAATGCCATATGATAATCGCTGTCTTCACCTGCTAACACTTCAGCTAAGTTTCTGCCTTGTTTATTCGCATTAGTGCCTAAAGGTAAAAACTTATGTTCGTTGGTAATCATGTGGGTTACCACACTGCAATCTCCAGCAGAATACACATCTTCAACATTGGTTCTCATTTTTGTATCCACTAAGACAGCACCATTCGAAGCCAATGCAATGCCTGTGTCCTTCAAGAACTGAGTGTTAGGTCTTACACCCAAGGCTAAAACCACAATATCAACCTCTATTTCCCGTTGATCTGTGATGATGTTAACACCTTTTTCCATATCTTGAATGTCCACCAATGATTCAGAAGTGTATACTTCAACATGATTGGATTTTAATTCTTCTAATGCCATCTTAGAAAATTCTTCATCAAAAGTATTAAGCACTCGATCAGCTTTTTCGATTAACACCACTTCTTTGTGATTGTGGACTGCGGCTTCCACAAGTTCCAATCCAATGTATCCACCACCAATGATTCCAATTTTACTTGCTTTTGCGTAAGCTTGTTTAAGCTGTTCTCCATCTTCAAGCGTCTTCAAGGTAAAGATTCTTTCTTTGTTTTTACTGCTCAGTTTTGGAACAATTGGAGATGCTCCCGATGCGATGACACATCGATCATATTCCAAAGAAAATGTCCCTTCAGGATTGACACCATGAATGGTTTTATTGAACGGATCAAGTTGAGTGACTTCATGAAAGATTCTCACATCAATACCAGAATCACGCATTTGCTTAACAGAGCGAATGTTCATGTTGGTGATATCAGGATTCTCCTGTGAAACATAATAAGGAAGTCCACAAGCACCATAAGAGATTACATCCGTTTTCTCCAACACAATGATTGTTTCATCTTTCGCCTCTCTTCTTAGTTTTGCGGCTACACTCATGCCTGCCGCTACACCACCAATGATAATTGTTGTCATAGTTCACCTCAATCTCATTATAAAAGAGATTCAAGGAAATTGACAGTCATTAGCGACTATGAAAGAATATCTACAGGAGAACAGTTATGGATCAATTAATGAAGATTATCGATGAGTTTTGCAGTGAAAGAGACTGGGACCAGTATCATTCCCCCAAAGAATTAGCCATTGGACTATCAACAGAAGCCAATGAACTCCTTGCATTGTTTAGATTTCAAAGTGATGAACAAATCAAGCAAATGATGATTGAACAAAGAGAAGCCATTGAAGATGAAGTAGTAGACAGTCTTTTCTTTATCTTACGATTTGCTTCCCTTTATCATGTTGATTTACTTGAGGCACTAGAGCGAAAGATGGTAAGAAATCGTCTAAAATACCCCATTGAACTGTCTAAAGGTAAAAACATCAAGTATACGCATTTAAAGTAAGATTAAGACAAAAGAAAACGAGGTGATCAATGAATGATTCCTCGTTTTTAATTATTCGACGCTGAAACTGATTGTAACACCGCATGAACGATGATTCGCCCATTGTCCACATCATCCGTACATGAAACCAAAGTTAAGATATGATCCTTATTCGAAATATCTGTATTGGTTGGATACATGGATCTTGAGGTAAACGTATTAAACAAATTTTGTAAATTTCGATTGTTGGCTGGAACACTTAAACGTGTTGTGGTGGCATCCACTTGATAAGCAGAGAAAATTCGATAGGTACGAATCTCATTTTTAAGTCTAATCTCAATGGTGGAATGATTGTTGAAGAAGGATTGACGCTTGTACAAATCAATAGCACCAAACATGGATTGATCTCTCATCGCATGACCATAAAGCACGATATGATTATCAGAAAAATCGCTCTTGTTGCGATAATCCATGAAAATGGCTCCATGTTTTAAACGCCTTCTTTGAAAGTTATGATTAAGATAGTAACTGTTATCTTGTCCTAACACAAAGGGATAATTGATTTTTGTTCCATTGACCACAATCCATCCGACATAATCACTGTTGATGGATTCAAACTGCTGATGTAGTTCTGCTAAGGAAAGTTGCTCAATTTCCGCAAAGTTTAAGTCTGGGTTTTCCGCAATTAAACGATCACGAATTTCTTCTTGTACATCTAGCAACTCAACCACTTCTCTTATGTCTTGTTGATTGACATAGGAAAGATAATAATCATAACCATAAAGCCCCATGGCAACAATGATTAAAACCACACCAAAAAGGCGTATCAAAGTATTGATGGAAATTTTTCTCTTCTTATGTGTCGTTGGTTTGATTTCTTTTTCATTCATGCTTTTATTATAGACAATTGTCGACCATATGAAAAGACTCACACACTTTCGTATGTGAATCCTAGTAAAAATGCTTTTTCATTGTTGGAGATCATCTCATCTGATAAACCTTTAAACTTCTTCTTCATCACTTTAAGCCCTAAAGATTGATCCCATCCCAATGATTTCACCACCATTCCAAAAGCAATCATGTTCATGCTTTTATCAAGGTGATGCTCATGAGCTAAGACAGAAAAATCACATCCTGGATAGTCTTGATGAATAAGTCCTGTATGAATAATCACATTTTCAGGTTTCTTAATGAGTGGTTTGAATTTATTGAAGGCTGCATCATTCATAAGCAAAGCATGCGTCATGTCTTGTCCAATGAATGGAGATTGACTGCTTTCAGAAAGTACCACATGACAATTGGCCGTACCACCCCGCATTTCAGGTCCATAAGATGGCATCCAACTGACATCATAACCAAGTTCTATGCCACATAAACCCACAAGCTGACCTACAGAGAGGACGCCTTGGCCACCAAAACCAGCACAAATCAGTTTAATGGTTGGTTTCATGTTTACGCTCCTTAAACACACCTAATGGGAATGTTTGAGTCATGGTATTCTTAATGTAGGATAAGGAATCAACCGGAGACATCTTCCAACCTATGTTGCAAGAACTCAAGACTTCAACCATCGAGAATCCCTCCTGATTGATTTGACATTCAAAAGCTTTGCGAATAGCTCGTTTAGTTTTCATGATGCTTGGACCATCCGCAGCCATACAACGTTCAACATAAGCAATATGATCCATGGTTGCGATCATTTCACTCATCTTAATTGGAGCACCTGTGATGATTTCTCGACCAAGAGGAGTGGTCGTGGTCACTTGATTTGGAAGTGTGGTTGGAGCCATTTGACCACCAGTCATACCATAAATAGCATTGTTGACGAAGATAACTGTGATGTTTTCATTGCGATTCGCCGCATGAATGATTTCAGCGGCTCCTATGGATGCTAAGTCTCCATCCCCTTGATATGTAAAAACAATCTTTTCAGGATGCATACGCTTAACCCCAGTGGCCACTGCAGGTGCGCGTCCATGAGGTGCCTGTAAAGCATCCGTATTGAAATAGTCATACGCAAACACCGAACATCCTACAGAAGCAATGGTAATGGTGCGATCAAGTATATTGAGTTCTTCTAAAACTTCCGCAACTAAACGGTGAATGATTCCATGGGTACATCCTGGACAATAGGAGAATGGTTTATCCGTTAATCCTGTTGTTTTTTTAAACACTATGCTCAATTTGCTCACCTCCCATTTGTTGTAGGTAACCATTGACAATATCATCACTGGTGATGATTTCTCCACCTGCTTTTCCTACATAACCAATGATTGTATCACTGCGAGTAAAGGCCAATACATCTTGAAACAATTGCCCCATTGACATTTCTGCTACTAAAGCAAATGGCATTCCTTTGATTGCTTCTCTTAAAGCTTGTTTAGGAAAAGGCCACAAGGTTCTTAATTGAATGCATTTTACCTTGATTCTATGTTCTTCTTTAAGACGTTGTGCTGCTCCAATCGCAATCTTAGCACTTGTGCCATACGCAATGATAGCTCCATCATGATGATCTGGATGATGATCCACAAGCAGTGCTTCATTCTTTGCAATTTCACGATATTTTGCTTGTAAATGCTGGTTGTGAGCATAGAGTTTAGCGGGATCTAGATACAGTGAATTAATCACATTACGTGTACCACGTGTCTTAAAATCTCCTGTTGCTGCCCAAGTAGTCGTATCTACTCTTGGAAGTGGTTGTGTTGGTAATACCACACTTGCCATCATTTGAGCAATCGCTCCATCGAGTAACACCATTGCAGGATTGCGATACTTTTCAGCAAGTTGAATGGCTTTTCCAACATCATCCACTGCTTCTTGAACACTGGCTGGCGCTAAGACAATGACACGATAGTCACCATTACCTCCACCATAAACCGATTGATGGTAATCACTTTGTGCTGGAAGAATCCCTCCAAGTCCTGGTCCACTGCGTGAAACAGACACGATAACACATGGAAGTTCTGCTCCAGCACAATAAGAAATGCCTTCTTGTTTGAGAGCAATTCCAACGGATGAAGAAGACGTCATAACACGTCCACCAGCTCCAGCTGCACCATAAACCATGTTGATTGCAGCAACTTCACTTTCGGCTTGCACAAACACACGATGATTGGCAGGCATGACATGAGACATGGTTTCAATCAACTCATTTTGTGGTGTGATTGGATAACCAAAGAAAGCATCAATACCATACAACATGGCTGCTTTCGCAATGGCTTCATTGCCTTTTAAAAACTCAACTTGGCTCATGGTTGGATCCTTTCTACTGTAATCACAGTATCAGGACAAAACATGGCACACAATCCACAAGCGATGCATTCATCTGGATTAAAAATCATCGCCACTTTATAACCATTCGCATTAACGCGTTGGCCATCTAAACGCAAGATCTTTTTAGGACATGCGTGTACACACAATTCACAACCTTTACAATTCACTTCATTAAAGGTTACTTTGCCTTTAGGCATAGGATTCCCTCCTTATTTTTTGGTTCCTACATAAATAGAATTAATATTACGCATCATATTTATGCGATTTTCCGCAATGCGATCCGCCACCAAATACGTTGGAGTATTGGTTTCTCGTGAAGTACGGATGATTTCACGAACACGATCATAAATCGCATCAATCTTCTTAAGAGCTTGTTCTTTATTATAACCAAGTAGTTCTTGGTATACATTAATTAATCCACCGGCATTAATCACATAGTCTGGAGCATAGATTAAACCCATTTCATGCACTTTTAGCCCATGAGGTTCACTGTCTTTCAGAACATTATTAGCAGCACCAGCAATGATCTTACATTTAAGTTGAGCTAAGGTTTCATCATTGATCACAGCACCTAAGGCACAAGGTGAGAAAACATCACAATTAACACTGTAGATTTCATTCGCAGGAACAATGGTTGCTCCTGTTTCTTTCGCAATTTGCTCACAACGTTCCATATCCATATCAGTAATGTACAGTTTAGCTCCATCACTGTGAAGGTATCTCGCAAGATGGCCTCCTACTGCTCCAACACCTTGAATTGCAACACAGCGACCTTCAAGTTTTCCTGAACCATACACTTCTTTAAGACTTGCTTTTATGCCTTTATACACACCATAAGCAGTGAATGGAGATGGATCTCCACTGGTGGATGGTAGACCCACCACATGATTGGTTTCCATCTTCACTAAACTCATGTCTTCAGGAGTTGTTCCAACATCTTCTGCCGTGATATAGCGACCACCTAATGAGTCAACATAGCGACCAAATGAACGCCAGAATGCTTCACGACGAACCGTGTCTGTTCTCAACTTTTTACTATTTCCAATGATGACAGCTTTACCACCACCAAGATTTAATCCTGCACACGCTGCTTTCTTCGTCATACCACGTGCAAGACGCAATACATCTAAAATCGCATCATCTTCTGCTTCATATTCCCAAACACGCGTTCCACCTAACGCAGGACCCAAAGTGGTATTGTGGATACAAATCGCTCCTTTTAAACCGGAATTGCGATCGTACATGTAAACGATCTGTTCGTACCCGTATTTTTCCATGTATTCAAACTTATTCATACTTTATTCTCCTTTATATAAAAAACCGCAATTGTCTACACAAAAGCGGTTGTTTTTAATGATGATTAAGACTCACAATCAAGATAAGATGTTCCATAGAATTCCTCTTTACACCACCATTATACTTAAATCCACACTTAAATGAAAGGGGTTTCACCGAAAATTCAAACAGTTGTTTTCGACAAAATCCATCGACGTAATTCACTGACATCCTCAAAGCATGCTAGTCCAGTATGAAGAAGCGCATTTCGATCTTCAAAACCATACAACATGACTCCACCTTGAAGTTGATGATTGTTGATAAACTGTGCATCCACCACTGAATCACCGATAAAGATCACTTCTTCACGCACAACACCTGTATGTTCACAAGCGTAATCCAACATATCATGGTGAGGTTTACGCTGTAGATCATCACGCTCTCCAACCACCACATCAAACAAATCAGTAAAATAATGCTGAGCAATACGTTGAATATATTCATCTGTTTTATTGGAAATCATTCCAAGTTTAAAACCAGATGACTTCAATTCTTTTAAGAACGCAACAATGCCCTCATAAGGATGAGAGTAGACCATTAAATCTTGACTGTAGTAATGATGAAGCAAGGCAAGTTCTTCATCCACTTCATCTTTACCTAAAGCATTCTTCATTAAATTCTTTAAACCATTACCAACATAGGTTTTTGTTTGTTCAAGTGTAACCATTGGTCGATGTACATGTTTTAGTGTCTTATTGAGTGCTTCATGAATGTCTTCTAACGTATTGAGAATCGTTCCATCACAATCAAAGTAAATCGCTTTAATCACGGTAATGCTCCTTCACTTCAGCATAATGCATCGCATTGTCTCGAATCATGGTGATGTCTTTCTCACACAAGTCACGTGTTTTTGTGGCTGGCATGCCTAAAATCATGGATTGAGGTGGAAACACCTTACCAGGACTAATGAGGGCATTCGCCCCAACAATACTTTCTTCTTGAACAACAGCTCCATCGAGAATGGTTGAACCCATGCCTACAATTACATCGTGCTTAATATGACAAGCATGAATAATTGCACGATGTCCTACTGTGACATACTCTTCAACAATCGCAGAATGAATTGGACTGACATGGATCATGACATGATCTTGAATGTTGGCATAAGCTTTAATGATGATGGGTTGACCATCACCACGAATGACCGCATATGGCCATACACTGACATGTTCTCCTATTTCCACATCTCCTACAATTACAGCAGTTGGATGAATAAAGGCGGTAGGATGAATGCGTGGAAACTTTCCATTGAATGCTTTTATGTTACTCATAAACTCCTCTTTCTATTCAAGATTGAATGACATCTTTTGAAGATGCAATTCAATTTTTTGATTGGCTTGGGTGGGGATAAACAGTTTTATTCTTGGATTCACAACAAATGCTTGATGAGTTAAGGTTTCTAATGATTGATTGAGTTGATGATGCATGGCAACAAACACTTTGGGTTGCAACTCTTTAATGAACTCAATCGGACCTTGTGTGTAATCAGGACCTAATCGTTGATCACATGGAAAACAGGCCACATCAATGGCATGGCCTTTAATGTCTTCAAGTATCGCTTTGAATTTAAGATGAGATAATTCACTCTCTTCTTCACTCACCTCTTGATTCCAATGCCAGTCATTGTAATCGCCTGCATGAAAGATGATTCCTTCTTGGGTATCCACAAGATAACTTACTCCTTCATCAGTAGAACCAAAGACTTTAATCTTCAAATCATGACTGTAGATGGTATCTGATTCCATCACAAAGAAGACATTGGATATTCCTTTAAGTGGAACATCCAAGGATGCGATGATTCTCTCTTTCAAAGCGGTAATGCTGCGATTAAAATGATTGCAATGATGATGAGAAATGAAAATCGTCTTCTCTTTATCTGAATTGATGTAGTGTTGAGGAATCACTCCTTTTGCTACATCAAAAAATAAAATGTGCTTGGATGTTTCAAAAATAAACCCACTATGCCCAATGTATTCACATGTCAACATACTGTCCCCTCCTTAAAACCATTATACCTTTTTTTGTTGAATCGCGAGAATGAAAAACTGTGAAGCGAGGAATAATGTTGCACTGGTATACACAAATGACGACGGAATACTGTTCTGATACAGTGCCCCCGCAAAGAAACTACCAAATACCATTCCTAAAGAGCGTATCGCATTGTAAAGTCCCATGACACTGGCGTTGGATGCAAATCGACTCATGGATCCTGAGTACACTTGCACTAAAATTAAGTAAAGCGAATTAAGAATGAAGAAAAGAATCGATAATACAAGAAAGAGGTTAATATCACGATTGAAAGCAAATACTAGTGCGATGATTGACGTCAAACTTAAGACCACCATGAGTGGAAGTTTAAACCATTTTCGTTGAATGATTGCTCTTCCAAGGGTAATGTTAACACCTAAGGAAAGAACTCCAAACCCTGCTTTAAGTATTCCATTCATGGAAGCAGGAAAAGCAAGTTGATCTTTAAGATAAAAGTTAAAGATCTGATCAAAAGCCACGGTTCCCATCATGGACAGTAAAACAACGAAGATGAAAAATAGAAACTCAGCAGGTTTAATTTTAATCACAACTTTAAAAAATCGAAGTGGATTCAGTGAGGATGATTTCTCTTGGATTGAACTAACATCAATACCTTTAAAAAACACATGCATGAATACACCAACAAGTGCTAAACCAATAATTTGAATGATGAACAAAAGATTTAAATCAACATCTGCTAGAAAACCACCAATCAAGTAACCGGATGCACCTCCTAAGGTAAACAAGGTAGCATGAATCGATAAGTTCATAGCACGATCACTGGCATGTGAATGATCTAGGATAAGCACCAGTTGCGTCATCATGACCCCTCCCACAAAACTTCCCGCAATGAAACGAGCTAAAACAATCAACCATAACTGATTGGCAAGCAAGAATAATAATTGGCCAAAGGCATATCCATAGCAACCTAAAGCAAAAACATGAACACGACCAATACGATCATTAAGGTATGCCCAAAGTGGAGAAAATAAAAAGCTTCCTAATGACATGGCCGCAAAAGCCAATCCAAATGTGGAAGAGGGTAATCCACGCTCCACAATGAGGGTAGGAGTCGCTGGATGAGCTAAGTTAGCCGCAATCAGTTCAAAGAAGAATAGGACAAACAAAAACAACAATGAACTGGTTTTTTTAATACTTTGTGAATTCATAGGATGATTATATCATACACCCTTAAAAGAATGGTTTAAAAGTGATACAATAACACTACCTGAGGTACATTTCAATGACACGTTTAGAAAAAGATTCATTAGGGTATGTCGAGGTTCCCAAAGAAGCTTATTATGGGGCTCAAACTGTACGTGCTCTTTCCAACTTTCCAATCACTTTAAAACCAATTCATCCTATGATGATTAAAGCTTTAGGCATGATCAAACTTGCCGCAACCAGTTCAAATCATAAGGTGGGATTCATTGACAAGAAACGATTTCACTATATTCAAATCGCCTGCCAAGAAGTCATTGATGGACAATTAAACCATCATTTCATCACAGATGCAATTCAAGGAGGAGCAGGAACATCCGCTCACATGAATGTGAACGAAGTGATCGCCAATCGCGCCAATGAACTGGCTCATTTTCCTTTAGGCAGTTATGAGTACATTCATCCCAATGATCATCTCAATTTCGGTCAATCCACAAACGATGTCTATCCAAGTGCAGGTCGCTTAGCCTCCCTATTCTTGGTGGCTGATTTGCTAGAGTCATTACGTTTACTTCAAGTGTCATTACTTAAAAAGAGTGAAGAGTTTGAAGATGTTCTTAAGATGGGGCGCACTCATTTACAGGATGCCGTTCCAATTCAATTAGGTCAAGAGTTCAAAGCATTCGCTACGTCCATTGGACGAGACATTAAACGCATCAAAATCGCATTTAATGATCTTAAATCCGTGAACATGGGAGCCACTGCTGTTGGGACAGGCTTAAACGCTGATGAGAATTACAAACGCATTATTGTCAAAGAATTATCTAAAGTGTGTGGTATTACCCTTACCAGTGCAAAAGATTTAGTGGATAGCACCCGTAATGTGGATGTCTTTGTTTGGGCGTCATCATCACTTAAAACGTGTGCCGTTAACTTATCAAAAATGAGCAATGACTTGCGCCTTATGGCATCAGGTCCTTTAGCAGGATTCAATGAAATCAATTTACCACAAAAACAACCAGGTTCATCCATCATGCCAGGTAAAGTGAACCCTGTAATTGCTGAAGTGGTCAATCAAGTGTGTTTTAATGTTTTTGGTAATGATGTGACCATCCTTAAAGCTGCTGAAGCAGGACAACTTGAACTCAATGTGTTTGAACCTGTTATGTTTTACAAAATGTTTGAATCCATTGAAACACTCACTCATGCATGTGACACCTTAAGAATCAATTTAATTGATGGTGTAACTGCCAATAAAGCACGATGTGAAGACATGGTTGAATCCTCAATCGGAAACATTACCGCAGTTGCTCCACACATTGGTTATGCCAATGCCTCACTGATTGCTCAAAAAGCTCTTATTGAACAACGAAAACTAAGAGATGTGATTTTGGAGAGTGGTTTATTGAGTGAGAAAGATTTAAACATCATTTTAAAACCTAAATCATTAACACGACCTGGGATTGCAGGAAAACAACTCCTTCAAGCCAGATTAAAGGATCAAAACCATGAGAGTGATTAACACACAAGCCATAAAACAAGCTGTATTTCAAGCTTGTCAAGACATTCAGTTTCGTTACTCTAAACCGATGGAAGAAGCCATCACTCATTACATGAATCAAGAAATGGGTGTAGGAAAAGCGATTCTAAAAGTGTTGCTAGAAAACTCAGAATTGGCTTCTAAGGAACACATCCCTATGTGTCAAGATACTGGAATGGTGGTTATCTTTCTCAAACTAGGTCAACACGTTCATCTTGAAGGAGATTATGTCATTGACATGATTAATGAAGGGGTGAAAGAAGCCTATGATGTAGCCTATCTAAGAAAATCCATTGTGAAAGATCCCATACTAGAGCGTGTAAATACTCAAGATAATACCCCTGCAGTGGTGCACATTGAAATGAGTCATGATGATCGTTGTGAAATCTTACTTAGTGCTAAAGGATTTGGCAGTGAAAACATGTCAAAATTGGCCATGTTAACGCCTGCTCATGGACTTAAGGGAGTTGAAGATTTCGTCATTAATACCGTACTAACAGCAGGACCTAATGCATGCCCTCCCATGGTGGTGGGAGTGGGCATTGGTGGTACCATGGATCAAGCAGCACTGTTAGCAAAACAAGCCCTCTTCAATGAAGTTGGTGAGCGAAACCATGATCCTCGATACGCTCAACTTGAACAAGATTGGTTAGAGAAGATTAATGCTTCTGGTATTGGACCACAAGGATTAGGAGGAAAGACAACGGCGATTGATGTGTTCATTAAGACTGCCCCAACTCACATTGCAGGACTTCCTGTTGCAGTCAACATCAACTGTCATATGACACGCCATGTTCATATTAAACTATGATTACGTTAAAAACACCCCTTAATGACCAAGATTTAGATCAGCTGCATGCGAAAGATTTCATTCTTTTTTCAGGAGAACTGTATACCGCAAGAGACGCTGCACATCAGCGTCTTGTGAAAGACATAGCTGCAGGCACTCCTCCCTTTGATTTGAATGGAGCAGTGATTTACTATGTAGGACCTAGTCCTACTCCACCTCATCTCAAATTTGGATCTGCTGGTCCAACAACCTCTTCACGAATGGATGTCTATACCCCCACTCTACTCCATCATGGTGTGAAAGCCATTATTGGGAAAGGTTATCGCTCAACTGAAGTGTTAGAATCATTCCGTGATCATCATGCGGTCTATTTATTGGCTATTGGTGGATCTGGTGCTTATTTAGGACAATGTGTTCAATCTTCTGAAGTCATTGCCTACGAAGATTTAGGCCCTGAATCCATTAAAAAACTGGTGGTCAAAGATTTACCCCTCATTGTGGGATATGATGTTTATGGTCAAGATGCCTACGTATACGCAAAGACGCTCAAATGAGCGTCTTTCTTATCTTAGTCTTCGTTGTGGATGAGCAGTGTACAGTTTATACCAATCTTGATGGTTTAGGATGATGTTGGTACTTTCAATTAAATGTTCACACCGTGATGCTTGTGTTGTTCCTATAATGGGAACAGGTTGACTTGGATGATGCATCACAAAGGCTAAGGCAATTCCTTCAGGTGATGTATGGTACTTGTCAGCCAAATCAAGCACTGTTTCTCTTAGTTTTTGATATTCAAGATCTTGCGATTGCATCAATCGACCTTGTGCTAATGGAGACCAAATCAAAGGATGAATGCGATGTTTTTGAAAAAGATCAAAGTTACCATTATCAATATGTTCAAAACAATCTAAATGGTATTCAATCTGATTGGTAACAAGAGGGTGTTGGGTATGACTTTGTAAAGCTTCAAACTTAATAGGATCAAAATTGGATACCCCATAGGAGCGAATGTATCCTTTATTAACACATTCATCCAAAGCCTTTGCACAGGCCTCATGATCAATAAGAGGGTCTTCACGATGGATTAGATAGATGTCAATGGATTTTAAACCCAGGTGTTGTAGGCTTGCTTCACAAGCATGGATAATGGATTGATATCGAGTATCATAGTGCCAAATATCGGTTGAATGTTTTGGGTAGTTTATCCCTGTCTTGGTTATCCACTCGGTTGATTGTTTTAAGGATGGATTAAGATTAAGAGCTTCACCGATAAGTTTCTCGTTGTCTCCTAATCCATAGATTTGAGCAGTATCAAAGGTAGTGATACCATGGTCTAGACGATGAGTGATAAGTTTCATCACCTCTTTAGGCGAAAATCGTTCTCTAGTGACATTCATCATGCCTTGAATAAGGTGTGATACAGATAGGGATGGATTAAGTGCAATTGTTTTCATAAGTAACCTCACATTAACATTATCAAAAGAAAAGATGCCCCGCAAGACATCTTGATGATTCATTAAGCAATATCTTTCTTTAATACTCCAAGCAAGCCAGCCGTAACAACTGTTCCTGCTAAGATTGCAATAACGTATTGTAAAATATTTGTTACTGCAAATAATACGAATACTCCACCATGTGGTACTGCTAATGTTGCGCCTAATCCCATAGAGATAGCACCAGCGACAGCACCTCCAACCATGATAGATGGTAAAACACGTCCTGGATCTGCTGCAGCAAAAGGAATTGCTCCTTCAGTGATAAAACTAGCTCCTAATACGACAGCAGCTTTACCTGCTTCTTTTTGGTCTTCAGTGAATTTCTTTGCAAACAAGAATGTTGCAAGTCCAATTCCTAATGGAGGAACCATTCCCCCTGCCATGACAGCAGCCATAACAGCAGAGCCTTGTCCCGCAACAAGTGTTGATGTTCCAAATGCATATGCTGCTTTATTGACAGGGCCTCCCATATCAAATGCCATCATTGTCCCTAGAAGTAATCCAAGAACAATAGCACTACCACCAGAGAGTGAACTTAAGAAATCTGCAACAGCTTTATTTACAACTGCCATAGGTGTTCCTAAAACATAAAATAGTGATAGACCAACAATGAGTGAAGCAAATACTGGAATAATAAGTACAGGCATAATACCTTGTAAAGATTTTGGTAAAACAATGTATTTCTTAATGGCTAAGACGACATAACCTGCCAAGAAACCTGCAACGATTCCCCCTAGGAAGCCAGAACCGATGTTACCAGCAATCACCCCACCAATCATCCCTGGTGCAAGACCTGGACGATCAGCAATGGAATAAGCAATGTATCCTGCAAGAATCGGAACCATTAAGGCGAATCCACCGCCACCTCCAATGGACATTAAGTACGCAGGCAATGTGCCTTCAGTCAGAAACGCGTCATAACCAAACGCGAAGGAGATAGCGATAGCAATACCGCCTGCAACAACAAATGGAATCATGTACGATACACCACTCATTAAATGCTTATAAATTGAATTAGATTTCATATCTTTCCCTTTCTTCTATTTATGGTTCAATACGATGATGATTGCGGTCATCATTGTAGTTATCCCTTATTTATTTCTTGCCAAAGAGTTTTGAAAATAGACTTTGTGACTCCTCACCATCCTTGGTTTTTTTAACTGCTTTCTCTGATACTAGAACACCATCAAAAGCCGGTTTTTCTAATCCTGTTTCAATGATTTCTTGAGCTCGTTTAATTGCATCTGAGACTCCAACGGAAATGAGTTTTTTCCCAATAAATCGATCTGTGGGCACTGTGGTATCACAAGCAAGAACAATCACATCTGCGGTTGCGATATCATCGCTACTTAGTTCATTTTCGACTCCTACTGAACCTCGTGTTTCTACTTTCACTTCATAACCTAATCGTTTTGCGGCTTGTTCAATGGCTTCTGCTGCCATGTAGGTGTGAGCAATACCAGTTGGGCATGCTGTAACTCCTAAAACTTTCATAAATACCTCCCTGTCAAATCTGTTAGTTTGACATTGTTTTTTATATTAATCACTTCACTCATTGTGAATGATTGTGTACCTTCCTGAGAAACAGCGCACGCTCCACAAGCGGTGGCAATTCTTAACGCTTCTTCAATATTATTAGACTTGTTCAATTCCGTAATAAACCCGGCTAACATGGAATCTCCTGCACCCACGCTACTTTTAACATTCACTTTAAGTGCATCGGCTTTTATGATTCTCTCAAGAGATATGAAGTATGATCCTTGTGATCCATTTGATAACAACATCTTTTTCGTATTTGAATCATTCATTAATTGCAATGCTGCTTTCATCAGCTTATCTTCAGTATCAAGTTTCTCATTTAACAATCCTTCAAGTTCACTCACATTAGGTTTAATCAATAATGGGGAGTGACGTAAAGCTTCTTTTAAGGCTGATTTCTCAGCGTCGATAACCACCTGAGTTTTTTCTTTTGCACATTGAATGAGTTGACCATAGTACTCGAGTGACATACCTTGGCAAAGTGATCCTGAAAAAACAACCATATCCACTTCAGAGGCAATACTAGAGATTAAGGTTTTTAACTGACTGATCTCTTTTTTTGTAACTTCAAATCCAGGTTCATTAATATCCGTTGTTGATTGTGTAGATAGTTCTACAATTTTCGTGTTTGTGCGTGTTGTTGCATCAACTAAAACAAAATCTGTTGCGAGTGCCTCATTATCAACAAACTGAGATACCTTTGCATAGTTTCGACTACCAATGAAACCACAAGCTATGGTTGGAACATTTAGTTTTGATAGTATTTTTGAAACATTTATTCCTTTACCCCCCAAATCTTCTCGAGATGATATTACGCGATTCACTTCATTCACCTTTAAGGTATCAACGATAATTGTTTTATCAATAGCAGGATTAATAGTTATAGTTAGAATCATAAATTTCTACCCTACTACACTGATATTCAACTGTGTATTGTCCTGTAAATCACTTATGAAAGTTTGATCACCACCTTGGTTACAAATCAAATGATCAATTTCATGAGCCAAAGCGAATACACTAAACCATTGACGATTAAACTTACTATGATCTGAAAGAACAACCACAGTGTTTGCATGTTCAAGCATGGCTCGTTTCATTAAAGATTCTTCAACATCAGCGGTGGTGAACTCTCCTTTCAATGAAATACCATTAACTCCTAAAAAGGCAATGTCAGCTTTAAATCGTTGAAGACTAGATATGGCAAGTGAACCAACACAGGCTAGTGTTGTAGATCGTATTTTCCCACCTATTAGATAGCATTCCACATTAGGATTTTTAATGAGCTCTGGAAAATGATTAATTGCATTTGTAATGATTGTTAAATGCAAATTAGATTCACCAATCAATCGTGCTAACAATTGTGTTGTAGATCCAGCATCAAGAATAATAGTGTGATAATCCTTAAGCATATTAAACGCTTTGTGAGCAATCTGAGTTTTTTCATAAATATTTAGAGATTGTCTATCATCCATTCTTTCTTCGACTTTAACAGTACCAATTGCAGACGCCCCACCATGTGTTCGCTCTAATTTACCTTCTAACTCCAATGATGTTAAATCACGCCGAATGGTTGCCTCTGATGCATCAAGTTGAACTGAAAGTTCGTTAACTGAAATGAACTGATTTTTCGTTATAAGTTCAAGTATTAATGCACGTCGTTGTGTTGCAAGCATAATATGACCTCCTTTATTCTTTTTAAATCGATAAACTTGAAAATAATGTTAGGACATCCTCAATTGAGCTAGCATCAAATAATGATTGCCTGAATTCTTCTTTCATTAACGAACGTGAAAGTTTTGCCAATATTTGTAAGTGAATCTGACCTTCACTTTCACCTGGTACACCAATCATAAAAACAGCTTTAACAGGTTGGTCATCCATGGATTGCCAATCTACGTTGTTTACTTTTGCATACAATAAAACGGGTTCAAGGATTGAATCATCTTTCCCATGTGGGATTGCGATATTAAATCCAACACCTGTTGAATACTCAGCTTCTCTAGCTAATACAGCTTTAACAAATTTTTCTGGATTATTGACTTTACCCTGTTTAAAAGCTAATTGAGCAAGTGATTCAATAACCTCTAATTTTGTTGTGGCCTTGCAATCTAATACAATGAGTTCTTTTGTCAACATAGTGTTCTCCTTAATGAGTGAATTTGTATTATTTTGATTATTTTTGATTGTTTATAGTCATATAATATCAACTAATTAATCAATGTCAACAAATTTTTCATAATTCACACTATTTTCACACAAAATCAATCAAAGTCAATCAAATCGTGTCTAAAGAAAAAGACACGTTAGTGTCTTTGATGAATATGTTTATATAAATCAATGAATTCAGTTGCTAGAATTTTAAATGCTTCAGCACTCATCAGTAAATCTTGAGCGTGCGTCAGTAAAAGCGTCATATCCACTCCCTCACCTTTGGATTCCTGGACCACAAGATGAGTGTGTTCACGATGACCTGCTATGTAATGCTGATCACCTAAATCAAGATTGTGTTGTGCACCTTCAAAATCATTGCCTTTTGCACATCGGATTGCTTCGATGAAGTAACTTCGCGCTGATCCTACTTCAGTAATGATTTTTAAAGCTTGTAGTTCATTATTCATTGCTGTTTCCCAAAAGTCTTAACGCGTGTGCTAATACTTTTTCTCCATCCAAAGTACCATAGTCAACCACATTGATCGCTTCAACTTGACCATGGCATACACTTTGGAGACGAGACAGTTCACTGCGAATTTGTGGTCCAACAAGTACAACATCCGCTTCTTTAAAAGCATTGGTATCAGAAGTAAGTGGTAATGCTTGAATCTCAACATCAACCCCAAACTCCTCTGCGGCTAATCTCATTTTCTTAAGGAGTAAATTTGTACTCATTCCTGCGGAACATAATAAAACAATGGATTTCATCACTCTTTCTCCTTCTTATTGAAATATTTCTTTTTGTCTAATGAATAGATCATGAGATCCACTTTCGTGCCTTCGTATAAGCAACGTGCACGACGAATCACACCATCATAGTTAAATCCAGCCTTAAGAATTACTCGCTTACTGGATTCATTGAATGAAAAATGATTAGCTGCCAATAGCGATAAGTTTTGCTTATTGAAGGCAAAATCAACCACTGCTTCTACCGCCTCTAACATGAGACCTTGCTTCTGAAATTTTGGGGATAAAACATATCCAATTTCTTTGGTGTTCATGTCTTTTCTCAAACTGTCTGGATGAAGTCCAATGCTTCCAATGACTTTTCCTGTGGCTTTATGTTCAATCGCCCACACTTCATCTTGAGCTATAAAACTCGCAATGATCTTTTCACTATCTTCGATGGTGACATGGGGTTTAAATCCTGCATTAAATCCAACCTCTTCTAAAGAGGCAAATTCAAATTCATCGGCCGCATCACTGAGCTTAAACGGCCGTAATATTAGTCTTTGTGTTGTTAGTGTTTCCATAGTAAACCTCATACTAAGAATAACAAACCTTGAGTATCCATACAAGAAAAAAATGCATGGGATCATGCATCTTTGAATAATGTACCTTCTTCAATGGATTTAAACAAGTCTTCAACACGAGATTTAATGATATCTCTGGTTTCTCTGAAACCCTCGATAGGTCCACCTGAAGGATCCACTAATCCCCAGTCTTCTCTAAAGCGTGTAGGAACATAAGGACATTCAACTCCACAACCCATTGTGATAAGAATATCTAATGAGGATGGAATATCTGATAATAGTTTTGGGTGGTTCTCACTCATATCGACTCCTGCTTCTTCCATGACTTGACGT
>Ga0208242_100544_pt1 | contig 20582 bp, 22 predicted proteins | sample SubbioAug_CSW13A_FD_184825 | JGI IMG/M metagenome (GOLD analysis project Ga0208242, IMG submission 184825) | Serpentinite rock and fluid subsurface biosphere microbial communities from McLaughlin Reserve, California, USA - CR12Aug_CSW13A (SPAdes) | ecosystem: Environmental > Terrestrial > Deep...
AAGACAGGCGCCTACGGCATCATCCGTGTGTTTAACCTCTTTCTCACGCCCCCGGACGGCCACTCGCCTCTGTGGGCGATCACCGGTGAGTTGGGCTATTGGATCATCTGGATAGGCATAGTTACCATGAGCGTGGCAGCTGTGCTGGCACTGTCCCAGACACATGCCAAGCGTGTGCTGGCTTACAGCAGTGTGAGCCAGATGGGCTACATCGTGATGGGGATCGGCGCCGCCGCCTACCTTGGTTACGAGGGCGCCATGGGCTTTGCCGGCCTGAGCTATCATATTCTGAACCACGCCTTTTTCAAAGCAGGCATGTTCCTCATGGTGGGCGCCGTCTATCTGCGCACCCACGACCTGAACTATGACAAGCTGGGAGGCCTGTGGCGCAGCTTCCCGGTGACGGCTGCCGCTTTCCTTGTGGCCGGGGCGGCCATTTCAGGGTTCCCCGGTTTTAACGGCTACGCCAGCAAGACTCTTCTCCACCATGCAATCGTGGAAGCGTTTGAGCACCACCACGCCTCCTCGCTCTGGGTTGCGGAGAAAATCTTTACAGTCACAGGCGGGCTCACTTTCTGCTACATCCTGCGCCTGTTCACATCCATCTTTACCGGGCCGGCGCGGGCCCATGGCCTTAACTGTCCGTGACAGGAGCTACGATAAAGTTGTGGCAAGGATTAACCAGGCCAAAAGCTTCATAAGAAGGATGGAACTATCAACATTCTTAATTATGATTAAGCTGGATTACAACCCGCGCGGGGAGGATGTTTACCGCAAACTGACATTAATGAACCTTGATTTGTGTATTTTTATCGTCATCTCAACCCTTGTTGTCATCCTCAGCTTACGCTTCCTGACAATGTCAGGGTTTTAATAAGAAAGTGAAATATTTAATTTATTAAAAACGAAAAAAGGAGCAGGAACTTGTTCATTTAAGTAGAATAGACGGAATATTATGAATATATATAGCAGGAGTGATAGCAATTGAGTCTGTTTCGCCGTACCATTGATATTGACATAAATGCCCACAGTGACGGGGTCTTCAGCCTTGTCACAACTCTGTCCGACATGTACCACGATATTGTGCTCACACTGTTGATCTCTGTCCCAGAGTACAAGATAGTGGATGCAGCTGTGGATATGAAAAAAATTCCTCATGCTGCCTGCCGGCAGACTTACCCGCTGGTGAGGGCCTTAACAGGCCAACAAATCACCGCCGGATTTACACGCAATGTCCTGCATGCTCTCGGTGGAGAGAACGGCTGCCCCAATCTTGTCAACCTGATGCTTGTGTCGGCCCCGCTGGTTATGAATGCCGCTGCTGTGCTGCGCATGCAGCAGGAAAACCTGTCGCAGGCAGAACTTGAAGAACTGTGGCACGGTATCTTGGGCGGAGTATGCATTGCTTATTCGGGTAATGAGAGGAAAGGAGACGAACAATGAGCCGGAAGCTTACGCGCAGACAAAAAACATACCTGACACTTTCCGGCATACTGCTCGGCATTGCCGCGTTCATCGGGTTGATGATGGCCCTGGCTTTAGTCTTCTACTTATTTGGCGGCCGGTTTAATTAAATTTAATTAATAACAAACAAAATTACTGCACGTTAAGGCAATGGGGGAGGCAAGGAAGCAGGCGCCTTGTCTTTTTTTTACTCATTGAACTGATAAGGTGAGCGAAAAGGCGCTTACTCCCTATGCAGTCAGGCAGGATTTTTCAAAAATTAAATAGAAACTATACGACGACGGTTACAAGGAGGGATATCCTTGGTCACGATCAAAGATTTTCTTGCTAATGATGTTGTTGTGCTGCACGAAAATGATTCGATCCTGGAATCTCTGGGTAAGTCAGGCGACAAGGGAAAAACGCTGGTAGCTGACTGCAGCGGAAAAATTACAGGCTTGACCAGTGTCGGGAAACTGCTTGAATGCTGTAGGGACCATCCCGGCCGCAAGGTGTCTGAGATTATGGACAGAGAATTCATTGTCTTTGAAGAGAATAATAAAAATGATGATTTTCTGGAAGAAATCTTAGGTAAAGACCAGGAATATGTCCCTGTGATCAACAGGCAGGGCGGACTGGTTGGAGTGCTGGATAAAGTTAATATTATTAAGTATCTGATAGAAAAAAATAAGTCGGCAGTGGAAAAGCTGGAGGCGGTCCTAAATTCTACCCATGACGGAATTGTGGCCATTGACAGTTTTGGCAGGGTCGCCACAATCAACGCAGCAGCTGAGCGTATTCTCGGCCTGCCGGCAGAAGAAGTAATGGGAAGTGTTCTTAATAACCATATACCGGGCAGCGGACTGCAGGCATTGGTGCAGGACGGGCAGCCTCAGCTAGGTGTACTGGTGGAGGTGCGCGGCAAAACTCTATTAAGCAATCGTACGCCGATTTACAGCGACGGCCGGGTGGTAGGCGCGGTCGCTGTTTTTGAAGATATCACCGGTATCACAAAATTGTCACAGACCCTCGAGGATACACGCACTGCTGTCGATGTCCTGGAAACAATATTAAACACCACCTATGACGGCATTGTGCTTGTTGACAGGAGCGGGATAATCACCAAACTTAATAAAGCTTACCAGGAGTTTCTCGGCATTAAAGAAGAAGAAGCGGTTGGCAGGCATGTAACCGAGGTGATTGAGAACTCACGTATGCATATTGTGGTGGAAACAGGTAAGGCAGAAATAGGGCATATACAGAAAATACAGGGTAAAGAAATGGTGGTTATGAGAATCCCCATTTTTAAGGACGGTGATGTGGTGGGGGCAGTGGGCAAGGTCATGTTCAGGGATGTCCGGGAGTTGAGAGCATTGGCTGAAAACCTCAACCTGATAGAAAGCGAGTTAAAGTACTATAAATCCGAGCTGCTGCGCATCAAAGGCGCCAAGTATTCATTTAACAATATTTTTGGCAACAGTCCAAAAATTCTAAAGGCTAAACAGCTGGCTAAGCAAGCGGCAATTTCAAACTCCACTGTCCTAATTTACGGGGAAAGCGGTACAGGCAAAGAGATTTTTGCTCATGCCATACACAATTACAGCCACCGTCGTTTCGGTCCCTTTATCAGGGTAAACTGCGGTGCAATTCCGTCGACGCTGTTTGAAGCGGAGCTCTTTGGCTATGAGGAAGGAGCTTTTACCGGGGCTGCAAGGGGAGGCAAACCGGGCAAGTTTGAGTTGGCCAACAAGGGAACAATTTTCCTTGACGAGGCAGGAGAAATACCGCTTGAGATGCAGGTAAAGCTGCTGCGCGTACTGCAGGAAAGAGAGACGGAGAGGGTAGGGGGCACGCATCTTATTCCGCTTGATGTGCGTGTTGTTTCAGCATCGAACCGCCCGCTTGAGGAACTTGTGAAGGAGAAAAAATTCAGGGAGGACCTCTTTTACCGCCTCAATGTCTTCCGGATTGAACTTCCTTCCCTGCGGGAGATGGCCGAAGATATCCCGCTCATTGCCAGGCACCTGATTACTGAGCTGAATGAAGCACTGAGCTCCTCGGTAGAGGGGTTAGAGGACGAAGTGGCAGGTATTTTTAAGAATCACAGCTGGCCCGGCAATATAAGGGAGCTGCGTAATGTCCTGGAGCGCGCGATAAATGTTAACAGGCAGGGCAAAATAGGCAAAAGCCACCTTCCCCTTTACCTGGTGCGAAAGAAATATAGCCTGCTGGATGAGTTTTTTTACCTTGAAGAAGAAATGCCTCTGAATCTTGAGGCTTTACTGGATAAGGTTGAAAAAACAGCAATTGAGAGGGCGCTGGCATTAACTAATCACAATAAACGCCAGGCTGCAATTTTACTGGGCATACACCGCTCAGCTGTCTATCAGAAAATAAAGAAATATGGCCTCGAGGACATGCAACATAAATAGACATGTCTAAAAATATTGCACCTGATAGAGAGAGTGGGCAAAACTGCTTGTACTGCGTTTAAATCCGGTTTTTAAATATTAATTGTCTAAATATTTAGACAAAACATTGTTTTACTAAAATATAGGTTTTGCATGCAACCCTTATTCTGCAAGGGTTTTTTTATTTAGATAAATTGGCAGAATTTTTGCAATACTTGATTGCCAGTACATGCCTATTTTCTAGCAGACAAGGAGGCATAAAAGATGCAGATCTTAACAGCAAAAGAAGCAGTAAAGCTGATTAAAGACAATAACACTGTAGCAATAGACGGGTTTGTCGGGTTTGGGCACCCCGAAGAATTAACGTCTGCGCTGGGAGAGAGATTCTCTGAGGAAGGAAAGCCGGGGAACCTGACTATTATCTATGCTGCAGGCCAGGGGGACGGCAAAGAAAAAGGCATGAATCACCTTGCCCACAGCGGACTTTTAAAAAGGGTTATCGGCGGGCATTGGAACCTGGCGCCAAAGCTTGGGAAGTTGGCTGTGGAAAATAAAATTGAAGCATATAATTTCCCCCAGGGTGTAATTACTCACATCTTCAGGGATACAGCTGCAGGTAAGCCTGGTACTATTACACACGTCGGCCTGAAAACCTTTGTTGACCCCCGCCTGCAGGGAGGCAAACTAAACCCGGTCACCGTGAAAAATCTTGTTGAACTGATTATAATCAACGGACGAGAATACCTTTTTTACCATGCCATTCCCATTGATATAGCTCTGCTGCGCGGCACTTCGGCAGACTTAAAAGGCAACATTACTCTGGAAAAAGAAGCTCTCACTCTGGAGGTGCTGTCTATCGCCCAAGCCGCCAAAAATTCAGGGGGCAAAGTCATTGTCCAGGTAGAGAGGATTGTTGATACCAATACACTACCGGCCAAGCTGGTAAAAATCCCCGGCATTCTGGTTGACGCAGTGGTGGTAGCCTGTCCGGAGAATCACATGCAATCATTTGGCAAGATTTACGAACCTGCTTTTTCCGGAGAGGTTCGCATACCTATAGCCGGAATACCGCCTATGGTGCTTGATGTGCGCAAAATTATAGCGCGCAGAGCTGTCATGGAACTGCGCCCCGGAGTAGTGGTGAATCTGGGCATAGGTATGCCTGAAGGAGTTGCTTCAGTCGCTGCGGAGGAGGGCTTAAGTTCTTTTATGAAACTGACTGTGGAATCAGGACCCATTGGCGGTATCCCAGCCGGCGGTTTGTGTTTCGGTGCTTCATATAACCCTGAATGTATCATAGACCAGCCCAACCAATTTGATTTTTATGACGGTGGCGGGATTGACCTGGCTTTCCTGGGCTGCGCCCAGGTGGATGCCATGGGGAATGTAAATGTGAGCAAATTCGGCTCACGCATCGCCGGTGCGGGAGGGTTTATCAACATCAGCCAAAATGCCAAGAAAGTAGTGTATTGCGGCACGTTTTCCGCCGGCGGGCTAGATGTGTCAGCTGCAGGAGGGGAGTTGAGGATAAGAAAAGAGGGTAAGCAGAAAAAGTTTATCAAAGAAGTGGAACAGGTCACATTCAGCGGCGGTTATGCCCGCGAAAAAGGCCAGCAGGTTCTTTATGTCACCGAAAGGGCTGTGTTTGAGCTGCTGCCGCAGGGGATCACGCTGACTGAAATTGCTCCTGGTGTAGACTTGGAAAAAGATATTTTAGCCCAAATGGAGTTTCGGCCTCATATTTTATCGACACTCTGTACCATGGACCCCCGTATTTTCCGTGACGAGGCAATGTCGCTGTTTGAATATGCAGGCTCCCTGGCAGGGGGCAGTATGGGAGGTGAGCAGGAAAGAGTTGTTATTTGATGGTTGAAGGACCAACAAAAATGAGGAGGGGAAATTTTAATGAAAAAAAATAGGCTTTTCGCGATTGTACTGATGCTTGCTATTTTAGCAACTGCCTTGGCAGGGTGCGGCAATAAAGCCCAGCCTGCCCAACCGGCAGGGCCGCAGCCTGCTCCCAAGCAGGAAGTCATCCGCTGGAGCATGGCCACTTCCTGGCCCCAGGGCTGGCTGCTTCACCAAATGGCGGAGCACTGGGCGGAAGAGGTTAAAAACGCCAGTGGCGGGCGTCTGCTAATTGACGTTCATCCCAGCGGCGCGCTTGTTCCCCCGCTGGAAGTGCTTGACGCAGCCCATGCCGGTGCGATCGACGCTTTCCACAGCTGGCCCGGTTACTGGATGGGGAAAATGCCCGAGGTGCCGTTTTTCGCCTCTATCCCCATGGGTTTAGAACCCCTGATGCACCTGGTATGGATGTATGAAGAAGGGGGTATAGAGTACTTTCAAAAGGTATATGACACTGCCGGCATGAATGTTGTAGTATTCCCCGGCGGTATCACTCACCCTGAGCTTTTGGCACACTCCAACGTGCCGCTGACCAAGCTGGAGGACTGGAAAGGTCTTAAATACAGGACACCGGGTTGGTGGGGTGAAATCTTAAAAGGTATGGGCGTGTCTGTGGTTACTCTTCCTGCCGCGGAACTATACCCTGCCCTGGAGAAAAGGCTTATTGATGCTCTGGAGTTCAGTTCACCTGCTGTCAACAACGTAGGTGGTTTCCATGAAGTAACCCAGTATTTTACCGGCCCAGGCATGCACCAGCCAAGCGTTCTGTTTGAAATCACCATTAACAAGGATTCATACAACGCCCTGCCTGATGACCTGAAGGCCATAGTAAAGACAGCTGCCCGCTCCACCACTCTCTGGGGCTGGGCGAAGGACATCTCTATGGGGATTAAAGTGCTCGACCAATGGGAGGCAAGAGGCAATACTCCCCTTGTTGTCGAGCCGGCAGCCCAGAATGAATTCAGGAAGCAGGCCTGGGGCTACATTGACAATCTGGCTAAAGAAAAAGGTCCGTTATTCAAAGAAATCTGGGAATCTCAGAAGGCATTCTATGATAAGTTTGCAGAGTATGAGGACTTCATGGTGCCTGTACGGAAGAAATAGTTTACCTGCTCTATAGTGTCCGGGGCGGCGGCTCTCCCTATTGACAGCCGCCGCCCACAAATGATTGCTCTAATGCCTGATAGGGGGAGCTGCTATTGAAAGTAGTAAGTGCCATTATTAAATCAATTGACAAGCTTAATGAATGGGTGGCCAGAGTTGCTTCCTTTGCTATGTATTTCCTGGTGCTGACGCTGGTATATGAAGTTGTGGCGCGGTATCTTTTTAAGAGTCCCACGCTGTGGAGTTACGATATGACTTACATGTTAAGCAGCATATTTTTAATGTTTGGTTTGGCCTATACATTTAAGATGCGGGGACACGTATCAGTGGACTTAATTGCAGAGCGCCTGCCCCGGCGGGCTGCCGCCCTCCTGGCCTGTGTCATGGCTTTGGTGCTGTTCTTTCCGTTTCTTTATTTGCTGATGAAGGTAATGATCCCCAACCTGCGTATGTCCTGGGCCTTTAAGGAAAAAGCCGCGGCGGGAACTTGGCTTCCCCCCATTTACCCATTTAAGGCTTGGGTCTTTATGGGCCTTTTTCTTCTCATGCTGCAGGGGGTCTCAGAATTCATCAAGGACCTGACAGTTTTGGTGACAGGGGGTGAGCGTCCTTGAGCGTGGAAGCTATTACCGCTTTGATGTTGGGCTCTTTGTTTATACTGATTATCCTTGGCTATCCCATCGGTTTTGTGCTGGGCGGCACCGCCACGATTTTTGGAATATGGTTTGTCGGCCCACGGGTGATTGACCTTTTTATGCTCAGACTGCATGGTGTCATGTCTGACTATGTCCTGATTGCCATCCCTCTTTTTGTTTTTATGGGTATAGTGATTGAGCAATCAGGGATAGCGGGGCGGCTTTATGACGCCATGTTTGTAATTATGGGGAAACTGCGGGGCGGCCTGGCAATTGCCACCATCACTGCCTGCACTATTTTTGCCGCGGCCACGGGCGTGGTAGGCGCCTCTGTTGTGACCATGGGTATCCTGGCACTGCCTGCCATGCTGCGCTACGAGTATGACAAACCGCTCAGCACCGGCGCTATCTGTGCCGGCGGGACGCTTGGCATCCTTATTCCACCCAGTATACTCATCCTGGTCTATGGGCCCACAGCCGGCTTATCCGTAGGAGTCCTGCTTTTGGCCGCTTTCCTGCCGGGGCTTTTGCTGGCGACCCTCTATATACTTTATATCGCTATCCGCTGTTATTTAAATCCGAAGCTGGGGCCTGCCGCCGGTGATGAAGTGGCAAAATACACCACCAGTCAGAAGCTGATAATGTTTGTTACTTCGGTACTGCCTGTTACCGCCTTGATTTTGGCTGTACTTGGCTCCATCTTTTTTGGTCTCGCCGCTCCCACGGAAGCTGCGGCGATGGGAGCATTTTCTGCCTGCATTATGGCTGCCTGCTATGGAAAAATGAGCTGGCACAACCTTAAAGAGGCGGCTATCCGAGCGCTGAGGACCAGCGCCATGGTCTATATGGTGCTGATTGGCGCCGGCTTCTACACAGCTATCTTTCTGCGTCTGGGCTCCGGCCGTGTGGTGCAAAATATGGTAATGGGCCTGCCTCTGCCGCCCTGGGGGATACTTGTCGTCATGTGGCTGATAATTATTGTCCTGGGTGCTTTCATCGATTGGATCGGTGTGGTCATGATCGCCGTACCGCTTTTTACACCCATCGCTGCCCAATTGGGTTACAACCCTGTCTGGTTTGCCATGATGAATATAGTCGTGATGCAGACATCCTTCCTGACCCCGCCTTTTGCCTACTCTATCTTTTACCTGAAAGGTGTAGCTCCCCCCGAGATTAAACTTGGGCACATCTACAAGGGAGTGGTGCCTTTCATCCTGCTCATGCTTTTAGGTGTGGCGATTCTCAGCGCATTCCCGGGAATAATTCTCTTCCTGCCAAGGATGGCAGGCCTGATCTAACTATAAAAGACCGGAGAGAAAATTCTCCGGTCTTTTTAGTCTTCAGGTATTTCGCTGGCGGGTATTTGGCGCAGCAGTTTCGGGTTGTCCACATCCTTATGCACAAACAGTCCGCACCAGCACTGCTTCATGGTATCAAAATGCTTCCTGTGGTAGGGGATGCAGGGGCAGACAATCTTCATGTCCTCCTCGCGGTCGCCGATGATAGACTGGCAGGGGCAAAAAGGGCTGCCGTGCTTTTTCTCCAGAAGCACTTCCTGCTCAAGCAGGAAATCGACCATCTCCTGGTCAGGGTTAAACTTATAGCCAAGTTTGTCCACCACGCCGGCATACCAGTGGCGGAACATCTCTTTACGTTTCTCAGTATCCATGCTTACTCAACCCCAAGCAATTGCTTAAGCCTTTCCTCGTTAAAACCAACAACAACCTGGTCTCCCACCTTGATGACGGGAAACTGGCTTGAACCGGTAAGTTCCCTGACTTCACCGACCAGCCGCTTTTTCTCATCCGCAGCGGCCAGATCCACATCAACAAATTCATATTTTATTTTATGATCATCGAACCATTGCTTTGTGCGCCGACAGTGAAAACATGTGCTGAGCGCGTATAAAAAAACATTCATTTCTCAACCCTCCTCCACATTAATCATAATTTTCCCGCCGCTCACTTTTGTGGGGAAGACGGGTATTTTTATTTCCGGCGCCAGTGTAAATTCCCCTGTACGCACATCAAAAATCCAATCGTGGCATGGGCAGGCGAGGAGATACCCTGCTAATTTGCCCCTGTGCATGGTGCACCCCAAGTGGGGGCACTGATTTAGAAGCGCAAATATACTGCCGTTTACCCTTGCCAGCACCACATTTTTTCCGCCTGCAACCACCCTGGCAGTCTCAGCTTCGGGCAGTGATTTTTCGTCGAGGACAGCCACAAACTTCTCCATTGTTAGAGAACCTCCGGAAAGTAAGAATCGGTTAAAGGAATCACTTAAGTAACACACCTACTGATATTTATCTTGATACCAATATAAAATTAGTTTTTAGTAAAAAGGCAAATAGCAGCAATATGATGAATAATAGTTTAAAGTATTATAACACAATTAAGACATATTTTCACTTAAAAGCTATAGACAAAATACATCTGCGAGGGTATAATCTGTCTTATAATACTAGGCACGCCTAATAATATAATGATTTGAGGGAAACATGGATAATATTGCAAGAATACTCCAGCTATTGCGTGAATATGACAACACGGGTAAGAACTATCAAAAGGTGCTCCGTGGCGGGGGGTGGCATGTTACCGGGCCCCAGGTGGGTGTGCTTCGGTTTGTGTCGCTAAACCCGGGTATTTCCATTGGCGAACTGGCTGACAGGTTTGGCATTCATATCACCACGGCGGAAGGCTATGCCAAGAGGCTGGCCAGGCGTGATTATATCAGAATCAATGAAGACCCAGACGACAGGCGGCGAAAGATACTTACCATCACTGATGGGGGAACAAAAATAATTAACGAGGTGCCCCTCGGTTTTAAATCGCTGCTGGTACACAATTTAAGGAGAGCCGGGCACGGGGAAACAGAGGCTGTTCTGGCCGGGTTAGAATTGCTTGTTAAATATATGGAAGAAGGTAATAACAACGATGGAACATAAAAACGGCGCCGCCAGTATGGGTGAAGACAGCATAGCCAGGCTCTTGCTCCGTTTTTCTCTGCCGGCTACATTAGCCATGGCAGTTTATGCTTCCTATAATATTGTGGATACAATCTTTGTCGGCCGCCTTGGCGGGACGGCTATTGCAGCATTATCGGTTTCATTCCCCATCCAGATGCTGCTTGGTGCAATCGCCATCGGCACCGGGATTGGCGCTGCTTCTTTGATTTCACGCTCCCTTGGCGCCGGACGGCAGGATGATGCTACCAGCGCTGCCGGCCAGGTCATACTGCTGGCGCTTGTGTGCGGCCTGATTGCTACACTGATAGGTGTTTTTTACCTGCGGCCGCTGCTGCGCATTTTTGGCGCTACTCCTGAGATCATAGAGCCTACTGTGGAGTATATGTCTGTGATAGCAAACGGCGCAACCCTTATGTTCCTCATGATGATGCTCAATCATTCCATTCGTGCCGAAGGCAATGCCATGCTGCCAATGACAGTAATGCTCGTGTCAGCAGGGGCAAATATTATCATGGACCCCATTTTTATCTTTGTGTTTGGCATGGGGATTCGCGGCGCTGCTGTGGCAACTGTACTAGCTAAAGTGCTCGGGGTGGTTATTCAACTTTGGTACTATTGTGCGCGGAGAAGCTCCCTCAATGTGCGGTTAATCCACCTTCGCCCGAATTGGCGGATTATTAAAGATATCTACCGTGTAGGCCTGCCGTCACTTCTGATCCAGATTTCAGCCAATATATCGCTTATAGCCGCCAACCGTATTCTGGGGAGCTATGGTTATGTGCCCATTGCTGTGATGGGGCTGGCCGTCCGTTTTCAGATGTTTGCCTTTATGCCTGTAATAGGGATAGCACAGGGTGTGCTGCCCATCATTGGCTATAATTTTGGCGCCGGCAAAATCCTGCGTATCCGCGAAGCCATGATTAAAGGCGCAGGCGCGGCCACAGTTCTGGTTACCGCAGCCGGGGTGGTTTTCTTTTTCTTCCCAAGATTCTTCCTTGGTGTTTTCACCAAAGAAGCCGACTTGCTTGACCTTGGCGTAAAAGCGATCAAGGTTATGGTGCTCATGTACCCGTTAATAGGCATGCAAACTATCTCCATCGTGTTCTTCCAGGCTGTCGGCAAGGGCACAAAATCATTAATGCTTTCCTTGCTGCGCCAGTTCATTTTGTACATTCCCTTTATTTTCTTCATGCCGAGGCTGCTTGGCCTCTCGGGAATCTGGATGGCAACGCCAACTGCTGATTTGCTGGCTTTCATTGTCACCATCAGCATGGTTTCCAGGGAATTTGTAATCCAGGGAATACCTTTGTGGCCAAAAGACATGCACACTGCCGCTCAGGCTGCAGAACAAACCGCCAGTTAAGTTATCATATATCTCAGGTTAGTTTCCAATAAAAAGCGCGTCACCGGTAATACGGTAACAGCGTTTTTTATACCGGAGAATATTAATTTAAAAGCAAACTATTAAAATCGAGGTGATGGGAATGAGTCATACTATCCAGGTGGGAATGGCAGCTCCTGTTTTTTCACTGTCCGATATTTATGGCAAAATGGTGAGTCTTGACCAGTACAGGGGCCGCCCGTTAATACTGGTTTTTATCCGCCACCTTGGCTGCCTGCTGTCACGCACGCACCTGTCACAGCTGCGTGCGCACTATGGCAAAATCCAGCACCTGGGGGGAGAAGTTATAGTTGTGTCGTTTGAAGATAAAGAAAGGCTTAAGGGAATGATAGAGCGCCACAAACTTCCATTTGTTGTCCTGCTTGACCCCGGCAAAAAAACATATAATGAATATGGCATGGTTTACAGAGAGAGCGGCAGCACAGGAAACTTGAAAACCGCACTTTCTTACCTGCGCCTGCGCCTGTCGGGTTATCCTAAGCAGCAGCAGGGACACGACACCAGGCAGATGGGCGGTGATGCAGTAATTGACAGGGAGGGGGTAGTACGTTTTATATATTGCAGCCAATATCCCCATGACCTGCCTCTTGTAGATGATTTGTTGCAGGTTATGAGTGAACTGGGAAGGTGACATATGTCCAATCGGAAAAAGTTATTGACTGCAGCCTGTGTTCTGGCTGTGGCAGCAATTGTTTTTATATTATTTTTTTACAACCATGTCGTCAGTTATGGCCTGATTAATGATGAAGGCGAGGCCGATGTCATTATTGTGCTTGGCGCTGCAGTCTGGCCAAACGGCCCAAGTCCGGCGCTGCGCGCCCGTGTCTGGCGCGGCAGCCAGTTGTTTCATGAAGGCCGTGCGCCCAACCTGATTTTCTCCGGAGGCCTTGGCCATCATCCGCCGACTGAAGCGGAAGCCATGACTGTGCTGGCACAGTCTTGGCAGGTGGGACAGGATAGTATCCACCTTGAGGACCAGGCTGTGAACACCAGGGAGAATATGGCTTTTGCCGCGGACATTATGCGGCGTCACGGCTGGCAGAAAGCATTGATTGTAACCGACTATTTCCACATGAAGCGTGCGGTGCTCCTGGCCCGTGAGCACGGCATTGACCCTCTGCGTGCGCCGGTTTCCATGGAAGTATCCTATTATGTGGCCAGGGAAAGGTTAAAGTATACACTGCGGGAGTGCGCAGCACTGGTGCACTACTATGGACAAAGAATAATAAACCGCCTTCAGGCCGTTTAAAAAGGCGCATAACTTTGTCACTGCCAATGCCCGGCATCCTCAACGTATACCAAATACGCCTGCGGTGCCGGGCATCCTTGTTTCGCGTTCTGCCTCCTTTTTGAACGGCCTATGCTAATGAGTGAGTTGTCAACAATCTCAAACCATTGTGCGGTTCCTTTTTTTCTTAAAATTTGACAGCCTGACAGCCCGGATGTATAATTTTTGGTAAATAAGAATATTACTATTTATAAAATATTAAGTGAGGTGCGTTTATGAAAAAAATACTAATACTTATTTTTATCGTATCACTGTTTTTGACGGGATGTTTCGCCAGGCCCTCTGCCGCTCCCGAAACTGAAAAAATCAAGGTGTATACATCCTTCTACCCTTTGTATGATTTTGCCCTCAAAATTGGCGGTGAGAGGGTGGAAGTGATTAATTTGATACCTGCGGGCATCGAGCCCCATGACTGGGAGCCCGGGCCCCAGCTTTTAATGGCAGTAATCAATGCCGACATTTTAATTTTTAACGGCCTTGGCCTTGAGCCCTGGGTGGAAAAAACGTCCGCAGCTTTAAAAGAAGGAAATCTTATGCTGGTGGACGCTTCTCTTGGCATAGAGCCGCTGCGCGGCTATTTCCATGATCACGATGACGAAGACCACGACGATGAAGACCATGAAGACGAAGACGAAGATCATGATGCTGTACCTGACCCCCACGTCTGGCTTGACCCCATGCTTGCACTGCACCAGGCAGAAAACATTCTGTCGGCATTAATCACTGTTGATCCGGCTTCTGAAGAATTTTACCGGGAGAACTTTAACAGTTTCCGCGAGCAAATTTCAGGCCTTGACAAAGCTTTTGCAGCAGGGCTAAAGGATATCGCGCGCCGGGAATTTGTTGTCACTCACCTTTCTTTTGCTTACCTGGCGAGGAGCTACGGGCTTGTGCAGCTTGGAATCAGCGGCCTTTCTCCCTATGAAGAACCCGGCCCGGGCAAGATGAAAGAGATAGTGAATTTTTTACGGGAGCACAATCTTAAATATATTTTCAGGGAACCGCTTGCCAGCCCCCGTTTGGCGGAAGTGCTTGCTGCTGAGACAGGCGCAGAAATTTTAACCCTCAATCCTCTGGAAGGATTAAGCGCCGAAGAACTTGCAGCAGGTAAAGACTATATTGCTGTTATGTATGAAAACCTTGAACAACTGAAAAAAGCTCTCACAGAATAGAGGTAGACAATGAGTCAGCCCATACTTGAACTTGAACATGTTTCCTTCCACTACGGTGCGCGCCCTGTACTGGAAGACATAAACTTTACTGTCCCGGCCGGAGACTTCCTGGGGATTGTAGGCCCAAACGGCTCCGGTAAAAGCACTTTGCTTAAAATTATTGTGGGCCTCCTGCGCCCATCCAGCGGTAAAGTGAGGCTGTTTGGTGTGGACCATGACAGGTTCAAAGAGTGGACTAAAATAGGCTATGTAGCTCAGAACGTGGCCGCTTTTAACCACAGTTTTCCTGCCACTGTAACGGAGACTGTAATGGCAGGCCTCACCGCGTCGCTTGGCCTGTTTAACCGTCCCGGAAAAGAGGAGAGGATGCAGGTTGAAGAGGCTCTTGAAAGTGTCGATGTGCTGTCTTTAAAAAACAATACCATAGGAGAGCTGTCGGGAGGGCAGCAACAGCGCGTGTTTATTGCCAGGGCACTGGTCTCCCGTCCCAGGCTGCTTATTCTTGATGAACCGACAGTCGGTGTGGACATGGAAAACAAGGAACGTTTTTATGAACTTCTTACCGTCCTGCGGAAGCAGCACGGCATCACACTGATGATGGTCAGCCACGATATCGGTGTTGTGACTGAACAGGTGCAAAGTGTGGCCTGCCTGAACAAGAAACTCTATTTTCATGGTACTCCCGGTGATTTTTGGTCCGAGGACACTTTATACCGTGTTTATGGCCCAGCCGCCCGTGTCCTCCACCACAGTCACTAAGTTGATATGCAGAAAGGAGAACCAATGTTTGATTTTTGGGCATATGCCTTTATGCAGCGGGCATTTTTTGCCGGGTTGATAGTAGCCGTACTCTGCCCCACCATCGGGGTCTACCTGGTCCTGCGCCGGCTTTCCATGGTTGGTGAAATGTTCGCCCATGTATCTTTGGCAGGGGTAGCCCTGGGCATGTTTACCAGGGTTTATCCCCTGGCTATGGCGCTTGGCCTGTCACTCGTGGCAGCTGCCATACTGGAAGTACTGAGGCGTTCTTACCGTGTTTTCACCGATCTGGCAATCGCAATTATGATTTCGGCGGGAATCAGTTTAGCTGTTATCTTTATCAGCCTCAGCGGCTCTTTTAATATGGATTTATTTTCTTACCTGTTTGGCAGCATCATCGCCATTATGCCCAAAGACCTGATGCTTATAGCCCTGGTGGGGGTTGTAGTCGTCATACTTGTGCTGCTGCTGCAAAAGGAACTGTTCTTCATCGCCTTTGATGAAGACGCGGCGCGCGCAGCGGGAATCCCCGTCGACCTTGTCAACGCCGTGTTTGTGGCCGCAACCGCACTGACAATAGCAGTGTCAATGCGTGTTGTGGGGATTCTCCTTGTCTCTTCACTCATTACTGTGCCTGTGGCGGCCGCTCTCCAGGTGGGGCGCAGTTTTCGGGCCACAGTGACTTTTTCATATCTTTTCGCTATCCTGTCAGTCTTGTGCGGGCTTTTTCTTGCTTACCACGTCAACCTGGCGCCCGGTGGCAGTATAGTTCTTGTTTCAATTATCTTTTTTATACTGGCAATCATCTGCAGAAAATTTACAGGGACGGGGGTGAGATGGGTTGCAGCCAAACACATCTCTGGAGGGACTGAAAAGTAAAGGGTATAAGCTCACTGAGCAGCGGCGCAGGATCATAGATGTGATTCGGCGCGAAAACCGCCGCCTGTCGGCAAGGGAAATTCACACTCTCCTGCAGCAAAAACACCTCAAAATCAGCCTTGATACTGTCTACCGCAACTTGCGTCTTTTAGCAGGGCTCGGACTCATCGATCAGATATCCCTGCATTCCGGCGCCGTGTTCGAAATTAACGCCGAGATGGAGCACCATCACCATCTTGTCTGTGTAGATTGTGAAAAAGTTGTCTGCATACCATATTGTCCGGACACCGGCGGCTACACCGAACAGGCTCACCGGCAGGGATTCACTGTACTTGGCCATACCTTTGAAGTGTATGGTCAGTGTTCCTCCTGCAGCCTTAAAAAAGAATAAAACATAAACAAAGACGCATCAGCGTCTTAATACCAAACACCATGGCGCCCACAGTAAGAATCCACCCAAGTCCCACAAAAAAATCCTCCATGCCAAGCAGTCCTTGATACCGGCGTCGGCCCGCATTCTGATTTGGTCGTTATCAGCGGAGGCAACACCGTAGATAAAAACAGCAGTGATTACAGCGACAAACACGGTCATGGCACTCACGTGGCCGGTACAATTGCAGCCCTGGACAATTCTATAGGTGTTTTAGGCGTTGCTCCCAGTGCCGGGCTTTATGCTGTTAAGGTTTTAAATAACGCGGGGATGGGAAGTACTACTTCTGTTATTAAAGGTATTCAATGGGCAGTAGATAATGGAATGAATGTAGTAAACATGAGTTTTGGTTCCAGTACTTTTTCACAGGCTGAAAAGGACGCTTGCGATAATGCGTATAATAACAACGTTTTGCTTGTAGCCGCAGCAGGCAACAGCGGTAATGAGTCCGGGACAGGTGATAATGTCGGTTACCCGGCCAAGTATAGTTCTGTTATTGCCGTGGCGGCCACTGATGAAGATGACCGGCGGGCGTATTTTTCGAGCACCGGAGATCAGGTTGAGCTTTCAGCCCCTGGTGTTAAGATACTGAGCACATATAAGAGCAATAGTTACGCAACGGCGAGCGGCACATCCATGGCATCTCCGCACGTTGCGGGGGTGGCGGCACTGGTTTGGTCAAAATATCAAGAGTGGAATAATTCTCAAGTCCGCGAAATATTAGGTAGCACTGCAACATTCCTTGGGGACCCCCTGCTTTACGGAGCAGGCCTTGTTGATGCAGCTAAGGCATTAGATATAACAGGCGATTCTACGACCTATTATACTTTGGAAGTCAAGGTAGAAGGTTCCGGGACCACATCCCCAAGTGTGGGAGAATACACATATGCTGCCGGACAAGAGGTTACGCTCACTGCTGACGCTGACGATGGCTGGGTGTTCGAGAAATGGGTGATTGATGGCACTGAGACTGAGACGGCCATAGCCTCTGTTACTATGGACGGGGATAAAATTGCGACTGCCCACTTTGTGCAAGACACAAGCGAGCAGCCGCCTGCAGACCCGCCTGCAGCGCTGGGTGTGGTTATTACCACGGATAAGGACACTTATTCACCTAACTCCTGGGTATATATTACCGTTACTGTTACGGATTCTAACGCCGTGCAGGGTGCAAACGTCGAGCTTCGCGTCACAGACCCAGGCGGCAAGACTTCAATCGGCCAGGCGGTAACCGATGCGGAGGGAAAGGCATATTTCCGTTACCGGGTTGGGCCCAAAGCTGTTAAAGGAACTTATACTGTAACCGCGTTAGCCGACAAGGATGGCGTAACAGGTAATGCAGAAAGTTCCTTCACGGTTCAATAACATTTCAATTCAATCTCAAAGAAATGGGGACCCAAGTTGGGTCCCCCATTCTTATGCCTGTTTTCTTTTCAGCACTTTTTTGTAAATATTCACTATCTGCTGATTCAGCAGCTTGTTGTCAAAGTGTTCTTCAGCAAGCTTGCGGCCGAATTCCTGGAGGCGTTGCAGGTAGATGGGGTTTTGTGTGAGTGTGGCAAGGTCGAAGAAGATTGCTTTGTAGCAGGGCTCGCTGCCTGAGAGGCCGCTTAAGTCCACGTTTATTTGTTTTTCTGTTTTTTCAGGGGTGAGGACGCCCTGGTAGGTGCGGCCAAGGATGAGGGCGGCATTGCCGGCGGCCAGTCCTTCTATGACTGCGCGTCCGGTGCCGATTACAATATCTGTTTTGGCGAGAAGGTCCGGGATGCTGTCTGTCCAGGCGATGCACTTGGTTGGGCATTTGAGGTTTCTGTTGGTTGTGTAGAAAATCGCGCCTTCCAGCAGGTCTGCTGCTTTGCATAACTGCAGGTAGCTTTTTTCTTTCCAGGGGTCGATACGTGCTACCAGGGCGATTTTTACAGGGTCGCTTTTGTGTGCAGGTTTGAATTCTTCCAGGTCCACGCCGTTGGGTATGATGTGGATTTTGTGGGCAAACTCCGGCAAGCCGGCGGCCACACGCTGCGAGGTGCAGAAAAGTGCCCCGGCTTCTTTTAAATAAGGGCGGAATTCTTCTTTGCCAAGGCCCAGGCCGTGGCAGGTAACAACGTAGGGAATTTTAAATTTTTTGGAGAGATGTTCTGCTGTGGCAAATGTCTGAGGGGAGTGGGCATGGATCAGGTTATACCTGGATTTGGTGATTTGGTCTGCCAGCATATTTTCATCGCCCGGTTTAGTTACAATCACACCGAGCGCTGCAATGGTTTTGTCATAAACTTCCAGTGTTTTGAGTGAAGGCGAGCCCTCTATGGCCAGTTGGGCCAGGTGCCCCTGTTTTTGTTGTGCTTGAACCAGGGAAAAGACGTGGGCCGCCTGGCCTGAATAAAAAAAACTGTTCAGGTGTAATATTTTCACTTTTTCACCCCTTTCCTAGTTCAGTTTATGAATGGTTGGGGAAAGGGGTGAAAGCAACCATTGTTATGCAGTTAATTTTTTTTACTGGGCGTGTCAGTCTGTTTCTTGCGGAAGATGGATGAAAATGAATTCCAGGTGCTTTTCGTGTTTGAGGTTTCATATTCCAGTTCTTTGAGTGATGCCTGCAGTTTGGCTTCACGCTTATGCAAATCAGAGTATTTTTCACGCAGGGCGATAATTTCAGCCTGTTGGACCTTTCTTTCATTTTCTTCGTCAGCCAACTGCTTTTTTGTACTCTCCAGGAGTGCTTTTAGTGACCTTACTTCTTCTTCCCGTTTTTTAAGCATTTCCTGGAGGGAGCGTGATGATTTCTCCGCGGTGTGAAGTTTATCATTCCACTCCTGGCGTTTTAGCTGAAAGTTATTTTGTGTTTGCTCCAGCCTCTGGCGCATTAGCGCCAGTGATTCTTCCTTGCTGCAGAGTAGGGCTTTAAGGTCATTTTTTTCTTGTATGATACTTTTAATTGTGGAAACAAGGAGTCTCTCATTTTCGTCATCCTCTGCCGGCGTGGGTGGCGGTGCTTCCTGTGGTGGAGGGATATGGACAGGGACTTTAAATGCAAAACTGTCTGCAGGGGCCTTGTCGGCCATATTTATCCATTCCGACCCGGGGAAGCCCTGGCGCACAGGTTGGCGGAAGTTTGTTTCATGCTCTGATTGCAGCCAGTTGGCATTTTGCCGGATGAAAGTATGTATGCCTGTCCCCAAACCGGTGTACCAGAGGATAATGTTGTCATCCTGTTCTATAAATGAGAGCAATTGGAGCGGGGTATCAACGGGTAGTATTTGCTCCTGCCAACCGTCAGCCTTGGTGCGGCAGCAAATATTGTGGGTTTGAGGCACAAACCAGGCGGCGTACAGGTTTTGTTTTGTGTCAAGCCAGAGAGACGGTACTGTTGAAAGCTTTATGGAAGAGGCCAGGATGAAAGGTTCAGCCCATTGGCCCAAGGCATTGCTGTGGCAGTACAGAATGTTTCCGTTTTTTAAATCGTAAATCAGAAGATGGATGCTGCCGGTGGTGTCGATGCAGAGGGAAACCGGGATCAGCAGTTTTTCTGCATATGGCAGGATTACCTGCTGCCATTCTGTATGATTAAAGACAGCTGATACAAGTTGTCCGTTGTTTGCGCCGCCGCAGAAAAAGTGGCCATTGCCGGTAGAAGAGAAGGCAAGTGTGAAGTGCGCGGGTACTTTTTGGATTGGGAACTGAATCTCCCTTGTCCCGGTTTTGTCTATGTGAAAATGGCATAAGCTGCTTTTACCGTTTAGTGCTATGACGTGCAGAACATCGTCAGCAGAAGGAGCGGCGGTGAAGCGGCGGCAGTCCTGCCAGAGGACTTCATCGCTTTGCCAGTGGCCAGGATTTGTGCTTCTGTTTAAGCAGAGCTCTCCGCGTTCATTTAACCTTAAAAAATAAGCTGAAGTTTGAGACTGGTAGCAATAAGGGATCATTAAATTACCGTGCATTGTCTTTGCCCCCTTTCTATAAGTATGTATATCACTTTAATACTTATAAAATGACTGAAAAATGGCAGGGTTCTTATATCTGTTTTCACTAGCGTTGCATTAAAATTATTAAAAAAACGAAAGTGCTTTGCCTGCAACGAACATATGTAAGTTTACTCTATTTATAGTAAAATATGTAAGGGACATTTCTCGCCTGTAGTTAAAAGGACTAGAGCCGGTAAAGGGTAGTCCTCATCCACATTTTG
>Ga0208242_100545_pt1 | contig 20567 bp, 23 predicted proteins | sample SubbioAug_CSW13A_FD_184825 | JGI IMG/M metagenome (GOLD analysis project Ga0208242, IMG submission 184825) | Serpentinite rock and fluid subsurface biosphere microbial communities from McLaughlin Reserve, California, USA - CR12Aug_CSW13A (SPAdes) | ecosystem: Environmental > Terrestrial > Deep...
ACCTGTTGTCACCCCTGTTCCCTGGTGCAGCGTCAGGAAGCTGCAGCCCACCGAGGCCCTTGGCCGAATGCGCCCTTCCCGCCTTCCAGCTTGAATCCCGGATTCGGGCGGGTTTTCCGTCGCCGGCGGAGGATTTCCAGGCCAAACGCATCGACGTGCTCGAACACCTGATCAAACATCCACAGGCCACCTACAGCATGACGGTGCGGGGTGAGTCCATGCGCGAGGCGGGCATCTTCGATGGGGATGTGCTTCTGGTGGACCGGGCGATCAAGCCCAGTCACGGCCAGATCGTGGTGGCGGTGGTGGACGGGGACTTCACCTGCAAGCAACTCTGGCAGCGCGGGGGGAGGCTCAAGCTCAAGGCGGCCAACCCGACCTTCGCCGACATCGTGCCCACCGAAGGCCAGACGGTCGAGGTCTGGGGCGTGGTGATCGCGGCGATCAAGCAGTTCAAGCGCTGAAGCAGCCGAATCTGGATGAGCGTGTTTCATGGCTTCTCCGCTGTATGCCCTGGTCGATGGCAACAATTTCTACGTCTCTTGCGAGCGGGTGTTCCGCCCCAGCCTGAACGGCAAACCGGTGGTGGTGCTCTCGAACAACGACGGTTGTGCGATTGCCCGCTCCAACGAGGCCAAAGCCCTGGGCATTGCCATGGGGGCACCCTGGTTCAAGATCCGGCACATGGCCGAATCCCACGGCTTGGTGGCCCTGTCGGCCAACTTCCCGCTGTACGGAGATCTGAGCGACCGCATGATGAGCCTGGTGGCCGGGCTCGGGCACCGACAGGAGATCTACTCCATCGACGAGTCCTTTGTGGATCTCTCGGGCATCCGGGGTGACCTGGTCCAACGCAGTCGGGTGATCCGCGAGCGGGTGTTGCAGTGGGTGGGCATCCCCTGCTGTATCGGCATTGGGCAGACCAAGACCCTGGCCAAGCTGGCCAACCACATCGCCAAGACGGCCGAACGCAAACCCGGCAGTTACCCCGCCGAACTGGCTCAAATCTGCAACCTGGCTGCACTGGAACCAACAGCACGGAATGCGGTGCTGGCGGCCACGCCGGTCGAGGAAGTCTGGGGCGTGGGCCGTCGCATTGCGGGACAGCTCAAAGAGGGTGGAATCCACACGGTGCTTGATCTCGCCCGCATGGACCTGGCCACGGTACGCCAGCGCTGGTCGTTGGTGCTGGAACGCACGGTGCGGGAGTTACAGGGACAGTCCTGTGTGGTTCTGCAAGACACGGCACCAGACAAACAGGAAATCGCTTGCACCCGGTCGTTTGGTCGCCCGGTGACCGCGCTGGAAGACCTCAGCGAAGCGGTCAGTGAGTTCGCCAGCCGGGCGGCCGAAAAGCTGCGACGCCAAGAGGGCCTGGCGAACCAGGTGCTGACCTTTGTGCGGACCAGTCCGTTCCGGCCAGACCCCCAGTACAGCCGGTCCATCGTGGTTCCGTTGCGAAGACCCACCGCCGACAGTTCGCTGATCGCCGATACGGCCCTGACCGGCCTGCGCTCCATCTACAAGCCGGACTTCCTGTACGCCAAGGCCGGGGTGATGCTGATGGAGCTTCAACCGGCTTCGGTACACCAGGGTGAACTGCTGCTTGACGGGGAGCTTGGTGAGAGACGGGACAAAGGCCGGTTGATGGGCGCACTGGATGGGCTCAACCGACGCTATGGCCGGGGCACGGTGCTGCTGGGCAGTACCGGTCTGGAGGGAGATCGCAGGCGCTGGGCGATGAAGCAGGAGCGGCGCACGCCGCAGTACACAACGCGATGGGAAGACATGCCTGTGGTGCGGACGTGACGTACTTCAAATGAGGGCACTGCTGTGCACCAGGCCCAATTTTTCGTAGACGTTTCAAGCGACCTGATTCGATAATGCATGTGGGTCGGCCTGAACAGTCGGCCCTCCTCCCTGACAAGTCGTGTGACAGCGGCTTTGAATTTGCCCGGCCTTCGTGCCGGGTTTCTTTTTTCAGCGAGCCCAGCAGATACCGACTACGCACGGTGCAAATGTGCTGGAAAACAGCCCAAATCCAGCAGCAGCACAGGGGGTTTCAAGTCCTACATTGACCTCACGGTGTTCAGAGAAACGGCAAGCACTGCCACCTCACGAACAACGTCGAACCGAGGACTTGACCATGAACCATCCACCTCTCGCCGACACCCTGTGCGGGCATTCCACGAAAGCGGCAAACTTGCCGAGAAGTTTGGCGGCAACGCTGGCGAGCGCCGCTGCCAGCTTGTTGCTCACCCTGGGGCTTCTCGCACCATCGGCGGCACGCGCCGTCGATGGCTGCCTGGTTTTGCTTTGCTTTGCGGCACCGAGCTGGAAGTCGGTCCCTCAGTGTGTGCCACCGATCAGAAAGGTGCTTCGGGATCTGGCTCGGGGCAAGGCCTTTCCTACGTGCGGGATGGCTGGCGCGGGCAACTCGGCTCGGCATGTGTGGGCTCGGGCGCCGGGCAACTGCCCACCCCAGTACACCCGGGTGCATGAGTCCGAGAGCGGTCCGATCTACACCTGCGACTACACCGGGGCGATCTCGGTCACGATCGACGGCAAGCCGTTCACACGCACCTGGTGGGACATGGGTGGCGACACCGTGACGGACTTCAGCCCGGTCGCGAAGTCCCAGCTGGGCACTTGGGACACCCAGTACGACAACGACCACGCCACCTGGCTTCACTCCCGTCCGTGAGGGCTGCGCCATGGAAGCCTCCACCTTCGCGGCACTGGCCTTGGCCTGCGCGCCACAGGTTCACCTGACCACCGCACACGCGCTCGTCGCCGTCGAAAGCGCCTTCAACCCCTGGGCCATCGGCGTCGTAGGCGGTTCGCTGCAACGCCAACCGCGCCACCGCTCTGAGGCACTGTCCACCGCGCAGGCTTTGCAGGCTGCTGGCCGCAATTTCAGTGTGGGTCTCGGGCAGATCAACCTGGGCAACTTCCAGCGCCTGGGTCTGTCGCTGGAATCGGCCTTCGAACCTTGCTCCAACCTGGCCGCCATGCAGACGGTGTTGAGCGAGTGTTTCGAGCGGGCGCGACACAAGTCGTCTCGGGCATCAGGAGAGCAGGCTGCGCTGCGCGCCGCCCTCTCCTGCTACTACAGCGGCAACTTTACCACCGGCTTTCGCCATGGCTACGTGCGCAAGGTGGTCGCCGCAGCCCGCAACCCTCACCCCATCAGTCAACCCAACCCCGTGAAGGAGCCGTCATGACCCGCTTTCGTCTCTTCGTTCCCATGCGCCACACCGCAACCGCCCTGCTGCTGTTGACTGCAGCCTCAAAGGGCTGGGCGCAGGGTTTCGACAAGATCAACACCACGGTCACCAACGTCAACACCATCCTGGTGACGATATCGATTGCGGTGGTGACCATAGCGATCATTTGGGCCGGCTTCAAGATGATCTTCCAGGGCGCGCGCCTGGCCGATGTGGCCAACGTGCTGATTGGCGGCACGCTGGTGGGTGGGGCGGCGGCCTTCGCCAGCTACATCGTCAGCTGACGGCTGAAGGTGCAGACCATGCAAGCCGAAGCCATCTACAAGGGCGCCACGCGCCCGGCCATGAAGCTGGGCATCCCGCTGGTGCCGCTGGTGATCCTGTTTGGCACCGGCATGTTGCTGGTCATGTGGGGCGGCATCCTGGTGAGCTGGTGGCTTGCGCTGGGTGTGGTCCTTTCCATCGCACCGGTGTTGCTCTGGATGCGCTGGTTGACAGCCCGTGATGACCAGCGGTTCCGGCAGATCTTTGTGGTCCTCAAGCTGAAGCTGCACGACCGCAACCGGCGGTTCTGGTGTGCGCGCAGCTACTCGCCCACGCTCTATCGGGGAGGCTCCGATGTTTGGCATGTTTGACCGATCTGGCGGCGCGGCCCGTCGTCGCCCTGGGCGACCTGCTGCAGGGCAGCCACAGCCGCGCCACTGGGCACAAGCGCTGAAGGAAAACCCGCTCACACGGTTTGTCCCCTTCTCCTCGCTGGTCAGCGAACACGACGTCATCACGCGTGGGGGCGATTTCATGCGAGTCTGGCGTCTCGACGGCGTGGCCTTTGAATGCGCCGACGAACACCTGGTCGCCGAACGGCATGAAGCCCTGTGCAGCCTGTTGCGCAACCTGGCCGGCGGCCAATGGGCCGTGTGGACCCACCGGCTGCACCGGAAGATCCAGGATCAACTGGAAGATCCGCCCCAGGCAGGCTTTGCGCGCGACCTGTCACAGGCCTACCAAGCTAGGCTGGGCAAGCACGCCATGATGAGCAACGAGCTGTACCTGACGCTCGTCTACCGGCCCAATACCTCGCGCCTCAGCCGGGCGCTGCAATCGACCCAGCGTTCAAAGACCGCCATTGCCGCAGCGCACGCTGAAGCCCTGCGGGCAATGGAAGAACGGACCGCGTTCGTGCACCGGGTACTGCGCGGCTTTGGCCCTCAACTGCTGGGGGCGCGCATGCAAGGTTCAAGGCGGTACTCCGAACTGGCGGAGTTTCTGGGTTACCTGGTCAACGGCAGCTGGAGGCCAGTGCCCCTTGCGGCAGGGCCGCTTTATCGAACCCTGCCCAACACACGCCTTTCCTTCGGTGGCGACAAGCTGGAATTGCGCCATGGCGAACATCGCCGTTGCGCGGCCTTAGTGGACATCAAGGAATACGCCGACGCGGTGGAGCCTGGGCGATGTGTTCAACAACCCGCTGCTGAAGAACTACATCCCGGCCGAGGCCTTCACCTACCTCAACGCGGTCAACACCTCGGGTTACAGCGGGCTGAACGCCACGGCCAAGGTGCTGCGCGACGTGAGCATGATCTACAACTGCATGGACCTCACCGGCGACGCACGCACCCAGTGCCAGGCCGCTCTGGCTCAGCCCTATCAACAAAAAGGGCTGCTGCAAGACGCCATGCAGACCGCGGCGGGCCGCCTCACGCAAATCCAGTCGTTGATGACCCAGATCAACGCAACCACCGATCAGAAGTCGGTGCAGGAAATCCAGGCCCGCATCGGCGCTGAAAACGCCCTGCTCGCCCACGAGGTGTCGCAGGTTCAGATGCTGCAAGGCATGGCCGACAGCGAAGAGCGCATCGCCCGATCTCGTGAGCGCGAACGGCAGTACGAAATGCTCGGGCGCACCGGCAAGGTGGCGGACTTTCTGCCGTAACCCCGCCTGAGTCCCTCCGCCACCCAGACCCACCGGAGAACCCCATGAGTGCCATCCTGTTGTCAGGTAAAGCCGCCGCATGGCCAAAACGCCCCCCTGAACCGTCGAACGAGGGCGCATCGGCACCATTCAATGCGAATCGCGACTGGGAAATTGACCGCGCCCTGATGCTCGAACGCTCAGAGCGCAGGGCCTGGCGGGTCGCGGTGGCCGGTTTGATTCTGGGGCTGATCGGTATCGCTGCCGTGTTCGTGCAGGGACCGCTGCGCCGCGTGGTGGAGATTCCCATCGTGGTGGACCGCGTCACTGGTGAAACCACCATCCAGCAGCGGCTGAGCGAAGAAACCATCCCCGCCATGGAGGCGCTGGACAAGCACAACCTGGCCGCCTTCGTGCGAGCGCGTGAAAGCTACAGCTGGATGTTCTTGCAACGCGACTTTGACCAGGTGGCGCGCATGGCGGTGCCGGGTGTTTTCGCCGAATACAACCGGCAGTTCGAAGGCGACGGCGCGCTGCAGAAGAAGATCGGCGCCGCTGAGGAATGGCGCATCAACATCGTGGGGGTGCGCCTGCGGGCTTCCGGGCGAAGCGGCAACCTGAGCGACGCCACGGTCACCTACGACAAAGTTGTGCGGCTGACCGACCGCAACCTGCCGGACGTCACGACCCGCCACGTGGCCAGCATCGTCTACCAGTACCAGCCCAAGGTGCTCGCCAAAGAAGCGGATCGGCTGGAGAACCCCTTCGGCTTCGTGGTCACCGCCTACCGGTCTGACCCGGAGATCAACACCCAGGCAGCGGGAGCACGGCCATGAACCGTACTGTCTTGACGCTGTTGGCTACCTGCTCCATGGCTACAAGCCTGTTCGCTCAAGCGAATCCGAAGACAGCTGACCCGCGCCTGCGCGACGTGGTCTACGACCCAGCGGCGGTGGTGACCGTCCCCGTCAAACGGGGCATGGTGACCCTGGTGGTGCTCGGCCAAGACGAAGTGATCACCGAGGTGGCCGCAGGCCAGGGCGGCGATTGCAGCAAGGCCGAGGCCGTCTGGTGCGTGGCGGCACAACCCGGGGGCCGCAACCTGTTCGTCAAAGCCAAGTCCGGTGCGGACGCACCCAACAACCTGGCCGTGGTCACGGATCGGCGCACGCATGCGCTGCGTTTCGTGGTCCTGGCCGACGCCGACCGACAGCAACCGGTGTACCGCTTGACCGTCAAAGCGCCCACACAACCCAAGCCCGCCTCGGGTCTGTCAGCGAAAGACCTCGCGGCACTCGCCGCCCTGCCTCCTTTGCCATCCCAGCCGACTCCACAACAGGTGGTGGCAGAACGGCTGCAGGCCAGTCCCTCGGTGATGAACTCCCAGTATTCGCTGGCCGAAGGCGCGGGCTCGCAAGACATCGTGCCAACCCTGGTCTACGACGATGGGCGATTCACCTACCTGCGCTTTCCGGGCAACCGCGAAGTGCCAGCGGTCTTCCATGTGCTCGGCGATGGCAGTGAAACCCTGGTCAACGCACGCATAGAAGACGACCTGCTGGTGGTGGACCGCGTCAGCCGACAACTGATGCTGCGGGCGGGCAACGCGGTCGTGGGCATCTGGAACGAGGCCTTTGATCTGGACGGCGCCCCTGCGGAAGGGGCGACCACCGTCCCGGGTGTGCAGCGTGTGCTCAAGGCCGCCAACGCGTCTCTCGACAACCGTCCCACCGGAGTCAGGCCATGAACGATCAAACTAACGCCCACAACCCGTCGATTGCAGAGCCTGCGGACGGCAACACCATCACCCCGCTCCCGGGTGAACCCGGCATTCCTCAGGTGACGGCGGCACGCAGTGCCAACTGGTCGCGCAAGGGCGCGCTGGGGCTCGGCATGATGGTACTGACCCTGGTGCTTTTCGCAGGGTTCGCCATCAACCGCTATTTCACCAGCGGACCGGCAACGGACGAAGACGCCAAGCTGGTGAGGGACAAGCCCTCGGCCGCCAGCGCCGGGACACGCGCACTGGACATGACGGCTCCACCCGCGCCGCGCATACCAGCCTTGCTACCCACCATCGAAGTAGCTGAACCCATTGGGGTGCGCAGCGGGCCTGCTTCGCCCAAAGGTAACTCGGCCGACGATGCGCCGGTGCTGATCGTGACTTCGCGTCCTGGCGGGCACTCCAGCTCAGCGGGCCTACCCAACGCAACAGGTCCCGGCGACGCTTCGGCCAACCCGGACGATCCAGTGGCCAACACCGGCCGCAACCTGCAGGCTTACCAGAAGCAACTGCAGGGCCTGCTCGACAACCTGACCCAGAGCACGGCGATGGCCGGTGGTCAAGGTGGCGACGCGGCCAACCTTGGCGCCCTCAGCTCTATGGCAGGGTCCTCACCGGGCGCAGGTCTGCATTCGTCTTCTGCGGGCCTGTTTGGCGGTCAATTGCAAGGATCGGCTACCCCCAAGGTCGCAGCCAGCACGCTGGGCGACCGCAGCCTTACCCTGCCCAAGGGCACGGCCTTCACCTGCGCCCTCAAAACCAGGGTGATCAGCGCCACTTCAGGGCTGGTGGGCTGCCAGGTCCAGCGCAACGTGTACGGTGACAACGGGCGTGTGCTGCTGATCGAACGCGGCTCGCACCTGGACGGTGAGTACCGCATCTCGTCGGTTAGACCCGGCATGGTCCGCATACCGGTGTTGTGGACCCGGGTGCGAACACCCCATGGCGTCACGGTGGACATCGAGTCGCCCGGTACCGGCCAACTCGGCGAGTCGGGTATCGATGGTTTCGTGGACAACCGCTGGGGTGAGCGGATCGGCGCCGCCATGCTGCTCTCGCTGATCGACGACTCGGTCAAGCTGGTGATCCAGAACCAGACGCAAGACCAGCAGGCCGACACCATCGTCCTGCCGTCCACCACCGACAACACCAGCAAGCTGGCTGAAAAAGTGCTCGACAGCACCATCAACATCCCGCCCCTGCTGTACCAGAACCAGGGCGGCATCGTTGGCATCTACGTCGCCCGCGACGTGGACTTTTCCTCGGTCTACGAACTCCAGCCGCGGGAAAGGTGAAGGCGATGAACACCCTGCCCGGCATTGAAGAAGACCCGCTCGACGGCTGGTGTGGCGACGCCACCTCGGTAGTTGAATTCTTGCGCCCATTGCGCGAGCAGCTGGACGCTCCAGGCGTGCTGGAGGTCTGTGTGAACCGCCCCGGCGAACTGCAGGTGGAATCCGTGAACGGTTGGCAAGCGGTCAACGCACCTGCCATGACGCAGGAGCGTTGCCTGTCTCTGGCCACGGCTTTGGCCACCTACTGCGACCAGCAGATCAACCAGGAACGCCCGCTGCTGTCGGCCACGCTGCCCACCGGTGAGCGCATCCAGTTCGCCATACCACCCGTTGTGCCACGCGGCACCGTGTCCATCACCATCCGCAAGCCGTCGAATGTGGTGCTCCGGCTGAGTGATTTCGAGCAGGACGGCCTGTTTGGCCGCGTGGGCGAAAAGGCCGCCGCACCGAGCCCGGAACAAAACGACGGCTTGCAGCCCTTTGAGCGCGAGCTGCTGGCTTTGAAGGCCGCTGGCCGATACGCCGACTTCATGCGCCTGGCCGTGCGCCACCACCGCACCATCGTGGTCAGCGGTAAGACTGGATCGGGCAAGACTACTTTCATGAAGGGGCTGGTCGAAGAAGTGCCGAAGCACGAGCGCCTGATCACCATCCAGGATACCGCCGAACTGACCTTGCCCAACCACCCCAACGTGGTCCACCTGTTCTACAGCAAGGACGCCCAGGGAACGGCCCGGGTCAACGCCAAGTCTCTGCTGGAGGCCTGCCTGCGCATGAAGCCCGACCGCATCTTCCTGGCCGAGCTGCGCGGTGAAGAGTGCTTCTCGTTCATCCGGCTGGCCGCCTCGGGTCACCCGGGCAGCATCACCAGCGTGCACGCCGGCAGCTGCGATCTGGCACTGGAACAGATGTCGCTGATGATCCGCGAAAGTGGCGCGGGTGGCGGCCTGCGCATGGACGAGATCAAAGGCCTGCTGCGCATCGTGATCGATGTCATCGTGCAGTTCGACCGGGACGAACGGGGCCGCTTCATTGCCGATGTGGCCTACGAACCCCGCCGCAGGCACCACGCCGCCAGCCACAACCCGCTTCGCGCCAGCACCCTGCAAGAACCCGGCGAGCCAGTGGGCGAGGGGTTGTCATCATGAGTCAGGCATTGGCTTTGCCCTTCACCGCCTGGTCCGTGGGCCGACGGGTTGCCGCAGGCGCCTTTGCAGCGGTCGTGGCTATTGCCCTGCTCTGTGCTGCGGTCTACGTCTCGGGGGTGCTGTTTCTGCTGCTCAGCAAGGCCGACCCCAGGCAGGCCCGGTGGAGCAGCATCACCACTTACTGGCAGCTCTATTCAGACGATGCGGTTTTGCGCCAGCGCCTGTTCACCTCTATGGCCCTGTCCGCTGCGGGCTTGCTGGTCGTCCTGCCCGGCGCTCTCATCGCAGCGGCCCGGCCACGTCGCGCCTTGCATGGCGACGCGCGTTTCGCCTCGGCTGGCGAAGTGGCCCGTGCTGGGCTCTTGGATTCGGCAAGCCAACCCGACTCTCCAAGCATCCTCATCGGGCGATTCAAAGGCCGTTACCTCGCCCTGCCCGGCCAGCTCTCGGTGATGTTGTCGGCTCCAACCCGCAGCGGCAAAGGCGTGGGCGTGGTGATTCCCAACCTGCTCAACTGGCCCGACTCCGTGGTCGTGCTCGACATCAAAGGTGAAAACCACGCCATCACGGCGGGCTACCGCGCCGCCCACGGCCAGGCGGTCTACGCCTTCTCACCGTTCGACGAACAAGCCCGCAGCCACCGCTGGAACCCGCTGACGGCGGTTCGCACCAGCCCGCTGCACCGGGTCGGCGATCTGCTGGGTATCGGCCAGGTGTTCTTTCCCAATGACGGCAGCGGCACCTCGTCCGAAGCCTTCTTCAACGACCAGGCGCGCAACCTGTTTCTGGGTCTGGGCCTGTTGCTGCTGGAAACCCCCGAGCTGCCCCGCACAGTGGGTGAGCTGTTGCGCCAGTCTTCTGGCAAAGGCCAGCCGCTGAAAGACCACCTGGGCAGTCAGATCGCCCAGCGCCGTGAGCAAGGCAACCCACTCACCGACGAATGCGTCGATGCGCTGCAGCGCTTGCTGAGCAATTCCGAGAACACCCTGTCCAGCGTGGTCGCCACGTTCCACGCGCCGCTCACCATCTTTGCCGATGCGGTGGTCGATGCCGCCACCAGCGCCGACGACTTTCGGCTCGAAGACCTTCGGCGCCAGCGCATGTCGGTCTATGTGCGCATTCCGCCGCACCGGCTGGCCAATGCCCGCCCCCTGCTCAACCTGTTCTTCTCGCAACTGGTCAGCCTGAACACACAGCACCTGCCCGAACAAGACCCCAGCCTGCGGTTTCAATGCCTGCTGGTCAACGACGAGTTCACTGCCATGGGCCGCGTGGGTGTCATCACCCACTCTGCTGCCTTCCTGGCTGGCTACAACCTGCGCCTGCTCACGGTGGTGCAGGCCATGTCGCAGCTGGACGCGGTCTACGGCGACAAGGAAGCCCGCACCTTCGCCACCAACCACGGCTTGCAAATTCTGTATGCCCCACGCGAACAGCGCGATGCCGACGAATACAGCGCCATGCTCGGCCACTTCACCGAGCGCGCCACCTCACGCGGGCGCAGCCGTTCTTTCAGCGGACACGGCCACAGCACCGTCAGCCGTAACGAAAGCGAGCAACGTCGCGCCCTGCTGCTGCCGCAGGAGTTCAAGGAATTGGGCCGCGAGCGGCTGGTGGTGATCTTCGAGAACTGCAAACCGATCCTCGGCGAAAAGATCCGCTACCACCGAGACAAGGTTTTCCAAGCCCGTCTGCGCCCTCCCCCAGCGGTGCCCCGGATGAACATGGCCCTGCACCAGTCCAAGGTCCAGCAACGCTGGTGTTACGCCGACGACGAACTACCGCCCGAGATGCAAACCCTGGACCGCGAAGCGCTGGCCCACGACATCCAGTTGGCACCCGAGGTTCTGAACGGTCCAGCCGACAAAGCGGCCGACGCCCTGCTCGACCCCTTTGACCAGAGCAAGGCTTTTCAAGACGGTGGTGGCTCCATCGAGCCCGCCGACGAAGACACAGCCGATGAAAGCACCACAGCCCCACCCCTACCTGCTGAGGAAGGTGGACCTCAGGTGGAGATCACAGGAGAACACCCATGACCGCCCCATTCACTCGTTTCGTATGGACCGGCCTTCTGAGCCTGACGCTGGTTGCCTGCAGCTCGCCGCCCAAGCCACCCACAGTGGACGAATCCCAGAAGCGACCCGCCAACGCCCAAATGGCCGTCGAGTTGCAGGTCTGCAAGAACGATCTGCAAAACACCCGCATCCTGGCCACCGAATCCAGCCGCCTGGCCGAGACCATGGCCGCCACGTTGGCCCACATGGCGGCACGTCAACAACTGTTGGCGTCGATCCAGGAGAAAGCAGCGGCCAATAGCCTGCGCATCGTCCACTTCGCTTTCAACAGCACGCAGGTGTCCATCCCAGCGGCTGAGGCATCGGCACTGGTGGAGGAAGCCAAAGTCGCACCGCTCGTGCTGTTGAGAGGGCGCACCGACGGCACTGCGGACACATCTGCCGAAAGCCGCATCGCTCAGGCCCGAGCCAACGCGGTTCGCGACTACCTGGTTGCCTCCGGCGTAGACCCCACCCGAATCCGCACCACCCATCAACCCAGCGGCGACCACCTAGCCGACAACCGCAAGCCCCAGGGGCGCAACCTCAACCGCCGAGTCGAGATTGAGGTGTACCGCACCCTGCCCGTAACTCAGCAAGCATCTCAGCAGCAGCCCTGACCCATCCGCCAGCAAGCTCCACCAACAGGAGGTTTCCATGGACGACAGCAATGCCCCCACCCGAAGCGTGAGCCGGTCCACACCGGACGACCCAACCTCCCAGGGCGGCACAGTGGAACCCGCCAACCGCGCCCCGGTTGCCATCCGGGCGTTTCAGGCGCCCGAACCAGAGCCCGGCGAGCGCTACGAACTGCGCGACCCCTTTGCCGACCTCACCTACCGCAGCGACCGCTTTCAGGACATGGTGTCCAAAGCCGATCAGCTCGGGGCCAACCGATTTGTGGTGCTGGATGCAAGGGAACAAAGGTCGTTTATACACAAGGTGGATGGCCAGTGGCAGCGCGAAGAACCGAGCAACCCACAACGCGGCGGACAACCCACCCCAAGGGCGACCTCCAGCCCAGAGCCCAATTCACAGCAGGCGCCCACCAACGTCATCCCCCTGCCTTCGTCGCAAAAAGAGCCACTGGCGCAAGAGACCACCAATCCGCAAACCACGGCGCGCATAGATGCCCAGGCCGAACGCGCCGCCTTGGTGGCCAAGCTCGAAGCCTCCTTGCTGGACCGCTACCTCATCAAACGGGCTCCGGTCACCGTGGGTGACGTCAAGATCGGCCTGACCGAGTACCGGTTCAAAGGCGACACCTCCCGTGTCGCTTTCACCGAATCCACCTTCCGACTGGCCACGGAAACCAACAGCCCGTCTGTGGCCCGGTCCATGGTGGACGTCGCCGAGGCCCGCAACTGGCATTCCCTGCGAGTGTCGGGCAATGAAGACTTCAAACGCCTGGTGTGGTTGGAAGCCGCTGCTCGTGGTGTGAAGACACTGGGCTACGAGCCCAACCCGGCCGACCTCGAACGCCTCAAGGTGGAGCGCGAGCTGCGCCAAGTCAACCGCATTGAACCAGGCCGGGAAGCCAACGCCAGCCAGGGCAGCTCACCCGGGGACAAGCCTGCTGGCCGTGGAAGCGGGGGACGCAAAGCCGTGTTGGCAGCGGTCGAAGCCATTCTGGTGGCCAATCGCGTGCCGGAAAAGCAGCGCATGGCCATCATGGCGGCTGCCACCGAAAAGCTGGCCCAACGCATTCGCGATGGCCACACGCTCAAGGTCAAGGTCTACGACAAGAATGCCCCGTCCCAGCGCCCGGCCGTGGTGCCCAAGCAAGAGCAACAGCGCACCCGCGAGCGGGCGGCGCCCGCGCGCTGAGCATCAAACCATGCACAGCGACACAGTGCCGCCGACGGCATACGACATCGGCGGGCAGCGCTGGGTGAAAGACGCGCCTGGCTTCGCCGAAGCCATCGCACAGGCCTTCGAGCAACGTTTACGCCCGCGCTGCCTTTGTCGGCGGAATCCAGACGGCCAAGGCATCGAGATGTATGTGGCCCGCCTCATGGACTGCTACATCGTCAAGCGGATGCCCAACACAGGGAACCACCACTCTACCAATTGCCCATCCTACGAGCAGCCGGCAGAATTCTCGGGACTAGGTGCATTGATCGGTACCGCAATAGTCGAAAACACGGGAACTGGCAAAACAACCTTAAAGCTCGATTTCCCTTTGGCCAAGCTGCCAGGGCGCTCCTCGCCACAAGCGGTAGCAAGCGCCAACAGTAGCGTGACGTCACAAGGCCTGAAACTCAGCTTGCGCGCACTACTCCACTACCTGTGGGAGCAGGCTGAACTGTCCCACTGGAAGCCCAGTTTTTCAGGGAGACGCTCTTGGGGTACGGTGCGCAAGCTGTTGCTTCAGGCTGCTCAAGACAAGTTAATCCACGGCCAAGCATTGATTTCTAGCTTTTACGTCCCGGAAGTGTTCTCGGTTGAACAAAGCAACGCAATCCACGAACGTCGCCGGCAACGTTGGTCATACGCCTTGCACAAACCCAACCAAGTTCAGCCTTTGATGCTAATCGTGGCCGAAGTAAAAGCGATCGATCGGGCCCGCATTGGCCACAAAGCCATCCTCAAACACCTACCCGAACAGGCTTTCACGTTGGATGAGCCTATGTTTCGTAGGCTGGCTCGGAACTTCGAGCGCGAGCTGTCGCTGTGGTGCACCGAACCAGACACGCACTTGATCATGATCGCCACCTTCTGGATGGACGAAGCAGGCACGCCGGTCGTCATCGAACTGTCTTTAATGGTGACAACGGCACATTGGCTGCCAGTTAAAAACGCATGGGACCTCCAATTGACCAACGCTCTGGTGCGAAACGGTCGCAGCTTTATCAAAGGGCTGCGGTACAACGCCGCGCCCGATCAAGAGTTGGTCGTAGCCAGCTTGTTGGACTGTGGTGACGCGCCACGTCCCCTCTACATCGACTACGAACAGAGCCTAGGCGAACCCCACATGCCATGTTTCACAGCGCTGAACGACAGAGGACATGGCCCCACTTGGAGGTGGCATCCTTCCGATGGCGACATGCCCGCGCTGCCCATGAAGCAAGCCAGACAACCGACCTTTCCTCGGACTGTTCACTATGGTCGCCACGTCACCCCGATGAATCTCGGCACTCAAGGCAGTTAAGCATCTAAATGACGAGTTGCCTGTCCTTCTGTGTGGTTGCTTTTAGTTGAACAACCACCTCTCTCACGCCTTCAATTCGAAGCGCAAAAAGTCAGTGATCCGCTTCGATTCGGCGATCTCGTCGTGAGGCACCAGCAAGTACCGCCATGGCTTGGTGCCGACAGTCATAGCGTGATCCGAAGCGTGCTGGCACCAGCGTGCAGCCGCCGCAGCTTTCGCCTGGACCTCTTGGGTAGCTTCAGGTCATCAGCCCACGCATCAAGCTTCTGGACTTCCTGCTCGAAGTAGCCCAGGTTGCGCTGGTTGATCTCACGGAGCAGGGCAATCTTGCGGGCCTCCACGTCCTTCACAAGGGACGCGTCCGCCGTGCTGAAAAGCCCCGCCGACTGCGCCCGCGCAGGGAGGCGCAGCAACTTCTCTGGGTCGTCTTCTGCGAGAGCGTGGCCATCCGACGTACTGGCGGCCACCACCAAGTGCTGTTCCTTGTTGCCCAGCGCCTCCACTGAAACCAGCTTCAATGTCAACCAGCCAGTTTTGCCTCGAAAGGCCTTGAGCGTGCTGATCTGCGTGCCATAGGCGTCGTAGTCAAAGATGAGCCGTGTGCGGGCGAGTTCGCGGGCTTTCGCTTGATGGGCAACCCAGACGGCGAGCGGATGTCCGATCCGGTATGCGAGCGGCGCTTCCAGCAAACGGTGATTTGGCGGCGAAGTGCAGCTTTTCACCGCTCCGCCAGATCGCCCCTATCGATTCGGTCCGATGTCCCTCTGCGGGGTCTGTGGCGGCAGATTCGGTTGAAGTCCGGGTTTCTGTTGTGGGAGCTGGACCATTGGCTCCGAGCGCACTGGGCTCCGCTGCGGCGTACCCGGCTGTGTAGCGGTAATCTCTTTGACGAACCTTGCGACATGCCCGGCCAATTGCCTGTCTGCCGCTTCGCCCGATTGGGCCAACGCCAGGCCGATTTGCACCCAAGCATCGACAGCGGCTTTCTTCGCAGGATGATTCTGCGGTCCGCTTTGTTTGGTTGATGGCGCGCGGCGCAGGCGCCCTTCTTCTCGGGCCTTCAAACGCCACAACGGATCCGGCTGTCGATGTTGGCCGCGCGTGGATTGCCGGGTTGCCTCAGCCTCGACGCCATAGCCTCGCAACTTCTCGGCGAAGGTCTCGCGCCAGCGGTGCAGGTCGTTCTTGCGTGGGTTGAGGCGCTTGCCCAGCCGGGACACGGCACGCACGCTGATGTGCACGTGCGGGTTGGCCTGGTGGTCGTGCAGCACCATCACGTATTTGTGGTCGGCCAGCTCGGCCTGCGCAAACTCCCGTGCGGCGCGCTGCACGATCAGCGGATCGGTGCCACGCGGCATCGACAGCATGATGTTGAAGGCTTCGCGCCGCTGGCCTGGCTCGGCATCTTCAGGAATGCGCGCGCCACCCATGCGCCACTCATCGGCCAGGTGGAGTAAGCTGTCTTTGCCTTGCATCGTCTCCCCGCGCTGGTCCTCGATCTCCAGCCGCCCGTTTTTGCTGATGTAGCGAAAGTGCGCCGTTATGGCCGCCATGCTCCGCCCTCCCCCAGTGACTTTGACCATGACCTGCGGGACACGCCGAACAACGGTGGCTTTGATGCGCTGGCGGATGGCGTTGGCACGCTGGTGCGCGCCCGAAGAGCCGAGCTTGGGCTGGGAACGAACCTGGACGATGCGGTTGCCTGGATAGAAAAGGCGGTCGCCCCATGTGATGAGGATGCCGTCGAGTGAGGAATTGTGAGGCGTGTTGGCTCCGTACGAATGACCTTGCACAGACGCTCGCGGAGACGAGCGCCGTTGGCCGGATGGCGATTTCATGGACGGCTCCTTCGGGTACCCGCATGGGTTCTTCTGGCAGGTGGTGAAACGCTGGGCCGGCGTGGCTGCAGATCGGCCAGAGCGCACGAAACATGGTCAAGGTGGCAGCGCACGTCACGGGCCAGCGTTTCGAGCATGCCGACGTAGAGACGGATGGGCTCCACATCGCCCCGGCGCAACAGCGCATTCAGCTGGTAGAGGCGGTGACCGAAATGGGCCAGCTCGTCCGTGGATGCGGTGAGCGCCTGCAAGGTCTGCGCGTGCCCTCCTCCGTCTAGGACCACCGGCACACCCGCCACCAAAGCGGCCACGTAGTCACCGGTGGCCATGCCCGCCCGCTGCGCGGCCTGCAGCGTGGCTGCGGCGTCTTCAGACCGCATGCGCAGGCACAGGCGAGTGCGGCCGGATGGATCGGTCTGGACAGGTGTGCGGCAGGCTTCGGCGTTCAGCGGCGCAGGACGCCCCAGTGCATCTGCCAGCACCTGGCGCACCAGGTGGGAAGGCGAGAGGCCGACGGCCTGCGCTCGCGCCATCAGCGGGGCCTTGAGGCCATGCAGGTCCACGCTGATGCGGTCTCGTGACGAGGGTTCCATACCGAGTCTCCTTACGACGATTCACCCCTGAGTGAGCGTGTCAGACAACCGGCGCCGCCGCGCCTATCTCTGCACTCACCATGAACCCAGTATTGGCCCGAACCAAGGCTCTTGAGCTGCTGGATTTGGGTCTGAATCCAGCGCGTGAAAGGGCAGCAGGAGGGTCGAAGATGGACATCAACGCAAGACACCCACCACACGACTGAACAGAAAGTGCGCAGCAACTGCACAGGTTGAACAGCCAGCGCACAGGCACTGCACAAACTGAACAGCAACCGATCAACTACTGCACAAAAAGTGAATAGAAATGACGCGATAAAACTGGTCCCGAGCGAACCGCCCGGCCGAAGCTCTCGCAAAGCGCGGCGCTTTGCGCCCGAGATGCGAGCGCTGCGTGCCCAGGGCTACACCTTCGAGGCCATTCGTCTGGCGCTGGCGTCCTATGGCGTGCAGGTCAGCAACGCGACCGTGCAGCGCGAAGTGGCCAGGGCGACCAAAGCAGCTTCCGTCTCACAAGTCTTGGCCTCCGGAGCGCGACCAGAAGAAGAGCCATCCGCTCTCACCCAACCGCTTGCGTCCGCAGCCCCTCCATCAACCCACGCGCCCCAGTCACCTCAAGTCGCATCCGTGCAAATGGACATGCGCAGCGGCAAAGAGATCGCCGAAGCGTTCGCCAGCAGCCGAATCACCAACCCCCTGGCGCTCGCCAGGCTCAACGCAAAGGACCCGTCATGAAAATCGCCGTGATCAACTTCTCGGGGAACGTGGGCAAGACCACCATCGCCAGGCACCTGTTGCTGCCGCGTATCGACGGCGCGGAGCTGTTCTCCGTCGAGAGCCTGAACGCGGCCGACGGCGAAGGCCATGCGATGCGAGGCCGGCAGTTCGGCGAGCTGCAGGAGCTCCTGCAGACCATGGACAGCGCGGTGGTGGACATCGGGGCCAGCAACGTGGAAGAACTGCTCGACCTGATGCAGAAGTACCAAGGCAGCCACGAGGACTTCGATGCCTTTGTGGTTCCCACGGTGCCAGCCCTCAAGCAGCAGCAGGACACCATCGCCACCCTGGTCGAGCTGGCTCGGCTGGGCGTGCCCCGTTCAAGGGTTCGGCTGGTGTTCAACATGATCAGCAGCGCCGCAGATGTCCCGGCGCACTTTGATCTTTTGCGGGCCTTCCTCAAGGCGCAGCCCATCGCCACAGAAAACGTGGCCTGCTATCTGGGCCCCAACGAGGTGTATGGCCGCATCCGGGGCAGCAATGCCGACCTTGCCACCCTGGCCAGTGACGCCACGGACTACAAAGCTTTGATCGTCAAGGCCAGCGACACCGCAGAAAAGCTCACACTGGCCCAGAAACTGGCCACACGGCGGCTGGCGCTTGGTGTGTTGCCGCAGCTGGATGCCTGCTTTGCGGCGCTCGGTCTGGCCGAGAGCGCCGCCATCAACGTGGTACCACTGGCACGGCAGGCACAGTGAGCGACCTGGTCACGGTCCGCGAGGAGCTGATGGCGGTGGCCATCGGCGATCTGGGTGCGTTGCTGGATCGGGTCGAGAAATTGGCACCCCAACTGGAAGCGAGCCGCATGGAGTTGCTGAGTACCAGCACCGATCTGGCGGAGAAGGTCGAAGCGTATTCAAAACGCATGGATGAAATCACCGAAAACGCGAAGTTGCAGGCGGTCAAACACATTGCCCGCCGCGCGGACGAAATGGCCCGGGGGACGGTGGACACACAGACCCGGGCCATGGAGGAAGCGGCGCGCTTGGTGTTCCGCAATGAAGTCGCCCCGGCCCTGCAGCGGGTGACGTTGCCGCTGCAGGACGTGGCAGACCTTGCCCGCAAAGGTGCACGCACCTGGGAAGGGTGGCTGCTGCACGCCGCGACAGCGGTGCTTGCTTCGGCAATCAGCTGGGCGATGGCCGCCTGGCTGTGGCTTCGGTGAGAAGCCGCGGCCGGGAGCGCGCGAGCCGGCGGCAGCCGGCGAGCGCGTTTCGGAAATTCTTGGTTCGGACTTTCTGGGGCACCACACCGCCCAGCGTCGGGGCGGTGTGGTGTTGGACCCGGTCAGGCCTTGAGCTTGCCCATCTCCTCGGCCAGCACCCACAGCGCCCGATTCAGGCTCACGCTGCGGTCGATGCTGGCCACCGGGCGGGTGTGCAGGCGCCGACCCTTGGCTCCGCGCCCGGGCTGGCCACCGCGCAGGGCGTTCTCCTGCACCCGCTGGAACGTGGTCCACAGGCTGTTGCCGAAGTCCTCCGGCCGGCGGGCTTCGATCAACTGCTCAGCGGTCACCGGGGCCGGTGGTTCGCCCTCCCCTCGTTCACCGTATCGCAGCGCCAGGGCGGCGGTGGCAAAGGCCTGCTGTTCCTCGCGCTGCAGCGGCAGGGCTTTCATGCTGTCGGTGGACGCGTCCACCAACTCGAAGTCGTCCAGCACCCGGAACGCGCCTTCGATCACCTCGTCCTGGATGTTGCCCTTGTGCGGGATGCGGATGTCGTTGGTCACGTCGCCGACCACCAAACCGTTGCAGCAGACAAACCTGAAAACACCCGCGAGCATCTGGTAACTGCTGGCGCCGTCGTGGCTGTTGATCAGGATGATCTCGTTGGCCTCGGGCCGGGTGTTCACCTGGCCAGCGTGGCGCATGCGGATCATGTGCTTGGTGAACTCGGTCTTGCCTTCGATGCGGCTCTTGCTCTGGGCCACCATGAAGGGCTCGAAGCCTTCGTGGCGCAGACCGCGCAGCACGTCGATGGTGGGGATGTAGGTGTAGCGCTCGGAACGGCTGCCGTGCTTGCCTTCGGCAAAGATGGACGGCGCGGCCCGGCGCATCTGGTCTTCGGCCAGCGGGGTCTCGCTGCGGATGACGAAGGTGTTCTCGCCGAAGCGGGCGGCCAGACGCGGGGAATGGGCGGTAGAGATCATGGTGATGCTCCTGGTTCGGAAAATGCGGAAGAAGGGATACCGGGCGGGCGAACCGCCCGGTGTGTGAATTCAGGCGTGTGCCGGTTGGCGCTCGTTGCGGGCCTTGCGGCTGTTGTTGGGTGCGCTGGGGGCTGCTGCAGGGGGATCGCCTGCGCCCTCGCGCGCGCGGCGTGCTTCGCCTTCGGCCTTGCTGTCGAGGTAGTCGATTTCGTCGACGGTGAACGCCAGCCCATAGACCTCCACCCCGTCGTTGTCCTGGTAGTGGTTGTTGCGCACCCGGCCGACGATGTTCACGTGCGAGCCCTTGCCCAGGTACTCGGCGGCGTGTTCGGCCTGCTTGGCCCACAGCGTCCACTGGATCGCGGTGGCTTCCTCGGAGCGTTCTTCGCCGCTGCCCCGGCGGCTGTTGCTGATGGCGGTCAGCACCGCCTTGGCGACCTTGCCTTCGCGACCGTTGACGAATTCGAGCTTGACGGCGGATGCCAGGTGCGCGTGGCGCTGGATGACTTGAACGTTGGCCATGGTGAAACTCCTTGCAAGAACGACCAGCCGGACCCCGATCCGGGCTCCTCAAAACCGATCCTCTCGCTCGGACTCCCTCGCTCCCGCCCACGGGCGGGCGGGGGGTGGGCAAGGCCCCT
>Ga0208242_100546_pt1 | contig 20547 bp, 20 predicted proteins | sample SubbioAug_CSW13A_FD_184825 | JGI IMG/M metagenome (GOLD analysis project Ga0208242, IMG submission 184825) | Serpentinite rock and fluid subsurface biosphere microbial communities from McLaughlin Reserve, California, USA - CR12Aug_CSW13A (SPAdes) | ecosystem: Environmental > Terrestrial > Deep...
GAAAGTATACCATAACATACTATAACATACAACACATACAACACAATTATTTTAGTGCTTGACACAAAAAAAGCAGCATTCACGCTACTCATTAGATTTTATCTTGTTTTCAACTGTCAAAGTCCCGGATGTGTGGATGGTGATATTGTCGCCATTGAAAATAATACCTTCGTATTTATTGATGAATGATGAGTATGGTATACTAATTAAAAAGGTGGCTCTATGATTGCTTTTTTAAGAGGAACTGTATTTCGTATTGGTGTTGATTATGTGTTAATAGATGTTAATGGAGTTGGGTACAAGGTTAACTTTAATAAAGTTGACCAAGTTAGTTTAAAGTCTCAACTCTTTTTGTATACCATTCAAATCATTAAAGAAGATTCCCATACTTTATATGGTTTCTTAACTCAAGAGGAATTGAGTTTCTTTGAACAACTCATTAATGTTAAAGGCATAGGACCTCGATTAGGACTTAATATGCTGAGTGCTTCCTCTCTAGAACGAATAAGTAAAGCTATCTTTGATCAAGATGTAACTTATTTGAAATCACTTCCAGGCATTGGCGCAAAAACTGCAGCCCAAATCGTTTTAGATTTAAAAGGAAAACTTGTTAATAGTGATGAAACTTCCGCAAATGTAGGACCATTTCATGACACCATTGAAGCTATGAAAGCTTTAGGATATAAACCAAGTGAACTCACAGGCTTAGTGAATGAACTCAAAAGTGTTGAATCAGAGGATGAGTCTACACGACTCAAACATGCGCTTGCATGGATTAGAAGTAAGAAAGGTGGATTTTAATGGATCGAATCGTATCGGCTGAAGAAATGTATATTGATGAAGATGCTACATTAAGACCCCAATCTTTAAGTGAGTACGTGGGTCAAAATGAGATAAAAAGTAATCTTTCCATCTTTATTCAAGCTGCTAAATCACGTAATGAAGCCTTAGATCATATGCTCTTATATGGTCCTCCAGGATTAGGTAAAACCACATTAGCTCATATAGTAGCTCATGAAATGCATGGTCAAATCCGTGTCACATCAGGACCAAGTATCGAAAAAGGTGGCGATCTTGCGGCTATACTAAGTTCACTTCAACCTGGAGATGTTCTTTTTATTGATGAAATTCATCGATTATCAAAAGCTGTAGAAGAAGTGTTATATCCTGCAATGGAAGATTTTGTGATTGATGTTGTGATTGGTAAAGATAGTGCAGTGAGATCCATTCGTCTTGATTTACCACCATTTACACTTGTTGGGGCTACCACACGGGCAGGGGATTTAACAGCACCCTTAAGAGATCGCTTTGGTATTGTAAATAAATTAAACTATTATTCTATTGAAGAGTTAACAACCATTATTTTTAGAACTTCAAAAGTGATGGATACTCCTATCGACATGGAGGCAGCACTTGAGATTGCGAAAAGAAGTCGTGGAACTCCTCGTGTTGCGAATCGTTTATTTCGACGAATTCGTGATTTTGCGCAAGTCTTGAACAATAACATCATTAATCTTGAAGTGGCACAAAATGCATTAAACAAACTTAAAGTGGATGAACTGGGGTTAGATGATGTTGACATTCGCTATCTTAAAGGCATTATCGAACGCTTTAAAGGTGGACCTGTAGGACTTGAAGCACTCGCATCCGCAATCTCGGAAGAAACCATGACACTAGAAGATGTTTATGAACCCTATTTGATTCAAATTGGCTTTATCAATCGTACTCCTCGAGGGCGTGTAGCGACTGAAAAAGCCTATGATCACTTAAAAATTGCAAGATTAGGGACATTATTTGAAAAAATGTAGTTTTTCTATTGAATTTTTTGTTCAGTTGAGTAAAATATTCATGAGGTGTTATGATGATTTATGCAACTGAAGATACGTTTGATTCATTAATTCAACACCCACTCGTGTGTGTTGATTTTTTTGCGGATTGGTGTGGACCATGTCATATGTTAAAACCGGTTCTCAATCGACTTGAGCAATCATTTGATGATGTTTTATTCATTCAAGTGGATACTGAAGTTCATACCACAGTGGTGGAATCAATGAATATTTCTACGTTACCGACACTTGTATTCTTTAAAGAAGGATATGAAGTAGATCGAATCCTTGGTTATGTAAATGATGATGACATCTCACATCGCATATTAGCGATCAAGGAGAAAAAACATGTTTAATTTTGGTTCTAGACAACGTATTAGTGCATCACAAGCCTATGAAAATCTAAAGACAAATAAAGATATCATTGTCTTAGACGTTCGCACTAAACAAGAATTTAAAGGCGATGGTCATATTAAAAATGCCATCAATATTTCCGTCGATTTGCTTCAACACAATGTCCTAAATACACTCAAAGATAAAGATGCAACCATCTATGTGGTGTGTTATTCAGGATCACGCTCAGCGATGGCGGTAAGTATCTTAAAGAATTTAGGATACACTAATGTCTATGATTTAGGTGGAATGGCTGGTTGGCCTTATGAAGTGGTTTATGCGTAAGTTTTTATGGATGGGAATATTGGCTATATTTCTTCAAGCATGTGCTCCATCAACGGTTATTATGAAAATGACTCATCAACAAGCCATTGATGCCATGACTCAGGATGCTTCGATTGTTTTAGTGGATGTGCGTACCCCTCAAGAATATGCATCTGGATATGTTGAGGGAGCTATAAATATTCCACTTGATACAATCGAAGACAATTTTGAAAACATCATTGCCAGTAAAGACACTCGATTATTCATTATTTGCCGTAGTGGTAATCGCTCTGCTGAGGCAGCACAAATTCTTAAGAAGTTAGGATACACGAATATCACAGATATTGGTGGCGTGATAAACTGGCCACAACCATTGGTTCAACCCTAATGAATAACCCCATGAGGTCAATCTCATGGGGTTATTTTATTGTCTTTGAGACAAATGCATTGACATCATCTTGAATTCGCTTGAATAGTTCTTCCACTGTCGGGATATCATGAATAAGTCCTACCACTTGTCCAGCCCATCCATAGCCATGTACATCATCTTCAAGATGGATATATTGTTTATTCGCGTCTCCGGAGATAAGTGGTTTGAGTCCTTCATAACCAACTCCTTGTGCCTCAAGATCGACAATTTTTTGAGTATACTCACTTTTAAGTACACGACCTGGGGTTCCAAGAGTTTTTTTAATGACAAGAGTATCTAGTTCGTTGGCTTTGACAAGTTCTTCTTTGTATTTTTGACTAGATTTAATGCATTCTTGGGTTGCAATAAATCGTGTTCCCATTTCAATCCCTTCAGCACCAAGGGCTAAAGCAGCTAAAAGACCTCGACCATCACCGATTCCTCCGCTTGCAATGACAGGGATACTTACACTATCTACGACACGAGGAACTAAAACTAAGGTGGATACATCACTTTTTCCTAAATGACCGCCACCTTCTTGTCCAACTGCAATAATTGCATCTGCTCCTAGACTTTCAGCTTTAATGGCTTGTCGCACATCAGCCACTAAGACCATGGTTTTAATATTGGTTCCTTGGATACGCTCAAATACAGGAGTTGGATCACCTCCTGTAATTGAAATAATGGGAACATTCATTTCGATGGCGAGATCTAAAAAATGCATGTAGTTTTCTTTAAATCGTGAAATCGCAAAATTGATTGCAAAAGGATTTGAACTCAGTTTTCTAAATGTTTCGATTTCATCCCTTAATTCATCAACACTATTCAAACTCGTGGCTGTAATTTGACCTAGTCCACCAGCATTTGAAACTGCGGCTGCTAAGGTTGCATCTGCTAGATAGGCAAGGCCTCCTTGAATAATTGGCATGCGGATATTGAAGAGTTGTGTGATTCTTGTGTTCATAAATCTCCTTTAGTAAGTGGTTATTCTGTTTCAAAAATATAAGGCCAACAATCCATGGGATGATGAATCACTGTTTCATCACAGCGGTTTTTCCATAATGGGTGAGCGCTTTTAGCCCAATTAGCGGCAATAAAATCCATGTTTAATCGATCTTTTAGTTCTAATAACATTGGGGTGTCATCAATAAAGATGCAATCTTGCACACTTAGATTTAGATCATGAAGAGCTTTAAGAATGGATAAACGATAAGGCTTCTTAAGCACATAATATTGATCATGGGCAATAATCACATCAGGAGTGATATTAAATAAACGACGATAATCATCAAGCACATTATCTTTAGAATTCATAGTATAAACAATGATAATACCACCTGCCTCTACAAAGGCCTCTAATAACTCCTTAATTCCATCAAAAGAGGGAACTAACATGAGTGAAGAATACTTCTTCCAATATTGATACTCAAATTCAATTTCTGCAGGTGTGTAATGATAAAGTGTTCGACACATCTTCACAAATCCAAGTTCATTAGAGATCTCGATAAATCGTTCAAAATCTAAAGGTTGAATATTAGGTCTTAAAATACTAAGAACCTCAACAAATAAAGGATAGTGAATACTTTCCTGAGAGTTGATGATGGTATCATCATGATCTAAAATTAAACATTTTTTTCTGAGTTTCATAGGTTTATTATAACAAACTTCTTGGTGTGGTATAATGTGAGCATGAAAAAAACGGTATTTATTAGTGCTGGAAGTAGCGGTGGTCATATCTATCCAGCCATTACCTTAGCAAAAAAACTGCGCGAACAAGGCCATAGCGTGTTTTTTATTGCGACTTCAAATCGCATTGAAGGCAAGATTATTCCACCGTATGGCTTTGAAATCTGTGATGTGACAAGTCCTATAGTAAGAAAACCTATGAAAGGAATGAGCAAATTCATTCTTGAAATTATGAGATCTATTATAGAGTCACAAAAATATGTTAAACAATACCGTCCTGATTTTATTATATCCTTTGGTGGTGCAGTTTCTTTTGCGATTGGTTTTGTGGCATTCATTCATCGCATACCCCTTTATGTTCATGAACAAAATGCTGTTTTAGGTTTAAGTAATGAATGGATCTCACTTTTTGCTAAGAAAGTACTCACTCAATTTAAAATTAAATCAAACCTGCTTAATCATAAAATGGTTCATGTGGGATCACCAAGAACCAGTGAGTTTAAAGAGTATAACGTCAATTCATCCGTGTATGAATCCCTCCACTTCTTACCAAATAAACCTTTAGTCGTCTTTGTGATGGGCTCATTAGGGAGTTTTACGATGCAACAGATGATTGAAAGCATGATTAATCATTATCCTAATGTAGATTATCAACGCTTATTTATTACAGGATCTCGCTTCTATGAGAAATTTAAGTACTTAAATGAGCTTCACACAAACACCAAGGTGGTCGATAGCATCTCCTTGATTGATTTATATCCTCACATTGATTTACTCGTCACTCGTGCTGGTGCAACCACCATGGCTGAACTTTTAGGTTCAAGAACACCTTCAATTTTGATTCCATCCCCTTATGTCACTCGAAACCATCAACAACGCAACGCTCAGTATTTTGTTGATCATGATGTAGCCCTAATTTGTGATGAGCGAAATCTAGATGAACATCAACTTGCTCAAAGTATTGATTCGTTGTTAAAGCATCCACAGCAACTGAAAGATATGAGAGAGAAATTGTCAAACATGTCTGATTTAAATGAGCTTGAACTTCTCTTGAAGGAGTTACCACTATGACCTCAAAAGAACATGTTCCTTCAGCCAAAGATATTTCAACTCAAATTAAAGAAAAACGTCGCCAAGCTCGAAAAAAACTTGTAAAAAGAATCGTAATGAGTATTGTATCTCTGGTTTTGTTAGTGATCACTTCCTATGGACTTTTCATTTTAGATCAAAGTCAAGTCCTACGTATACAACACATTTTAATTTCCCAAGTTAGAATTTCAGATGAGCAAAATGTTTGGGATAATCTCCCGTTTCAACAATATGATCGCATTTGGACGAATCTTCCACTTTGGACTGAAATTGAAGTTGTGGATGAAGCCATTGAGTCAATTTCATTCTCCATTAATAATCGTAATGTGATTGTAGTGGTGCATGAGTACAAACCACTTGCCCTCACTTCAACACATATTTTATTAAGTAATGGGGTTTATTATCCTCAAACAAGCGCAAATAAAGCAAATTTAGGGTATTTACCACACATTGAAGGCTTCGAAGAAAGTGAATTATCTGTGAAATTAGCCAATGCACTCCTAGGATTAGAAGATTTTGTGCTAAACTTAATGGCGAATATCAAACAAAATCCATTGTCATATGATGAAGCCATGATGATTGTAACATTGGATAATGGAATGAGTATTCATAGTGATTTAAGGTCATTATACTTATTAAACCAATTACCACTTTTCATTGATTTGATTAATGAAAATAACAATTGTTTATATTTAGACAGTGTGACATCCACAGCTCGAGCAGCTCCATGTCCCTAGTCATTTGACCTTCAAACGACTTTTAACTATAATAGAATAACCACATGGAGGAACAATATGGGGATTGAAAAAATCACAACGCTTGGAAAACTTAATGTTTCCGAGGATGCAATTGCCACTTTAGCGGGCGGCGTTGTTTCAGAATGTTATGGTGTGGTGGGGATGGCCTCACAAAAGATTCTTAAAGATGGCCTAGCGGAACTACTTAAAAAAGAAAATTATTCAAAGGGTGTTGTGGTAAGACAACACGACAAGGGATATGAACTCGACTTATTCATCATTATTGGATATGGAGTTAAAATCTCAGAAGTAATTCATGAAGTACAAAAGAAAGTGAAATATACACTAGAAAAAACTCTAGATCAACCTTTCTTGAGTATTAATGTGTATGTACAGGGAGTGAAGGTTATTAAATGATGGAAAAATTATTAACACTCAACGGAGAATCATTTAAACACTTAATTGAGAGTGGTGCAAATCATTTAACAAACCGTTACCAAGAGATAGATGCTCTCAATGTTTTTCCAGTCCCGGATGGAGATACTGGAACGAATATGAATTTAACATTCACCGCAGGGGTGAGTGATGCATTAAAAGTCAATTCACTCAATATTAGTGAAGTTGCCAAGTCTTTATCAAAAGGGTTACTAATGGGAGCTCGTGGAAATTCTGGAGTTATTCTCTCTCAAATCTTCCGTGGGTTCTTTCAAGGTGTTGAAGGCTACGAAACGATTGATGCTAAGCAAATGGCTGCAGCCTTTAATAAGGGGACTGAAATCGCTTATAAAGCGGTGATGCGACCAGTTGAAGGCACGATCTTAACGGTCCTTCGTGAAGGTGCAGATTTAAGTGCAAAACGATTAGCAAAACTTAAAAACCCAACCATTTTAGATTACATGAATATTCTTATTGAGGAAGCTGATAAATCCTTAGTGAATACTCCTAATTTACTCCCAGTTCTAAAGGATGTTGGAGTGGTGGATAGTGGTGGAGCTGGACTTCTTGTCATCTTTGAAGGGATGAGATCTGCATTACTTGGGCAACCGATTGCTTTATTAGCAACCACAACATCTTCAGGTCATGTTCAAGCGAACCTAGAGAACGAAGAATTTGGGTATTGCACAGAGTTTATCGTAAGACTAAGTCCTGAAACACTTGTTGATTTCTCAGAACTTGCACTACGTGAGTCACTTTCAAATCTTGGTGATTCCATTGTCGTGGTTCAAGATGATGATATTGTAAAGGTTCACATTCATACTCTAACACCAGGGGATGCTATGAATTTAGCCCAACGTCATGGTGAGTTTGTGAAGATTAAGATTGAAAACATGCAAGAACAACATGCTGCATTACTTGATGATCATGCATCACACGCTCATGCTGCTCCAGGTGGTAGTGAAGTCAAACGTGTACCATATGCGATTGTTGCGGTCGCTGCAGGAGATGGACTAGCTCAAGCATTTAAAGATTTACGTGTCGATGCGATTATCTCTGGTGGTCAAACAATGAATCCATCCACTGAAGATTTTGTAGCGGTCATTGAAAAACTGAATGCAGAACATGTTATTGTCTTACCTAACAACTCCAATATCATTTTAGCTGCACAACAAGCCGAATCAATCATTGAAGATATCGTGGTTCATGTATTACCAACGAAAACGATACCTCAAGGATTAAGTGCTTGCTTATATTTCTCACCTGAGGTAAGCATTGATGAAAACCTTGAAGCTATGAATGAAGCTATTTCACGTGTTCATTCTGGATCAATCACCTATGCGATTAAAGATACCGTCATTAATGGAACCGAAATTAAAGCTAATGACTATATGGCGATTAAAGATAAAGATATTTTATTATCCACACCACAACGTATTGATGCAGTAAAACATTTACTTGAAAACATGGTCAATGAATCAAGTGAAATTATTACTCTCATTGTAGGTGAAGGGGTTGATGATACTGAGCGTGATGAGGTCATGTCATTTATTCAATCACAACTAAGTATTGAAGTTGAGTTGATTGAGGGCGGACAACCTGTATATTCTTACTTAATTGGTGTAGAATAAAAGGGAGGTTCTCCCTTTTTTTATATGACACTAACAAAACCACAACAAAACATATTAGCATCGTATGAAGTCGCTACACTTTGCGACTTTTTGAGCGTTTTTCCGAGTCGATACGAAATTTTCGAACAAAGTGATGAAGCGTTGCTTAAGGATGGACAACCTATTATTTTAGAAGGATTAATAACATCTTCTATGAAATCAACTTTTTATGCTAAAAATAAATCTGTCACTCATTTTACATTCGTGTGTGAGCAATCATATCGTGTCTCTATTTTTAATCGTCATTATTTGAAAGCTCCTCAAGATCCATTACGTAAAGTCGTGGTGGTAGGGAAGTATAAACATCCATTTCAGATTATAGCTTCAAGTGTGTATTATCAAACCCTTGAACAATTAGGGAATATTCAACCAATATATCCAATCAAAAACAAGATTCCTATGCGCAGCATTAAATCGTTGATGTATAAAGCATTATCTTTGTGTCAAAACTATCTACATGAACCTCTTCCTAGTGACATCATTAAAGATTATCACCTGATTTCACATGCACAAGCCATGAGAGAAATTCATCAGCCTTCCTCACTTCACTTATTATCAAAGGCCATTGAACGTTTCAAAGTCAGTGAGTTTTTAGAGTATCATATTCAAGTTCAAAATAATCGTTTAAAACTTGTGCATTTTAAACCTGCACGTCATCTTAATCTTCAAGGACTTAATCCTTTGATTCAACAATTACCCTATCAGTTAACTGATGATCAGATTGAAGCTTTGCATCTTTTAATTCACTCTTCAAATCAACCTGTGACTTCTTCATGTTTGCTGCAAGGTGATGTAGGTTCGGGTAAAACGATTGTCGCTTTACTGTTGGCAATGGCTTACATTCAATCGGGATATAGTGTATCATTCATGGTACCCACTGAAGTATTAGCTTACCAACATACCCAAAATGCGCAAATATTATTCAGAAATTTCACTGATCACATTCATTGTATTACTTCATCCACGAAACAAAACGAACGCAAGACGATTTTGGATGCATGCCAAGCAAATCCTAGTTTAATCATTGGAACCCACGCTTTATATTCTGAAGACGTAGTTTTTAAGAATTTAGGCTTAGTGATTATTGATGAACAACACCGATTTGGGGTTGCTCAAAGAGCTAAGCTTATTCAAAAAGGTTCAGATGTAGATGTTTTAAGTATGAGTGCGACTCCAATTCCACGAACCTTAGCGTCGGTACTGTTTGCGGATATGCAAGTGGTTACCCTAAAACATAAACCAAAAGCGCGTGGGATTGTACAGACTCAACTTATTGAAGGTAATAGCTTTACATCAGTATTAGATGATATTTTGAAGACCATTCAACGACATGAGCAAGTTTATGTGATTACATCAGTCATTGAAGAGGAAAGTGAAGCACGAAGCGCACTTGCTGTATATCGTAATCTTAAGAAAGCTTTTGGGAAACAATTCGAAATTGGATTACTTCATGGTAAAATGAAATCCGAAGACAAAACAAAAGTACTTGAAGCATTTAGAAATCACGAAATTGCGATGCTTGTGGCAACTAGTGTGGTGGAAGTTGGAGTGGATGTTCCAAACGCAACACGAATGATTATTTATGATGCGAATCGATTTGGATTAAGTTCTTTGCATCAATTACGAGGACGAATTGGTCGTAGTTTAAAAGATAGTGTATGTTACCTTATTAATCCAAGTGATGAGCCTTTATCGAAACAACGTCTTGAAGTGTTAGTGAACAATCATGATGGTTTTGAGATTGCATCTCAAGATTTAGCACTTCGAGGCCCCGGAGATCTCATCGGCCTTAAACAATCAGGACTTCCTTCATTTCAGTTTGCAAACATTATTTTAGATCAAGACTTACTAAGTAAAACAAAACAAACAGCAGTTGATTTACTCCACAGTTCATTAGGAACCCATAAATCCTATGTGAATGCTGTGATTGAACAAAGTTTAAAAGGAATTGACTAGGAGGCCATATGTCAACATTATTAGAGTTTCTTAATCAAAAGGGATTGATTATTGATCGGCTTGAACTTATTGAAGAAGCGTTTACGCACACTTCTTTTGTGAATGAACATAAAGATGTTCAACATGATAATGAGCGCTTAGAGTTATTAGGAGATGCGGTGTTACAACTCTATGTCAGTGATTTACTATATCATTACACTCCTTCACTTAGTGAAGGTGAAATGACATCACTTCGCTCACGTCTAGTGAATGAAAAAACATTAGCATCCATAACCCGTCGTTGTGATTTGTTTAATTTTTTAAGACTAGGAGTAGGTGAAGAAAAGACCGGAGGAAGAAATCGGGATTCTTTACTTGCGGATGTGTTTGAAGCCTTTGTGGCTGCTCTTTATCTACAAAAAGATCGTGGGAACGTAAAGCGGTTTTTAGATCCTCTCATTATTCCGGAGTTTAAAGCAATGCTCAAACAAGAACATGATGATTATAAAACTCGACTTCAAGAATATGTTCAATCTGATACACGAAAAACCGTGGTTTATGAAGTCATTAAGAGTGTAGGACCTTCTAATGCCCCAACTTTTGAAGTAGTTGTGAAACTTGATGAACTTATTCTTGGAAAAGGGAAGGGATCAAGTAAAAAACAAGCAGAACAGAATGCTGCTAAGGATGCTTTTAGTAAACTTGTTCGCTAATTGTAAAGTCAAGTCTTTTTATGAATGGATTTTTTCTTTATGATATCGTTAAGAGGTTAGTATGCATCAATCTGTTATTGAATCCCTTAATATACAACGTATCGTCGTCAGTAAAAATCAAAAGAAAATGATTATTTTTTGTGATTTTCCAGATTTCATTGATTTTGATACTTTTTCATATGCTACTCAATCATTTAAATCGACTTTTGAAGGTGAAGTTGAACTTGTTAATCAAAGCAAAACCACCCATTATCATTTAAAAGACATTACAAACTATATTCACTTCTACTTCTTCCAATATCATGGTGTAAAGCCATTTGTTACACTTGATCAAACTCATGTTAAGTTACTTGTGGATGATTCAATTCAAATGGGAGAGTTAGAATCAGGTTGTCTTTTTTGTGAATCATTTTTAAATCGCATTGGTTTTGATGTTCAAGTGAGTGTAGATTGCTCGAAATACAATCATGAAACAGCTGATGTCGTTATAAAGCAGCCGCAAAAAACGCAATTCGCACCTGCTATTGAGAAAGTGCCTTATAAGCGTGTCAAAAAAGAAGAGAAAATTACACCCATTAGTGATATTCATGAAGGATTGAATGATGTATGGATTGAAGGGGAAGTCATTTCATTAGAATCACGTTTTTTCGCATCATCAAATCAAACATTAATAACTTGTCTAATCACTGATTATTCTGATGCTATCTATGCAAAGTTATTCTTAAAAGAGAATGAAACGCTTCAAGTTAAACCTACACAATGGGTTCAAATTAAAGGTAAAGTTGTTGTTGATCGTTTTAAAAACGAAATCATGGTGAATATCGATACCATTGAACTAAGTGAGAAACCTAGTCCAGTTGATCATCATGAACATAAACGTATTGAACTACAAACCCATACAAAAATGTCAGAGATGGATGGGGTAAGTGATGTTTCATCACTGATTCAGCGAGCTTTTGATTGTAAACATACTGCTTTGGCCATCACAGATCATAATTCAGTCCAATCATTTCCAAAAGCAGAAGCAAAGGCTAAGGCACTGCGTAAATCAACGGGTCAGTCTTTAAAGCTTCTTTATGGGGTGGAACTCAATATGGTGGAATCAACACCAAATATTGTCATCAATCCACATGAAGCTACTCTTGATCAAGCCACTTACGTCATATTTGACCTTGAAACCACGGGTCTTTCGTCACAATTTGATGAGATTATTGAGATTGGTGCCATCAAGGTATCACATCATCAGGTGATTGATTCTTTTCATAGTTTAGTTAAACCCAATAGTCCAATCAGTGATTTTATAACGTCAAAAACTAACATCACCCAAACGATGATCAGTGATGCTCCGCATATTAAGGAAGTTCTTCCAAAGTTTTTAGATTTTATCAAAGGAAGCATTGGTGTTGCTCATAATGCATCCTTTGATGTGGGATTTATCAAAGAAAAAGCAAAAGAGATTAACAGTGATTTTCCTGATATTTCATTCATTGATACGTTAGAACTATCTAGAGTGTTATTAAGTCAGAGAAAATCATTTAGACTTGGAAAAGTAGCACGATACTTCAATATTGCTTACGATGAAGAGGTCGCACATCGCGCTGACTATGATGTGAAGGTCACCCATCAAGTTTTTCAAAATCTTCTACAGCTTCTTAAAAAGCATGATGTCCTTACATTACATCAACTTGCATCATTTGATAGTGATGATTCCTTTAAAGTTCGTCCAAAATCACATGTCAATGTCTTTGCGAGAAATCAAGAAGGTTTAAAAGCACTCTATGAATTAGTTTCTTTAGCCCATACAGATCGTTTAGCGTTCTTTAAAAAATCAGCGGCTAAGAAAGAAAATGATGAATTTCTTGCGGAACCTCGTATTTTAAAATCAGATATTTCAGAAAGAAGAACACATTTACTTATCGGTGCTTCATGTGTAAACAATGAGCTTTTTGATATCGCCGCAAATCAAAGCGTGGAAGCTTTAAAAGAAGCTATGGCTTTTTATGATTTTATTGAAATCCAACCTTTAGATCATTATGCACACTTGATACTTACGCATAGTATTCAAAGTGAAGCGCGCTTAAAAACCATTCTTCATAAGATGATTGATACCGCAAAAGCGATGGGTAAAATCATTGCGGCATCCAATGATGTGCATTATGTTTATCCCCATGAAAAAATTTATCGCGACATCTTAGTGTCTTCGATGGGTATTGGTGGAATACGACATCCGCTATATCTTTATGATGCCCAAGATCGTCAAACCTATCAAACTCCAAATCAACACTATAAAACGACTCAAGAAATGCTCGATGATTTTTCATGGTGTGGGCCTGAATTGGCTTATGATTTAGTCGTCAAAAATACACATCTTATTGCGAATATGATGGAAGAAATCACGATCATTCCTGCGAAACTATTTACTCCAAAAATTGAAAATGCGGATGAAAACTTAAAAGCACTAATAATTAAGCGATGTCATGAACTCTATGGCCCAACCCCATCATCCTTTATCACTTCACGAATGGATAAAGAATATGAAGCTATTACTTCCAATGGATTTGGTGTAATTTATTACATTGCCCATTTACTAGTGAAAAAATCACTGGATGATGGTTATATGGTAGGATCTCGAGGATCTGTAGGATCATCATTTGTGGCATTCCTAGCGAATATTACTGAAGTGAATCCTTTACCAGCCCATTATCGCTGTGAACACTGTTTTAATGTTGAATTTATGGAAGAAGTTGGAAGTGGATTTGATTTAGAGAATAAAACATGTGCTTGTGGACACCCTTATGTTGTGGATGGTCAAGATATTCCATTTGAAACCTTCTTAGGATTTGAAGGCGATAAAGTTCCTGATATCGATTTAAACTTCTCAAACTTTTATCAAGAACATGCTCATGCATACACCAAAACTTTATTTGGTGAGAAAAATGTTATTCGCGCAGGAACCATTGGTACTTTAGCCAATAAAACAGCTTATGGTTATGCAAAAGGCTATGGAGAAGATCATTATTTCCCTTTAGATACCAAAGATGCGAAATACTCTTGGCTTGCGAGTGGGGTCGAAGGTGTTAAACGTACAACCGGTCAACATCCAGGAGGAATCATTGTTATTCCTGATGAAAATAGTGTTTTTGAGTTTACTCCCATTCAATTTCCTGCCAATAATCCAGATTCAAACTGGAAAACAACGCATTTTGAATTTGCTGATATCCATGATAATCTCCTTAAACTTGACATCTTGGGTCATTTAGACCCAAGTGCTATGAAACTTCTTGAAGAAGTAAGTGGTATTGACCCAAAAACAGTACCACTCAATGATCCATTGGTCATGAGTTTATTCTCTTCAAATCATGCACTAAAACTGGATACTCGTTATCCATTTGATTCTACAGGCGCAGTGGGTTTACCTGAATTCGGAACACAATTTGTGCGAGAAATGCTTCGTGTAACTCAACCTCGTAACTTCTCAGATTTAGTGCGTATTTCAGGTTTATCACATGGGACTGATGTGTGGCTTAATAATGCGAAAGATTTAGTTCTAAGTGGCAAGACATTGAAGGATGTCATTGGTTGCCGTGATGACATTATGGTGACCCTCATTCATCAAGGTCTCCCTCCAAAAATAGCTTTTGACATTATGGAAAATGTCAGAAAAGGGAAGGGATTAAAGAAAGAATGGATTGATATCATGAAGTCCAAAGGTGTGGAAGATTGGTATATCGATTCTTGTCAGAAGATTAAGTATATGTTTCCAAAAGCTCATGCGGTGGCCTATGTCTTAATGGCTGTTCGTGTGGCATACTATAAACTTTATCATCCACTAGATTACTACATTTCATTTTTATCTTTGCGTGCCAATGCATTTGATGTGGATGCGATGATTGGTGGTCCACATAAGATCCTTGAACGTCTAAATCACATTCAACAAAGACTTAATGATAATACTCAAAAAGCTTCTGTCACAAATAAGGAAAGAGAGTTAATTACTTCCTTAGAAGTAGCGTTAGAGATGTGTTTACGTGGATATCGCTTTTCAAATATTGATATTAATCGATCTCATGCGACTTTATTTATTAAAGACCCTAATGACTCACAAGCCTTAATTCCACCTTTCATTGTCTTAGAAGGTTTAGGTGAAAACGTTGGAAAATCAATTATGGAAGCTCGCGAACACGCTGCTTTCTTATCAAAAGAGGATCTTCAAAGTCGTACACAATTAAACTATAACCACATAAAACGACTTGATGATATGAAGGTTTTAAAAGGACTTCAAGAGTCTAATCAAGCGAGTTTGTTTTAATATTTGCATTTTGATTTGACCTCATGTATAATAAAAGTACTAAAGGAGTGGCCATGCCACTCCTTCGTGTTTGTATAAGGAGGATTCACTGGTTGAAAAGTGATGCAATAAAGCAATTATGTCAGCCTGTATTTCTAAAACATAACGTGAAGTGTTATAGCGTTAGTTGGAAAAATATTGGCAAAGATCGACTGTTAGAAGTCTTGGTGTATGATCCACATCGTGCACTTGATTTAGATACCACGGCCTTAGTATCTTTTGATATTTCAGAGATTTTAGACGAGGTCGCTGATCAACTTCCTGATGAATACATGTTAGATGTCAGCAGTGCTGGTATTGAGCGTGAAATCAGTGACGAAGAACAGTTGATGGATGCACTTAATCGTCCGGTGTATATTCGTACGTTACGATCGATTAATAAAACCATTGAATTTATTGGGACATTAACACATATCGAAGAAAAAACCCTAACATTACAGCAAAAAGTAAAAGGAAAAAGCCAAACAATAAGCATTGAGAGAGACAATATTGTTTTCATTCGTCATGCGATAAAGGATTAAGGAACTCTATGAACATTAAAGATTTAATGCTACTTGTAGCAAACATTGAAACTACACGCTCGATTTCAAAAGAGATCGTTGTTGCGGCGGTGGAAGAAGCTTTAGCGAAAGCTTATCGCAAGCAAATCGAAATTCCTGATGCAATTGTACGTGTACAAGTCAACGAGAATGGTGATATTCAGTTATTCCAACGTTTTTTAGTGGTGGAAGAAGTTGAAGATGATGAATTAGAGATTTCACTTAAGGATGCTCAAGCTCGTGTCGAAGGTATTCAATTGGGAGATTTCATTGATGAACGTCGTGAGATGAAAGAGTTAGGCCGTGCTGCTGCCTTACTTGCGAAAAACGTATTAAAACAAAAGATTAGAGAAGCTGAAAAAGCGGCTATTTTTGATGAGTACGAAGATAAGAAAGATGAGATGGTCATTGCGGCTATTGAATCCGTCGAAGAAAAGTTTGTGGTGGTGAACCTAGGAAAAACATTAGCCATGATGCCTAAGGCTGCTCAAATTCCTAATGAGCGCTATATTGAAGGTTCACATTTACGTGTTGTGATTACTGAAGTTAATAAAGAAACCAAAGGAGCACAAGTTTTAGTCTCTCGTGCGGATGCCAAACTAGTTCGTCGTTTATTCGAAAAAGAAGTGCCTGAAATCTATGAAGGCCTCGTTGAAATTAAAGCGATTGCCCGAGAAGCTGGTGAGCGTACTAAAATAGCAGTATTCTCTAAAAACTCTGATATTGATCCTATTGGGGCATGTATTGGACCACGTGGGTCACGTGTTCAAGTCGTCATTGATGAGCTCAAAGGTGAGAAGATTGATATCTTCTTATGGAGTGAAAACTCCATTGAGCTTATAAAAAATGCATTAGCACCAGCTCAAATCCTAGCAGTCTTTCCTCATGATGAAAATCGTGGACTTATGGTGGTGGTTGATGATAGTCAACTCTCATTAGCGATTGGTAAAAAAGGGAAGAATGCAAAACTTGCTGTTAAATTAACCGGCCAAAAGATTGATATTAAATCTAAGAGTGATGCGGAAGCTGCAGGAATCAATTTCATGGAACGCTATGAGAACTATATGGCCTCAGTAGAAGCTAAACTTGCGGAGAAACAATTAGAGCGTGCTCAAAGAGAAGCTGCACGTAAACAAGAAGCTCTTGAGAAAGCTGCGCTTGAGCGTCTATTTAATCAACAACAAGCTCAACTTGAAGCTCAAGCTGAAGTTGTACAGCCTGTTGAAGTTGAGGAAGACCAACCTGTTGAAGTCAAAGAAGCTGAAACTCAAGTTGAAGTTAAACCTGAAGTTAAGAGCACAAAACCTGTGGCTAAAGAAGCAGAAAAAGTGGTTGAAAAACGTGTTAAACGCGAAATTAAGAAACGTGATGCGTTCGTCTCTAAATTTGAAAAATTGGCTGATGCAAGTAAAGTTGAAGTTAAGAAAGAAGTTAAGAAGAAAAAATACTTTGATCGTGATAAAGACAAAGAAGTGGAACACGAACCACGAATTAATGTGGTTGAGATTTTAAAACAAAAAGAAATCGTCAACACACCTGTCTATACGGATGAAGAATTAGCAGATCTCAAACGTCAAGAACTTGAGGAAGATTTCCTATGGAAAGATGACATCGATTACGATGAGTATGACGAATACTATGAGGAGGAATAATGAAGAAAATTCCTTTAAGAAAATGCGTCGCAACTCAGGAACAACTTCCTAAGAAAGAACTTCTTCGCATTGTTAGAACACCTGATGGGACTGTTGTGATTGACACCACAGGTCGAATGAATGGTCGAGGAGCTTATCTTAAGAAGAGTCAAGAAGCGATTGAAATCGCTTTGAAGCGAAAAGCACTTGAGCGTGCCTTAGAAGTGACACTAGACGCTTCATTTATTGAACAATTACGCTCATTATTTAATGAATCATAGTCTGTATTTATTGGGTCTATGTGTGAAAGCGAATGCTCTAGTGAGCGGAGATCAAATTCTTCCTGCAGTTCGCTCAAACAAGGCTCATTTAGTCATCATCACGCATGATGCATCAGATCGAACACGTAAGCAATTCAAAGATAAGTGTGCGTTCTACCATATTGACGTGATTGAAAGTTTTTCTTCATTTGAACTTTCAAAAGCCATCGGCAAAACATCACGTGTAGCATGTGCAGTGACGCATGCCGCACTTGCTAAACAAATCAAAGAAGCATTGAAAGAGGTGAAGGAATGAAAAAGAGCAACCCTAAAAAACCTACAAACCGGAATCGTCGACCTAATACCAATAACGGTCCTTTTGTTCCTAGAAAAACTGTAGAACTCGTTAAAGAAATTAAGTATACTGACGGAATTACAGTTGGTGAGTTAGCGGAAAAACTTAAGAAGAATGCAAGTGAGATTATTAAATTATTATTTATGCTAGGGAAGATGGTGACCATTAACTCCATCATGGATGATGATCTTGTAGAACTTGTATGTTTAGAATTTAATGTGGAAGTCACAAAAGAAGAAATTTTTGATGAAACAAGCCTTGAAGACAGCATTCAAGACAATCCTGAAGATTTAGTTGAAAGACCTGCGGTCGTGACTATTATGGGTCATGTGGACCATGGTAAGACAACCCTTCTAGATACCATTCGTAAATCAAAAGTGGTCTCAGGTGAGTTTGGTGGTATTACTCAACATATTGGGGCATACCAAGTAACTTATAACAAGCGTCTTATTACATTCTTAGATACTCCAGGACACGAAGCATTTACTGCGATGCGTGCACGTGGAGCAAAAATTACTGATTTAGTCATTATTGTGGTCGCAGCCGATGATGGGGTGATGCCTCAAACTAAAGAAGCATTAGATCACGCGAAGGCTGCAGGTGTTCCAATCATTGTAGCGGTCAATAAAATGGATAAAGAATCCGCAAACCCTGATAAAGTGATGAATCAACTTGCTGATTTAGGATTAACTCCTGAAGAGTGGGGTGGAGATACCATTTACTTACGCATTTCAGCATTAAAAGGACAAGGCATTAACGAAGTACTAGAAACCATTCTTGTATTAACCGAAGTTGAAAATCTACGTGCAAATCCAAAACGTGATGCAGTAGGGACTGTCATTGAAGCAAAACTTGATAAAGGACGTGGTCCAGTCACCACATTACTTGTTCAAAATGGAACACTTCGTGTCGGTGATCCTGTGGTTGTTGGAGCATGTTTTGGTAAAGTAAGAAAAATGACTGATGATGAAGGTAAGGAAATTAAAGAAGCCGGACCAGCAACACCCGTTGAGATTATTGGTTTAAATGATGTTCCACAAGCTGGGGATATCTTCAAAGTATTTACTAATGAGCGTCATGCTCGTGCTATCGCTGATAAACGCTCACAAGCAAAAATTGAAACAGAACGTCGTATCACGTCAGCATTATCACTCGATGATTTATCAAAACAAATCAAAGAAGGTAATGTTCAAGAAATTCCTTTAATCATCAAAGCTGATGTTCAAGGAAGTGCTGAAGCAGTGCGCTCATCATTAGAAAAAATTGATGTGGATTCTGTTAAGGTTAATGTTATTCGTAATACTGCAGGGGCTATCTCTGAGTCAGATGTTATGTTAGCTGCTGCATCTAAAGCTATTATTATTGGGTTCAACGTTCGTCCTACTGCGGCAATTCGCAAACTTGCACAAGAACAAGGGGTCGATATTCGTTTACACAACATCATTTATAAGGTTGTTGAACAAATGGAAGCAGCTATGAAAGGGATGTTGGATCCTATCTTTGAAGAAATCATTCTTGGACAAGCTTCTGTTCGTCAAATCTTTAAAGCTTCTAGAATTGGTACGATTGCGGGATGTATGGTCACTGATGGTAAGCTCGTAAGAAACGCACATGTTCGTCTCATTCGAGATGGAGTTGTTGTTTATACTGGACGCTTAAGTTCTTTAAAGCGCTTCTCTAATGATGTGAAAGAAGTCACAGCGGGATTTGATTGTGGATGTACGATTGAAAACTTCAATGACATTAAAGAAGGCGATTTAATTGAAGCCTTTGGCTCGGTCGAAGTGGAGCGTGATTAAGATGAGTGTGAAATTTGAGCGTTTAGAAGGGATCATTCGTAAAGAAGTTTCACTCATTCTTATGAGTGAGGTTAAAGATCCAACTTTAAAATGGGTTACGATTACGGATGTTCAATTAACAAAAGATTATTCATTGGCGAAGATTTTCGTTACATTCCCTCAAGGTCAAGCTCATTTAATTGAAAATCTTGAGAAAGCAAAAGGTTTCATTCGTTCTTCCTTAGGATCAAAATTAAAAGTTAAGAAAATTCCAAGTTTAATCTTTGAAATTGATGATTCACTTGAGCGTGGTAATCGAATTGAAGAAATACTAAAATCAACGAAATAAAATAGGGGCTGTAACGAATAAACAGCCACAAAGATAAATCAAAAGCCGAGAATCCTCAAAGAGGAACCTCGGCTTTTTGATATAATTAAGATATGCAAAACCTTAAATTACAATTAGAGTATAAACCAAC
>Ga0208242_100547_pt1 | contig 20493 bp, 21 predicted proteins | sample SubbioAug_CSW13A_FD_184825 | JGI IMG/M metagenome (GOLD analysis project Ga0208242, IMG submission 184825) | Serpentinite rock and fluid subsurface biosphere microbial communities from McLaughlin Reserve, California, USA - CR12Aug_CSW13A (SPAdes) | ecosystem: Environmental > Terrestrial > Deep...
GCCTGCCGGCGGGCCGAGCAGGAGCCGGACGGCTACTGGCGCGACGTGGCCGGCCGTCTGGACTGGTCCAAGCCCTTCACTCAGGTCAAGGACGTCTCGTTCGACGCGTCGGACTTCCGCATCAAGTGGTTCGCCGATGGCGAGCTGAATGTCAGCGTCAACTGCATCGACCGTCATCTGGCCACCCGCCGCGACCAGGTGGCGATCATCTGGGAAAGCGACGACCCCGACCTCTACGACACCCTGACCTACGGCCAGTTGCACGCCGAGGTGTGCCGCATGGCCAATGTGCTCAAGGCCAAGGGCGTCAAGAAGGGCGACCGGGTCACCATCTATCTGCCGATGATCCCGGCCGCGGCCGTGGCCATGCTGGCCTGCTCGCGGATCGGGGCGGTGCATTCGGTGGTGTTCGGCGGTTTCTCGCCCGACAGCCTGGCTGGCCGCATTCAGGACTGCGACTCCCGCCTGGTCATCACCGCCGACGAGGGCGTGCGCGGCGGCAAGATCGTGCCGCTGAAGGCCAATGTGGACGAGGCGCTCAAGTCCTGCCCCGACGTGACCGACGTCATCGTCGTGCGCCGCACCCGGGCCGATGTGCCGATGGTCGAGGGCCGCGACGCCTATTTTGGCGAGCTGAAGAAGACCGTCGGCGACACCTGCGATCCCGAACCGATGAATGCCGAGGATCCGCTGTTCATCCTCTACACCTCCGGCTCGACGGGGAAGCCCAAGGGGGTGCTGCACACCACGGGCGGCTATCTGACCTGGGCGGCCCACACCCATGAGCTGGTGTTCGACTATCGCCCTGGCGAGGTCTTCTGGTGCACCGCCGATGTGGGCTGGGTCACGGGCCACTCCTATGTGGTCTACGGCCCGCTCGCCAATGCGGCGACCACGGTGATGTTCGAGGGCGTGCCCACCTATCCGGACAATTCCCGCTTCTGGCAGGTGGTGGACAGGCACAAGGTGGAGATCTTCTACACCGCGCCGACGGCCATCCGCGCCCTGATGCGCGATGGCGACGCGCCGGTGAAGAGCACGAGCCGGGAGTCCCTGCGCCTGCTGGGCACGGTGGGCGAGCCGATCAATCCCGAGGCCTGGCTCTGGTACCACCGGGTGGTCGGCGATGGCCGCTGCCCGGTGGTCGACACCTACTGGCAGACCGAGACCGGCGCCTGCCTGGCCACCCCCCTGCCGGGCGCCACTCCGGCCAAGCCTGGCTCCTGCGCCATGCCCCTGCCCGGGGTGAAGTTCCAGCTGGTGGACGCCGACGGCAAGGTGCTCGACGGCGCGACCAGCGGCAATCTGTGCCTCACCGACTCCTGGCCAGGCCAGATGCGCACGGTCTATGGCGACCATGAGCGCTTCATCCAGACCTATTTCACCACCTATCCCGGCAAGTACTTCACCGGCGACGGCTGCCGCCGGGACGAGGACGGCTATTACTGGATCACCGGGCGGGTGGACGACGTGATCAATGTGTCGGGCCACCGCCTGGGCACGGCCGAGATCGAGAGCGCCCTGGTGGGCCATGAGGCGGTGGCCGAAGCCGCCGTGGTCGGCTATCCGCACGACATCAAGGGGCAGGGCATCTACGCCTTCGTGACGCTGAAGTCCGATGTGGAGCTGACCGACATCCTGGCCGCCGACATCAAGGGCTGGGTCCGCCGGGAGATCGGCGCCTTTGCGGCCCTGGACGCCCTGCAGTTTGCGCCCTCTCTGCCAAAGACCCGGTCGGGCAAGATCATGCGCCGAATCCTGCGCAAGATCGCCGAGAACCAGACCGATCAGCTGGGGGACACCTCGACCCTGGCTGAGCCCGGGGTGGTGGACGACCTCGTGCAGAATCGCGTCGCGGTTTGAGCCCCGACCTTCCCGGCCCCCTGCGCGGGGCCATCGAGGCCAGGCTCGAGGGCGTCTCCCGCCGCGATCTCGCCGAGCGGGCGGCCCGGGTTTCGGCGGCCTATCGCGGCGGGGCTGGCTCGTCTGGGGTGGTGCTGACCCCGGACGATGCGCTCGCCTATGCCCTGGCCCGCCTGCCGGCCACCTATGCCGCCGACATGGCGGTCTTTTCGGCGCTCGCCGAGGCTTGCCCGGACTTCTCTCCGGCCACCCTGCTGGACGCCGGCGCCGGTCCCGGCACGGCCTCCTGGGCGGCGCTCGAGGTCTGGCCGCAGATCGAGGCGGCCCTGCTGCTGGATGAAAGCGGCCCCTTCCTCGACCTCGCCCGTATCCTCGGCGAGGCCGGCCCCCCCGTCCTGGCCGGGGCGGAACGCCGCCGGGCCAATCTGACGGCGACCCAGGCCGCGGCCTGGCCCACGGCCGATCTGGTGGTCGCCTCCTATGTCCTGGCCGAAATTCCGCTTCCGGCCCAGGCGCCCCTGGTCGAGCGGCTCTGGGCGGCCTGCGAGGGCGTACTCGTCCTGGTGGAGCCGGGCACGCCAGCCGGCTATCAGCGCATCCTGTCGGCGCGAGCCCTGCTGATCGAGGCCGGCGCCCGCCTGGCGGGGCCGTGTCCGCACGCCCAGGCCTGTCCTCTGACCCAGCCCGACTGGTGCCACTTCGTCCAGCGCCTGCCCCGCTCCCGGGACCACCGCTTGGCCAAGGGGGCAGATGCGCCCTTCGAGGATGAGAAGTTCATCTGGCTGGCTGCGACCCGGGACAGCGTTGCGGTGATACCCTTCGAGGCCCGGGTGCTCAGCCCCCCGCGCCAGGCCAAGCCCGGCATCGATCTGAAGCTCTGCGTCGACACCGGCGCGCTGGAACAGCGCTTCGTCCCCCGCCGCGACAAGCCAGCCTACGCCGTGGCCCGCCGCCTCGACTGGGGCGATGCGATCTGAGGGGGGCGCCTCTCCCAAACCGACATGGCCTGGCTTGACCGGGCCATCCATGAACAGCGACGCGAGGCCGTGCATGGACCCTCGGATCAAGTCCGAGGGTGACGGACTTTGGATTTAGGTCCGCCCTACATCACGCCCAGTCGCCGCAGCACCCGCAGGTGCAGGTCGCGTTCGCGGGTGTGGACGCCCGGGGCGCCGGCCACGACGATGAGCGCCTTCCAGAGCGCCCAGGCCTGGCCGCGGAGCCAGGTGGCGTCGTCGAGGCCCAGGCGCTGGCGGAAGGTGTCGCGGGCGGCCTCATTCAGGAAGGTCCAGGCGAAGGCCAGGTCGCAGGCGGGGTCGCCCACCCCGCAGGTCCCGAAGTCGATCACGGCGGCCAGCCGACCGTTCCGGACCAGCAGATTGCCCGGCGCCACGTCCCCGTGGATCCAGACCGGCGGGCGGTCCCAGCGCGTGGCGAGCGCCTCATCCCAGAGGGCGAGCGCCGCTGCGCCATTAATCTGGTCGCCGAGGGTCTCCGTCGCCGCCCGGGTCTGGCCGTCATAGACCGCCGGATCGCCGCCCCGGTGGAAGTTGTGCGGGCCGGCCGGCGGACCACCAGCCGGATCGATGGCGTGCAGGGCCAGCAGGAAGTCGGCGAGGTCCTGGGCCAGGGTCACGTGGTCCAGGTCTTCGGCCGCAGCCACGGTCTCCCCCTCGATCCAGGCGCAGATCGACCAGGGAAAGGGATAGCCTTCGCCGGGCGCGCCCACCGCCACCGGCGCCGGGATCGGCAGGGGGAGCTGCGCGGCGAGTCTCGGCAGCCACGTCTGCTCCTTCTCCACCTGGGCGAGGTAGTGCGCTGCGGCCGGCATGCGGACCAGCAGATCGGCTCCCAGCCGGAAGGTGCGGTTGTCCCAGCCCCCGGGTCTGACCCGGGTGATGGGAAGGTCCGCCCATTGGGGAAACTGGTCGGCCACCAGGGCGGCGACCGTCGCCTCATCGATCTTGACCCGTTCGGTCATCGCCTCATCCTTCCCTAGGGTCAGGGTTGAAGCCCCCGATCGGCGCGGTCCATGGTCCGCCCATTGTTTTCGCCCATTCGAGACACATAAGGGAGGGCCATATGCCCATCAGCCGCGAAGTTCATCTCATCACCCGCCCGCACGGCATGCCGCAGGCGAGCGAATTCGAGATCGTCGAGACCAACGTCCCCGACGCCGCCGACGGCCAGGTCCTGGTCCAGAACCTCTACATGTCGGTGGACCCGGCCATGCGCCCGCGGCTGACCTCCGGCCAGGCCCTGAACGAAGCCATGATGGGCGGGGCGCTGGGTCGGGTGGTCCAGTCCAAGAGTCCCGACTTCGCGGTCGGCGACCTGGTGAACAACCGCCTGGGCTTCCGGGAGTATTTCGTCTCCGACGCCAAGGGCCTGTCCAAGCTGACGCCGGCCGAGGGCCTGCCGCTGACGGTCCACATGCATGCGCTCGGCATGACCGGCTTCACGGCCTATGGCGGTCTGCTGTTCATCGGCGCGATGAAGGAGGGCGAGCAGGTGTTCGTCTCCACCGCCGCCGGCGCCGTGGGTTCCATCGCCGCCCAGATCGCCAAGATCAGAGGCGGCTATGTGGTGGGCTCCACCGGCTCGGACGACAAGGCCGCCTGGCTGCGCGACGAGATCGGCCTGGATGCGGTGATCAACTACAAGACCCAGCCCATCCGCCAGGCCCTGGAAGACGCCACGCCCAAGGGGCTCGACGTCTATTTCGAGAATGTCGGCGGCGAGCATCTGGAAGCTGCGCTGCGCCGGATGAACACGCTCGGCCGCATCGCCGTCTGCGGCATGATTTCAGGCTATAACGAAGGCCAGGCGCCGGTGCGCAACCTGTCCAACATTATCTATTCGCGGGTGATGCTGCGGGGCTTTGTGGGCACAGACTTCATGCACCTGCAGCCTGATTTCCAGCGCGACATGGCCGCCTGGCTGCGCGAGGGCAAAATCAAGTACCAGGAGACGGTGATGGACGGGATCACGTCCGCGCCCAAGGCCCTGATCGGCCTGCTGGAAGGCGCCAATTCCGGCAAGATGCTGGTCAAGCTCGCGGACTAGGTCGCGTTTGACCTGACGCCTGAGACGAAGACGGGCTCAGGACCCGACAGGTCCTGAGCCTCGATCGTCCGCCGCGAGACTAGAGCTTGGCGTCTTTTGACGGAATCGGGATTCCCAAATCGCGGTCGATCTGATTCAGCCTTCATGCTGGTGAAGGAGGCCAGCGGAGATGACGGCTCCTTACTCGATAGATCTTCGCGAGCGGGCGCTGGCCCGCAAGGCGGCGGGAGAAACCAACCGTGAGATCGCTGCGGCGCTGAAAATCAGTCCGTCGTGCGTGTCGAAGTGGACGAGGCGCAAGCGCGAGACAGGGTCGGTGGCTCCAGCCCAGGTCGGCGGCTACAAGCCAAGGACGCTGTCGGGAGACTGCGCCGACTGGCTGCGGGCGCGCATCGTCTCTGGGGCGTTCACCCTGCGGGGCCTGACGGCGGAGTTGGCCGAGCAAGGGATCAAATCCAATGCGCGCGCAGTATGGGTGTTCGTCCACGCCGAGGGCCTGAGCTTCAAAAAAAACCCTGCTGCCTGAGGAGCAGACACGCCCTGACGTGGCGCGGCGGCGGGCGCGGTGGAAGACCTATCAAGGCCGCATCGCGCCCGAGCGCTTGGTGTTTATCGACGAAACCTGGGTGAAGACCAACATGGCGCCCCTGCGCGGCTGGGGTCCCAAGGGGCAGCGCCTGAAGGCCGCCGCCCCCTTCGGCCACTGGAAGACCCTGACCTTTATCGCCGCCCTGCGTCATGATCGCATTGATGCGCCCTGGGTGATCGACGGGCCGATCAACGGCGAGCTCTTCCGGCTCTACATCGAGCAGGTTCTCGCCCCAACCCTGGCGGTGGGCGACATCGTTGTCCTCGACAACCTCGGCAGCCACAAAGGCAAGGCCGCCCGCGCCGCCGTTAGAGCGCGGGGTGCCCACCTCATCTTCCTGCCGCCCTACAGCCCCGACCTGAACCCCATCGAGCAGGTCTTCGCCAAGCTCAAGCACCTCATGCGAGGCGCTCAGCCCAGGACCGTCGAGGACACCTGGCGAAAGACTGGCCAACTGCTGAGCCTCTTCAGCCCCAGCGAGTGCGCCAACTACCTCGTCAACGCCGGATATGGTTCCGTCTAAAAGAGTCTCGCTCTAGCCCCAGGGACCGTCCTTGGAGCGACGGGTGATCGGCACCGCGGTGCCGACGGCGCGGGCCGCCCGCTGGACGGGGGCGGCGACCTTGCCGGCCATGTCCATCAGGGCCTTCACCCGGTTCTGGGTGGCCGGGTGAGTGGAGAACAGATTGTCGGCCCCACGCCCCGACAGGGGATTGATGATGAACATCTGGCCGGTGGCCGGGTTGCGCTCGGCCGGCAGGTTCACCGTGCCGCGGGCATAGTGCTCGATCTTCTGCAGCGCGTCGGCCAGGGCCTCCGGGTCGCCGCAGATCTCGGCCCCCCCGCGGTCGGCCTCATATTCCCGGGCCCGGCTGATAGCCATCTGCACCAGGCTGGCGGCCATGGGCGCCAGGATCATCAGCGCGATGGTCCCGATGATTCCGCCCGGACGCTCCCGGTCATTGCCGCCAAAGAACAACGCGAAATTGGCGAGCGCCGAGATGGCGCCGGCCACGGTGGCGGTCACCGTCATGGTCAGGGTGTCGCGGTTCTTCACATGGGCCAGTTCATGGGCCATCACGCCGCGCACCTCACGGCGGTCAAGCATCCGCAGCAGACCCTGGGTGGCCGCGACGGCGGCGTTCTCCGGATTGCGGCCAGTGGCGAAGGCGTTGGGCTGGTCGGTGGCCATCACATAGACCTTGGGCCGCGGCATGCCGGCGCCGTCGGCCATGTCGAAGACGTCGCGCACATAATTGCGGATCAGGGCCTCGGGGTGGGTCTCGTCCACCGGTTGGGCGCCGTGCATCTTCAGCACGATCTTGTCTGAGTTCCAGTAGCTGAACAGGTTCATGCCGCCGGCCAGGACGAGCGCGATCAGCATGCCGCTGGCCCCGCCGATCATGAAGCCGATCCCCATGAACAGGGCGGTCAGGGCGGCCAGGAGGGTGAAGGTTCTCAGGTGGTTGTGCATCTTGCGTTCAGCAGTTGTTCCAGGCGCCAGATATGGGGAGGCAGGCGGGAATTGCGCAAGATCGCAGTGTGATCTGGCATCTCGAAACCGTCGCCGAGCGGCGCTATGATCGCCCATGACAATGACGAATGATCCCGCCGCCATCGTCGCGCGGCTCACCGAAGAATACCTGGCCTCGGTCAAGGCCCTGCGGGGCGCCCTGCAACGCTTTCTGGACCAGGGTGAAATCCCCGATCCCGCCCTGCGGGCGAGCGGCGCCTTCACCTATCCGGAGCTTCGGCTCAGCTGGCCCCGCGGCGAGGCCTTTCCCCGGCTCGCCCGCGCCTATGCCCGCCTCTCGGCGCCTGGCGACTACGCCGTCACCGTGACCCGGCCCGACCTGTTCGGCGACTATCTGGTCGAGCAGCTGACCCTGCTGATGGCCGACTTCAATGTGACCGTCGAGGTGGGGCGCTCGGTCCAGGAAATCCCGTTCCCCTATGTGCTGGACGGGACGGTGGACCTGGCCAAGGCCGATGTGGGCGCCGCCGAGATCGCCCGCCACTTCCCCACCACCGAGCTCGCCCATATCGGCGACGAGATCGCCGATGGCTTCTGGACGCCGGCCCTGGAAGAGGCCCGGCCGCTGGCCCTGTTCGATGGCCTGCGCACCGACTTCTCCCTGGCCCGCCTGGCCCACTACACCGGCGCGCCTGCCGAACACGTGCAGCCCTACATCCTGTTCACTAATTACCACCGCTATGTGGACGAGTTCGTCGCCTGGGCCTGCGCCCAGCTGAAGGCCGGCGGCCCCTATACCGCCCTGTCGGCGGCCGGGCGGGTCGTGGTGACGGCGGAGACCGAAAATCCGGAGATGGTGGTGGCCGAGGCCCCCTGGCGGCGTCACCAGATGCCGGCCTACCATCTGATGGCCAAGGACGGCCGAGGCGTCACGCTGATCAATATCGGCGTCGGCCCCTCCAACGCCAAGACGATCACCGACCATCTGGCGGTGCTGCGGCCCCAGGCCTGGCTGATGATCGGCCATTGCGGCGGCCTGCGCGGCAGCCAGACCATCGGCGACTATGTCCTGGCCCACGCCTATCTGCGCGACGACCACGTGCTGGACGACGTCCTGCCGCCGGAAATCCCCATCCCGCCCATCGCCGAGGTGCAGGTGGCCATGAACCGGGCCGCCGAGAAGGTGACGGGCGAGTCCGGGGATCTGCTCAAGCGCCGCCTGCGCACCGGCACGGTGGTCACCACCGACGACCGGAACTGGGAGCTGCGCTATTCGCTGTCGGCCCTGCGGTTCAATCAGTCCCGGGCCGTGGCCATCGACATGGAAAGCGCCACCATCGCCGCCCAGGGCTACCGGTTCCGGGTGCCCTACGGCACCTTGCTGTGCGTATCGGACAAACCTCTGCACGGGGAGATCAAGCTGCCCGGCCAGGCCAACGCCTTCTATGAGCGGGCCATCGGCCAGCACCTGCAGATCGGCCTGGTCACCCTCGACCTGTTGCGGGAGGAGGGCGCGGCCCTGCACTCGCGCAAGCTGCGCAGCTTCGACGAGCCGCCGTTTCGGTAAGGCTCAGGCCGTCAGGAACCGGACGACCGCCTCGCCTAGCTCGGGCGTGGCGGCTGCGGCCCGGTGGTCGCCGGGCACGATGACCAGTTCGCCATGCGGCAACAGCTCGACCAGCTCGTGGGGCGAGCCGTTGTCGCGGTCGGCGTCGCCGCAGACCACCAGGGTCGGGGTGGCGATCGCGCGGATCTGCGCCTCGGTCGTTTCCTGGAAGGCGGCCAGTACGCCGAGCATGGCCTGGGGGTTGAGGCCCATCTCGGCCATCAGGGCCTGGATGAACTTGCCGGCCCGGGGGTCACGGGCGTTCGCGCCATTGCGGATGGAGTCCTCGAACATCGCCGCCCGGGCGCCGGCTTGCATCACGCCCGAAGCGCCCATGCCGCCCAGGGCCATCCGGCGGGGGCGAAGGCCGCCGATCACCGCCCGCACCGAGGTCCGCGCCCCGAGCGAATAGCCCACGAGGTCGAAATCGCTGAGCCCCAGATGGGCGATCAGGGCGGCCTGGTCCCTGGCCAACACGTCCTGCGGCCAGGCCTCGGCTTCCGCCGGCGCGCCGGACTCCCCGTGGCCGCGCAGGTCCGGCGCAATCACCTGGAAGCCGGCGGCCACCAGCCGCTCGGCATGGCCGGGCAGGAACCAGTTCTGCTTTCCGCTGGAGAAGAAGCCATGCAGCAGCACGACGGGGCGGCCAGCGCCGGCGGTATGGACGGCGATCTCGACGCCGTCGAAGCTCTGGAATCGGGTGGTTGTCGGCTCTGTCATGGGCGCCAAACTGTGGCGCCGAAGGTCCGGCGTCCAGGCCCTGGATTTCCCCGGCCGCCGGGTTTAGAGCCTGCCGATGCAACGACATATGGACTTCGAAGGTATCGAGAACTTCCGCGACTTCGGAGGCTACGACACCGCCTGCGGCCGCGGCCTGCGGTCTGGACTGCTCTATCGGTCCGCCAATCATGGCCGCGCCACGCCCGCCGATCTCGCCCGACTGCGGGAGCTGGGGATTTCGGTGGTGGTGGACCTGCGCCGGCCGGCCGAACGGGTGCGGGAGCCCTCCCTGCGGCCCGAGGGTTTCATGGCCCATGTGATCGAGAACGACCTGGGCGAGCCCGGTGATCCGTGGCTGGCGGCCCTGAAGGACTCCGACATCAGCGCTGACTTCTTCCGGGCCGACGGGGTCCGGTTCTACCGGGAAGCCCCGTTTGAAGCCCGTCATTTGGACCTGTTTTCGCGCTATTTCCGCGCCCTTTCGGCCTCTGAAGGGCCAGTTCTGGTGCATTGCGTGGCGGGCAAGGACCGCACCGGCATGCTGTGTGCGCTCACCCACCACATGGCCGGCGTCCATGACGACGACCTGGTCACCGACTATCTGCTGACCAATGACGAGACCCGCATCGCGCGGCGCATTCCGTTCATGATGGAGTTCGTCGCCGAGCATGCCGGCCGGGCGCCGACCGAGGAAGCGGTGCGCACGGCGCTGAGCGTGCACCCGGAGTATCTGCAGGCCGCCTTCACCGTCATGCGCGAACAGTGCGGCTCCCTCGACGGCTATCTGGAGCAGGCGCTCGGGGTCGACCGTCCCATGCGCGAGGCCATCGCCGAGCGGATCCTGGCCTAGCCCATGCGTCGGGCCGACCGGCTGTTTCAGATCATCCAGATCCTGCGCCGCAGCCGCAGGCCGGTGACCGGGGCGGCGCTGGCCCGAGAGCTCGAGACCTCCCTGCGGACGGTCTATCGGGACATGGCTGATCTGATCGCCCAGCGGGTGCCGATCCGCGGCGAGGCCGGGGTCGGCTATGTCCTGGACGACGGCTTCGACATGCCGCCCCTGATGCTGACGGCCCAAGAGCTTGAGGCCGTGCTGCTGGGCGCCCAGTGGGTCGGTGGGCGAGGCGATCCGGACCTGGCGAGGGCCGCCCAGGATGTGGTGGCCAAGATCGCCCAGGTGATCCCCGAAAACCTGCGCCCTTTCGTCAGCTCTTCGCCGCTGACCGCGGGCTCCAGACCCGACAGCGCCCGCGACGCCCTCGACATGACCCAGCTGCGGGCCTGCCTGCGGGACCAGCGCAAGGTGGTCCTGGACTATGGCGATGAGGCGGGCGCGGTGACGCGGCGGGTGATCTGGCCGGTGACGGTGGGCTATTTCGACACCACCCGGGTGATCTGCGCCTGGTGCGAGCTGCGCCAGGCCTTCCGGCACTTCCGCACCGACCGGGTGGTGGCCGCGCAGTTCCTGAACGAGCGCTATCCCGGCGCCCGGGCCCAGCTGTGGGCGCAGTGGCGGCGCACCCTGCCAGACCACGGCTCGGGTGCGGATCTAGGCAGCAAGGCCTGATCGGGATTTGGGGGGACGAGGACAGGCGTCCGGCGATGACCTCCACGTCTGCGCCGGACGCCTTATCGGGACTGAACCTCCGACAAGGTTCAGCGACAAGATTTGCGCTCAGGCGCCGTCTCGGCCTAATCACCTCCCCGTGAAATCGGGCCCACAGGTCGGGCCGACAGTCGGAGGGCGCCATGCAGAGCTTTCAACCCCCACGCCGGGTCCTGATGGGTCCGGGTCCCTCCGACGTCAGCCCCCGGGTGCTGGCGGCCCTGTCGCGGCCGACCATCGGCCACCTGGACCCGGCCTTTCAGGGCCTGATGGAGGAGATCAAGGCGGCGCTCTCGCGGCTGTTCAACGCCCCTGATCACATCTGCGTGCCCCTGTCGGCGCCGGGGACGGCGGGCATGGAATCCGCCCTGATGAACCTGCTGGAGCCCGGCGACCTGGCGGTGATCTGCGTCAACGGCGTGTTCGGGACCCGGATGGTGGACATGGCCGGCCGGGCCGGCGCGGAGGTGATCGCCGTCGAGGACGCCTGGGGGACGCCTGTCAGCCTGGACAAGGTCGAAGCCGCGCTCGCCGGCCGCCAGGCCAAGGTGCTGGCCTTCGTCCATGCGGAAACCTCCACCGGCGTGCGCAGCGACGCAGCCAGCCTCTGCGCCCTGGCGCGCAAGCATGGAGCGCTGTCCATCGTCGACTGCGTGACCTCGCTGGGCGGCATTGCGGTGGACGCCGCGGCCTGGGACGCCGACGTGCTCTATTCCGGCACCCAGAAGTGCCTGTCGGCGCCTCCTGGCCTGTCGCCCGTGGCCTTCTCCAAGCGGGCCGTGGCGGCAATCGCCGCGCGCAAGGAAAAGCCCCGCAACTGGCTGTTCGATATTGGCCTCTTGATGAGCTACTGGGGCGGGGAGGGCGGTCGAACCTATCACCACACCGCCCCCATCAACGCCCTCTATGGCCTGCACGAGTCCCTGGTCGCCCTGTTCGAAGAGGGCCAGCAGGCGGCCTTTGTCCGCCACGCGCGGATGCACGAGTCCCTGGTGGCGGGCCTTGAAGCGCTGGGCCTGGAGATGCTGGTGGCGGCCGAGCACCGCCTGCCGCAGCTGAACACGGTCAAGGTCCCCGAAGGGATCGATGAGGCGGCTGTCCGCGACTACGTCCTGACCCACTGGAACCTGGAGCTGGGGGCGGGCCTTGGGCCGCTGAAGGGCCAGGTCTGGCGGATCGGGCTCATGGGCGCCTCGGCCACCCCCTGGCATGTGCGCCTGTGCCTGACGGCTCTGGGCGAAGCCCTGGCGGCCCAGGGTTATCAGGGTGACCGGAGCGCGGCCCTGGCGGCGGCGGACGGCCGCCTCACCTGATCGCTTTCCAGCGGCGCCATAGGGGGCTATGGCGCAAACATGCGTCGTGTCGTCCAGATCGAAGCCCCCTGGCGGGAGCCGGCCGCGGCCCTCGCGGCCCTGGCTGAGGAGGCCTGGAGCCTCTGTCTGCTGTCGGGCGGCGGGGGCGTGCGGGGGCGCTGGACCTATCTGGCCGCCCGGCCCCTGCGGACCCTCATCGTTCAGGCGGGCGACCCGACTGACCCCTTCGCCGCCCTGGCCGACCTGATCCCGGCGGGCGAAATGCTGACGGACGGTCCGCCCTTCCAGGGCGGCGTGGCGGGGCTGGCCACCTATGAGCTGGGCGGCCGGGCCCAGGGGCTGAACCTTGCGCCCCATCCGGACTGGCCGCACCTGGCCTGCGCCGTCTATCCCGCCATCCTGGCCTTCGATCACCAGGACCGCCGGCTGCTGGCCATCGGCCGCGGCGAGGATGCGGCGGAGGCGCAGGCCCGGGCGCAGGGTCTGCTGGAGGCGCTGGGGGCGGGCGCGCCGGACCCGCCTGCGAGCCCCCGGGTCCTGGCCGGTCCGATGACCGCCTCGTCAGGGGCGGACTATGAAGCGGCGGTCGCCGAGGTGGTGAGCCGGATCGCGGCGGGTGAGATCTTCCAGGCCAATGTGGCCAGGCGCTGGACCGGCAAGCTGGCGGCCGGCTCCGCGCCCTACGACCTGTTCGCCCGGCTGGCCCGGGACTCTGCTGCGCCCTTCGCCGCCTATCTGCGGCTGCCGGGTCTGGCGGTGGTGTCCAATTCCCCGGAGCGGTTCGTCGCCCTGCGCCGCACGGCCGAGGGCCTGCTGGCCGAGACGCGGCCGATCAAGGGCACGCGGCCGCGGGGCTGCGACGGCGCCCAGGACCAGGCCCTGGCCGCCGAACTGCTGGCCAGTTCCAAGGACCGGGCCGAGAACCTGATGATCGTCGATCTGATGCGCAATGACCTGGCCAGGGTCTGTCGCCCCGGAAGCGTCAAGGCGCCAGAGCTGTTCGCCATCGAGAGCTTCGCCAATGTCCACCACCTGGTCTCCACCGTGACCGGGGCGTTGCAGGCAGGGCTTGGCGCCGCCGACCTGCTGGCCGCGGCCTTTCCGCCGGGCTCGATCACCGGGGCGCCGAAGATCCAGGCCATGAAGGTGATCCAAGGACTCGAACCGCCGAGGGGCCCATATTGCGGCTCGATCTTCTGGGCCGGGGCGGACGGGGCGTTTGATTCCAGCGTGCTGATCCGCACCGCAGCCTGCGTAGAGACGCCGGACGGTTGGCGGCTGGAGGCCGGGGCCGGGGCGGGCCTGGTGGCCGACAGCACGCCCGCCGCCGAGCGGGCCGAGACCGAGGCCAAGATCTCCGCCCTGTTGCGGGCGCTGTCTGCTGATCCCCGGAGCGTGCTGTGAGCCTGCCCCTGAATGATCGCGGTCTGCTGCTGGGGGACGGGCTGTTCGAGACCCTGCTGGCGGTGGACGGCGTGCCGGTCGACTGGGCGGCGCATATGGCCCGCCTGGCCCTGGGTTGTGCGGCCCTGGGCCTTCCGGCGCCGGACGAGGCGGATGTCCGCGCGGCCGCTCAGGCGGCCCTGAGCGAGGCGGGACTGGGCGCCGGTCGTGCGGCCCTGCGGATCACCTGGACGGCGGGTTCCGGGGGGCGGGGCCTTGATCGGCCTGAGCCCTGCGCCCCGGTCCTGTTCGCCACGGCCGCGCCGGCCCCCGCGCCGGCCGGGCAGCTTCGCCTGATCACGGCGTCGACGCGGCGGAATGCAGGCTCCATCGCCTCGCGGCACAAGACCCTGTCCTATCTGGACAATGTGCTGGCCCGGCGCGAGGCGATCCAGGCCGGCGCTGATGAGGCGGTGATGCTGAATACGGATGGGCAGTTTGCCTGCGCGGCGGCGGCCAATCTGTTCTGGGTCGCGGACGGACGGCTGGAGACCCCGTCCCTGGACTGCGGGGTCCTGGCCGGAATCACCCGGGCCAGGGTGCTGGCCTGGGCGAAGGCGGCGGGCGTGCCCGCGGCCGAGGTGGGCGTGGGTCCGGACGCCCTGGCGAAGACCGAGGCGGTCTTCATCACCAACAGCCTGACCGGCGCCCGGTCGGCTCAGTCCCTGGACGGGCGGCCCCTGACCCAATGGCCGCTGCTGGCGGATCTGTCGGCGGCCCTAGGCTGAGGTCTCAGGCCACAGATCAGCAGTCTGTGCAGTTGACCATGTCGAGCTTGCGGGGGCGGAGATAGTATTTCTCCCGGAAGACCATGGCGTTGGGCAGCGCATACTTGATGGCTGAGTTGTAGCTGTAGTTCATCTCGCTCATGATTAGGGTGTCGAACGGCGCCATGAGATTGGCGGGCAGGTCGCTCACCGTGGAGCCCTTCCCCAGGGCGGTCAGCCCCTTGCCATGGCTCCACACCACCTTGGGTGATCCATTGGCGTCGGCGCGGATGGCGGTGACCCGGGCGCTCATGCCCGAGGCGGCGAAGGGCGACAGGATCTCCTCGGCGACGGAGAAGGTGTCGCTCAGCTCGGCCTTGGTGGTCAGGGTGTCCTGGGCGACCAGGTCGGCCACCACGGCGGTGGCGTGGCCCGCTCGCCGGTCGGCCATCAGCGCCATGGTGACCTCGGCCAGGCCCATATAGAGCAGGATCAGGACCGGGGCGATCAGGGCGAATTCCACCGCGGCCACCCCGCGCCGGTCCCGGAAGAAGCGCATCGGTCCCATCAGCACCTGGCTCCCGTCGGCGGAGCGTCGCTGTAGGGCTCATTGCGGAAGGCCTCCACAGCCGAGACCATGCGCTGGTTGTTCGGCGCATTGACCAGGGCGTTGGAAAGCAGCGGGGTGAATATCGTCCAATTGTAGTAGGTGCGGACCAGGACGATGTCGGTGGGGCCGCCGGGCGACCAGCAGGTCTTGGTGGGATCGAAGTTGCCGCCGGTCATGGCTGGGTCGTCCCGCAGGCTGGTGAAGTCGGCATAGGTGCGCACGTCCACCTGCAGATTGCCGACGCAGGTGGAGCCAAGCCAGCTCATCCGGGCGCAGACGGCCTTGGCGAATTCGGTCTTGTTGGCCGTGCCGGCCGTTTGCATCTCGCCGGTTCGCAGGGGCCGGGCGGCCGCAGAGGTGGCGCCTTCCAGGGTGGTGGCGACCATGAACACCATGGCCAGCTCCAGGACGCCGAAGATCAGCATCAGCAGGGGACCGGCGATGAAGGCGAACTCCACTGCGGTCGCGCCCCGCCGGGCGCGGGCGAAGCGGCGCAGGGTCTGGATCAAGGGTCTGGCGGCGCGCGGCATTCTGCGGGTCCATCCGGTTACCCGCGGACCCTAGCCTTTCGAGCCTAAGCGATGCTTAAGCGCTCAGGGGGTGGGGCGCTGCGGGCCGTCGGCGCCGATCCGCTCGCAGCGGGGCGAGCAGGCGAAGGTGCGGGCCTCGCCGCCGCGGATATAGGAGACCTGGCCGTATTCGGGGGCGCTGACCACGATGTCCCGGTCGAACAGGACCCGACCGGCGGCGTCGGTGACCACGACATTGGTCACCCCATAGCCCTTGCCGATCACCACCAGGTCCTGGGGACCCAGCAGGTTGACGTCGGCAATCCTCGGATTGGCCACCACCACATTGCGCGCGGCCCCCGGCAATCGGACCTTGGCGCCCTGATCGAGCCTGACCGACAGGGACGAGGCCGCCGCGGGCGAGGCGACCAGAAGGCCGATGAGGGCGCAGACGGCGAGGCGGCGCATGGCGGTGTCCAAAAAAAACGGAGGTCCAGGAACAGGCCGCAAGGGTCGGTCGGAATGGTCAAGAAACCCTGAATCCAGCCGACTCGCGCGCGTGCGTGAATCATAAAGGGAAGATGGTAGAAAGTGGTCGAATTCGCTGTCGTGGTTAACAGATGCTAATAGTAAACACAAGTAAACCAAAAGAAAAATCCATCGAATACTCTCTGATTTACTCGCCATTAAGCCAGCTGCGGCATTGTGACCCTGCAATTCGGGGCGAGCAGACCACCAAGGCCTGATCCCCGATCAATCTGCTCGCCAACAAAGGAGATCGAGCAATGTCGAAGTTCGTCACGCGCTTCCTGAAGGATGAATCCGGCGCCACCGCCATCGAGTACGGCCTGATCGCCGCTCTGATCGCCGTCGTGCTGATCACCGCCCTGAACACCCTGTCGGGCAAGATCGCCGGCACCTTCACCAAGATCGGCACCGCGATGCCGCAATAGGTCATTCGCCGCGCTCAAGCGGCGAAGACAACGACCAGACTTCGGGGGCCGCGGCGGAAACGCCGCGGCCCCTTCTTCATGGGCCCTCTTCAGGATCGGGAAACCAAGCGTTCACCCGCCGCCGTCAGAATGGGGCTCAGAACCTGCCGCCCCTGTCCTTAGCCAGAGCCGCCGATGATCGCCCAAGCCCAGGCCGTCCTGCTCGTCATCTGCCCGGCCCTGCTGATCGTGGCGGCCCTGAAGGATGTGACCACCTATACGATCCCCAACTGGATCTCCCTGGCCCTGATCGCCGCCTTCTTTCCCACGGCCCTGATCCTTGGCCTGCCGGCGGGCGCCATCGGGCTTCATGCGGCGATCGGCGTCGGCGCCCTGGTCGCCGGCATGGCGATGTTCGCCCTGGGCTGGATCGGCGGCGGCGACGCCAAGGTGTTCGCCGCCTCGGCCCTTTGGCTCGGCTGGCCGGCCTCGGCCACCTTCCTGCTGGTCACCGCCCTGGCCGGCGGGGTCCTGGCGATCACCCTTCTGGCCATGCGCTCGATGCTCCTGCGCCGCTACGTGTCGGCGGGTCCGGCCTGGCTGAGCCGGCTGGCGGAGCCGGGCGAGAATGTCCCCTATGGCCTGGCCATCTGCATCGGCGGTCTGGCCGCCTATCCGGCCAGCACGCTTGTGCGGGCGCTGAGCGCCGGGGTTCCCCTTTAGCGGCTGTTAACCATGGGCGCGCCAAAACGGGCACGCCGCCAGAAGGCGCCAGCAGAAATTGAGTCGCGGCTGATCGCCTGAACCGGCGCGTCGCCAATCCCCTTCAGTGGGAGCGTATCGGGAAGTTCATGGGCGCCGTCCGTATCGCCATCCTGGCCGCCGCCGCCGTCGCCGCCATCCTGCTCGCCTTCATGGTGCGCGGGATGATGACGCCCGGCGCGCCTGCCGAGACCGCCGCTCCGGCGGAGGCCGCCCCCATGGCCCAGGTCCTGGTGGCCAAGCAGGACCTGCCCATCGGAACCCGTATCACCCCGGCCATGATCGGCTGGCAGGCCTGGCCAGTGGAAGCCCTGAACCCCGCCTTTGTCACCGATGGCGCCACGGCGACACCCGCGGCCGAGGGCGCCGACAAGGTCGCCCAGAAGGCCAGCCAGGTCGCCGCCGACACCCTGGGCGCCAGCCCGATGCAGGCCTTTGACGGGGCCATCGTCCGCGAGGCCATGGCGGCCGGCGAGCCCATCATCGCCCGCAAGGTGATCCGGGGCGGGGAGGGCGGCTACATGTCCGTCGTCCTGGCGTCTGGCATGCGCGCGGTCTCTGTGCCGGTCTCGGCCGACACCGCCGCAGGCGGCTTCATCCTGCCGGGCGACCGGGTGGACGTGCTGCAGAGCCGCGAGACCCCCGATGGCTCGGGCCGCGTCACCGAGACCCTGATGCGCAATCTCCGCGTCCTGGCCATCGACCAGTCCACCGAGCCGGCCGAGGACGCCAACACCATGATCGGCGCCGTCGTCACCCTGGAGGCGCCGGCGTCTGACGTAGAGGTCCTGGTCCGCGCCAAAGCCGAGGGCGAGATGATCCTCGTCCTGCGCCCCTATACCGATGTCGGCGGCCCGGTGGGCCGGGGCGGCTCGGCCGAGCCGCAGACCGTGCGAATTTTCCGCGATGGCGAGATGTCCGAGGTGTCCGTCCGATGAGGATCCCAGGCCTCTCCCTGCTGATCGCCGCCAGCCTGTTGGCGGCGCCTTCCTCGACCCTCGCCCAGGACCTGGCCGGCGGGCGTTCCGATCCCCGTCAGGGCTCCACCATCCGGGTGGATCTGGCCGGCGGCGGCGCCACCCAGTCCCTGACCCTGCCCCGGGGCAAGTCGGCGATCATCGAGCTGCCGGTGGACGCCCGGGACGTGCTGGTGACCAATCCGGACGTGGCCGACGCGGTGCTGCGCTCGCCCCGGCGGATCTATGTGCTGGGCGTGGCCGCAGGCCAGACCGACGCGGTATTCTTCGATGGCGCCGGGCGGCGGATTCTGTCCCTTGATATCCGGGTCGACCAGGACACCGGCGCGGTGGCCCAGACCATCAACCGCCTGCTGCCCCGGGCCCGGGTGCGGGTGGACGCCATGAATGACAGCCTGATCCTGTCTGGCGAGGTCATGAGCCTGGCTGACGCCGACAAGGCCATGCAGATCGCGCGCGCCGCAGTGGCCAAGCCCGAGCAGGTGCTCAACATGCTGTCCATCGCCGGCAAGGACCAGGTGATGCTGAAGGTGCGCATCGTCGAGGTGCAGCGCAATGTGATCAAGCAGCTGGGCTTCAACACCAACGCCGTCCTGAACCAGCTGGGCGAGCCGCAGTACATGTTCAGCAACGCCGCCAGCTACGCCATCAACGGCGGCCTGGTGGGCGGCCTGACCGGCGGCTACAAGCTCGACACCACCAAACAGCCGATCATGCAGCGGCCCTGCGGCTGGCCCGACCAGCCCGACGTGCTCTGCGATTTCGTTGTCCGCGACAGCGGCAATTCCGACGCCGCCACCATCAAGGACGGCCTGGCCGGCGATCCCGGCCTCAACCAGGCCGAGGGCATGATCGAGGCCTTCGAGCGGGTAGGCCTGGTGCGCACTCTGGCCGAGCCCAACCTGACGGCGGTGTCCGGTGAGGCGGCCAAGTTCCTGGCCGGCGGGGAGTTCCCCGTGCCGGTGGGCCAGGACGACGCCGGCCGCGTGACCATTGAGTTCAAACCCTTCGGCGTGGGGCTCGGCTTCACCCCGGTGGTGCTGTCTGGCGGGCGCATCTCGCTGAAGATCTCCACAGAGGTCTCCGAGCTGACCAATGAAGGCTCCTTCTCCCTGTCCAATGGGGCGGGCGCCCCGCGCCTGGTGATCCCGGCCCTGACCGTGCGCCGGGCCGAGACCATGGTCGAGCTGCCGTCCGGCGGGGCGATGATGATCGCCGGTCTGCTGCGGGAGCAGACCAAGCAGGCGATCGACTCCCTGCCCGGCATGATGAACCTGCCGGTCCTGGGCGGCCTGTTCCGGTCGCGGGACTATCTGATGGGCGAGACCGAGCTGGTGGTGATCGTGACCCCCTATCTGGTCCAGCCCACCTCGCCCGACCGCCTGCAGACCCCGGCCGACGGGCTGCAGATCGCCAGCGACTCCGAGACCCTTCTGCTGGGCCGGCTGAACCGCGCCTACAAGGCCAGGCCCCAGCCTCCGGGCGCGCCGGCCTATCAGGGCCCCTACGGCTATGTGATCGAGTGAGCGCCGCCATGTCCAAGTCCCTGCGCCATCTCATGCCCCTGATCCTGGTCGCCGGCCTGAGCGCCTGCGCCTCGGCGCCGCCCCCGCGGGAGGGTGCTGTGATCGATCCGCGCACGCCGCTGGACCAGTACCGCGCCCAGGTTGTCCCGCAGGCCGACCAGGTCCGCCTGGCGATCCACGCCCAGGGGATTTCCGGACCGCAGGCCGACGCCCTGGCGAGCCTGGTCCAGGCCTGGCGGACGAACGACGGCGGCCCTATCCGGCTGCAGTCGCCGGTGGGCGCGGCGGACTCTGCGGCCGCCTATCGGATGGGCGAAAGCGTGCGGGCCTTCCTGGTCTCGCAAGGCGTGCCCTACAGCGACATCCAGGTGGCGGGCTATGACGCCCCCGGCCAAGCCAGCGCGCCCATGGTGGTGGGCTATGAGCGCTATGTGGCGCAGGTTCCCCGCTGCGGCCAGGCCTGGGACAACCTCACCAGCACCTCGGCCAACGCCGCCTCGGCCAATTTCGGCTGCTCGGTGAACGCCAATTTCGCCGCCCAGCTGGCCAATCCCGGCGACCTCGCGCGGCCCCGGGACATGGACCCCGCCGATGCGGCCCGCCGCGCCGAGGTGCTGACCCGGTATCGCATCGGCGAACCCACCGCGACCAAGGCCGACGAGCAGGCCAAGGGCGCCTTGTCTCAGGTGGTTCAGTAGGTGGCCATGCGCACACAGAGCGGACATGACCCCTTCGACCTCGACTTTGAGGCCGACGACGACTTCGGCCCGGCGCGGGACGACGGCTGGCG